>Ga0075521_10000060_pt1 | contig 21504 bp, 21 predicted proteins | sample NGEPerD_FD_74785 | JGI IMG/M metagenome (GOLD analysis project Ga0075521, IMG submission 74785) | Arctic peat soil microbial communities from the Barrow Environmental Observatory site, Barrow, Alaska, USA - NGEE PermafrostAB12-D | ecosystem: Environmental > Terrestrial > Soil > Wetlands > Peat ...
GCCCAGGCCACGGCGCCGAGCGCCACCCCGGCCACGGCGCCGAGCCCCACCCCGCGCAGGAGCCCGCGGTCTCCCGCGAGCCTGTCAACGCCTGAGCCTCCGCGCCCGGCGACCTGCGCCTCCTCTGGCGAGCAGAGCGCCGCCAGACCTCCTGAGCCACCCCCGGGTAGGATTGGGATCCCTTTCCCTGATCCCGACAGACGAGGTTCCAGAGCACGTGGCAATCGATCTCCAACAAGTCTCTTCCGTTGACGTCGAGCCGGGCGAGCTGCCCAAGACGATGGCCGCCTGGGTCATCCGCGAGGAGCGCTTCGGCGAACCGAAGGACGCCTTCCAGCTCGAGGAGATCGAGGTGCCAGAGCCCGGCGCCTTCGAGGTGATCGTGCGGGTGATGGCGGCGGGCGTCAACTACAACAACGTCTGGGCCGCGCTGGGCAAGCCGGTGTCGGTGATGCGCTACGGCGACCACCCGGAGTTCGGCCACCACATCGGCGGCTCGGACGCCTCGGGGATCGTCTGGAAGGTCGGCGCGGGCGTGACCCGCTGGAAGCCCGGCGACGAGGTGGTCGCGCACTGCAACCAGGCCTCCTACGAGGACCCAGAGGTTCACGGCCTGGACCCGATGGCCGCACCCTCGCAGAAGATCTGGGGCTATGAGACCACCTGGGGCTCCTTCGCCCAGTTCACCAAAGTGCAGGCCCAGCAGCTGCTGCCCAAGCCGGCGGCGCTGACCTGGGAGGAGTCCGCCTCCTATGGCCTGGTCTACTTCACCGCCTACCGCATGCTGATGACCCGCTGCAAGCTCCAGGCCGGCAGCAAGGTCCTGATCTGGGGTGCCGCCGGCGGCCTGGGCGTGTTCGCCACTCAGCTGTGCGCCGCCGCCGGCGCCCACAGCGTGGGCGTGGTCTCATCGGCGGAGAAGGGCGAGCTGGTCAAGCGCCTGGGCGCGGTGGACTTCATCGACCGTGGCGACTTCGCGGGCATGATGCGCACGGGCAAGGAGAGCGCCGAAGAGGAGAAGGACCGCTTCGGCGTCGCCCGCGAATTCTCAAAGCGCGTCAAGCAGCTCCTGGGCGACGCGCCGGACATCGTCTTCGAGCACGTCGGTCAGGCAACCTTCCCGACGTCCGTGTTCACGGTCAAGCCGTTCGGAAAGGTGGTCATCTGCGCGGGCACCACCGGCTTCAACCTCGACTTCGACGTGCGCTACCTGTGGATGAAGCAGAAGGAGATCCTCGGCTCGCACTTCGCCAACGCGTATGAGTGCACGAAGGCCAACGAGCTGATCGAGAGCGGCCAGATCCGTCCGGTGCTGTGGCGCACGCTCGGCTTCGAGGGCGTCGCCGAGGCGCACCAGCTGATGCTCGAAAACAAGCACCTCGGCAAGATCTCGATCCTCGTGGGCGCGGCCTCCGAGGGCCAGGGCAAGACCGCCGAGGGCCCCGGCGCCATTCATGCGGAGGTCGGTGCCTGATGGCGGGCACCGTGATCGTGCCGTGGTATGCTACAGGCTTCCGCGCGGAGGAGTTCGAGAAGGACCTCGGCGAGGTGGCCGCCACGGCGCTGCGCTACGGCGCCAGCTCCTACGCCGTCTACCGCGCGCGCGACGATCGCTACCGCTTCCAGCAGCTCGCCTGCTTCGAGGAGCACCTCGACTGGGAACGCTTTTGGGAGGGGCCGGAGATGGTCTACTTCCGGGCGGCGCACTCCAGCTGGTATCAGGTTCCGGTGCTCTACGGCTGGTGGGACCTGTCCGCCTCAGGCGCCGTCGTCGGCGAGCCGGTCACGAACGGCAACGGCCACGGAAACGGCGCACGCACCGGCGAGATCAGCTAGGTCAACCCTGCCCTAGGGGGGCCATGGTCAGTCCGGCCCCCTTCAGCTGCTCCCAGTAGTGCTCGGCGGTCTCCTGGTGGCCGCTGTAGACGATCGCCCTGCCGGAGCTGTGGATCACGTTGGCGATCTCCATGCCCCGATTGAGCGTGACGCCGGGGATGAAGCGCGCCAGCGTGCGCGCCACGTGCTCGAAGGTGTTGTGATCGTCGTTGCGCACGATCACCAGCCAGGAGCCCCCCAGTCCACTGCCGGGCTCGCCCGTGCGGGGAATCTCAATTGTCTGATCCATCGCCGGGAGGATAAAGCCCCCGGCCCGACCGTACAATGACGTGCATGAGCGGCGATCACTCTCCGCGCCTGCCCGAGCGCGACCGGCCCTGGATGATGCGGACCTACGCGGGCCACTCCACGGCCAAGGCCTCCAACGAGCTCTACCGGCGCAACCTGCAGAAGGGCCAGACCGGTCTGTCGATCGCCTTCGACCTGCCCACGCAGACCGGCTATGACCCCGACGACGAGCTGGCCAAGGGCGAGGTCGGCAAGGTCGGCGTGCCGATCTCCCACCGCAGCGACATGGCCGCGCTGATGGACGGCATTCCGCTCGGGGAGATGAACACCTCGATGACCATCAACGCCACCGCCGCCTGGCTGCTGGCGCTCTACATCGTCGCCGCGGAGGAGCAGGGCGTCGGGCAGGAGCAGCTCCAGGGCACCACCCAGAACGACATCATCAAGGAGTTCCTCGCACGCGGCACCTACGCCTTCCCGCCCGCGCCCTCGATGCGCCTGATCGCCGACATGATCGCCTACACGGTCGAGCACGTCCCCAAGTGGAACCCGATCAACATCTGCTCCTACCACCTGCAGGAGGCCGGCGCCACGCCCGTGCAGGAGATCGCCTACGCGATCAGCAACGCGATCGCCGTGCTCGACGCCGCGCGCGAGCGGATCGGCCGCATGCCGGGCGGCGAGGCGCGCATGGAACAGGTCTTCGGGCGCATCTCCTTCTTTGTCAACGCGGGCGTGCGCTTCATCGAGGAGCACGCCAAGCTGCGCGCCATGTCGATCCTGTGGGAGGAGCTGGGGCGCGAGCGCTACGGCGTGCAGGAGGAGCGCCACCTGCGCTTCCGCTACGGCGTGCAGGTCAACTCGCTCGGGCTGACCGAGGCGCAGCCGGAGAACAACGTGCAGCGGATCGTGCTCGAGGCACTCGCCGTAACCCTTGGGCGCGACGCGCGCGCGCGAGCGATCCAGCTGCCCGCCTGGAACGAGGCGCTCGGCCTCCCCCGCCCCTGGGATCAACAGTGGTCGCTGCGCATCCAGCAGATCCTCGCCTATGAGACCGACATCCTGGAGTACCCGGACATCTTCGAGGGCTCCCAGGTGATGGAAGGCCTGGTCGAGGACCTGCTGGCGGGCGCGCGCGCGGAGATGTCGGTCGTCGCCGAGCACGGCGGCGCCGTGGAGGCCGTTCCCTACATGAAGGCCGCGCTCGTGGACTCCCACCGCGAGCGCATCCGTCGGATCGAGGCCGGCGAGCAGATCGTGGTGGGACAGAACCGCTACACGGAGTCCGAGGAGTCGCCCCTGACCGCCGACGCCGAGGGGGGCATCCTGGTGGTGGATCCGGCGTTGGAAGCCGAGCAGATCCAGGCGCTGCGCCGGTGGCGCTCCGAGCGCGACCAGGCGGCCGTACAGGACGCGCTCGGCGCGCTCGGCGCCGTCGCCGGCGACGAGCACTCCTCGGAGAACCTGATGACGGCGACGATCGCCGCCGCGCGCGCGGGCGCCACCACGGGAGAGTGGTCGAGCACGCTGCGCGAGGTGTTCGGCAGCTATCGCGCGCCCACCGGTGTCGGGGAGGCCAGAGCAACGGTGCCCGACGGGGACATGGCTGAGCTGCGCGGCGAGGTCTCCCGCCTGCAGGAGAAGCTCGGGCGCAGGCCCAAGATCCTCGTCGGCAAGCCCGGCCTGGACGGCCACTCCAACGGCGCCGAGCAGATCGCCGTGCGAGCGCGCGACTCGGGCATGGACGTGGTCTATGAGGGCATCCGCCTGACGCCCGCCCAGATCGCCGCCTCGGCGCTGCAGGAGGGGGTGCACGTGATCGGCCTGTCGATCCTGTCGGGCTCACACCGCGAGCTGATCCCGGCAGTGATCGACGCGCTGCGCGACGCAGGCGTCCAGGCCCCCGTGGTCGTCGGAGGGATCATCCCCGAGCAGGACGTGGCCGCGTTGCGCCAGGCGGGCGTGGCGGCGGTCTACACGCCCAAGGACTTCGACATCACCCGCATCATGCGCGACATCGTGGCGCTCGTGGGCGCTGGCGCCGAGGAATCCGTGCTCGCCGCGGGCGGAACCTCCGCCAACGGCTCCGCGTGAGCGCCGCCGGAGCCGCCATCGGCGCGCGCCTGCGGGCAGGAGACCTGACGGCGGCGCCCGCCGCGCTGAACCTGCTGGAGAGCACCGCCGCCGCCGACCGCCAGCAAGCGGCCTGCCTGCTGGCGGAGGTCGCGCCGAGCGCACTCGGAGGCGAGGCGCCCGCACACGTGATCGGCGTGACCGGGCCGCCCGGCTCGGGCAAGTCCACGCTGCTCTCCGCGCTGCTGCACACCTGGCGCGGGCAGGAGCGCAGCGTGGCGATCCTGGCCGTGGACCCCAGCTCGCGGCGCTCGGGCGGCGCGCTGCTCGGCGACCGCGCACGCATCGACTTCGACCCGGCCGACCGCGGCGTGCTGATCCGCTCGACCGCCGCCGGCGAGCGGCTCGGTGGGCTCGCCTGGGCGACCCGCGCCGCCGCTCATGCGCTGGCGGCGGCGTTCGACATCGTGGTGATCGAGACCGTCGGCGTGGGCCAGGCCGAGACGGAGGTGGCCGACGTCGCTGACACGGTCGCCGTGGTGGTCCAGCCGGGGAGCGGCGACGTGCTGCAGTTCCTGAAGTCGGGGATCATGGAGATCCCGGACGTGGTCGTGGTCACCAAGTCCGACCTCGGCCAGATCGCGCTGCGCACCAGGCGCGAGGTGAGCGCCGCGCTGCGCTCGCTCGGCTCGCGCTCCACCCGGGTGCTGGGTGTCTCCTCGCTGCCTCCCACCAGCGGCGTCCAGGAGCTGGCGGCGACGCTCGACGAGCACCGCGCCGGCCTGTGCGTCGTCGAGCGGCGCCTGCAGGCGCGCCGTGCGGGCGCGCTCAGGGACTTCGCGCACGAGTACGGCGAGCGGGGCGTGCGCGCGCTCGGCGGCCGCGCGGCCGCCGAAGCGCTGCTCGCGGCGCAGCCGACGGGGCTGGAGGTGCCGGCGCTGGTGGCGGCGCTGGAGCGCAGATGCGATGATCGCGCCGGCGAGGACGGCCGATCGAGGAGCATGAGCTGAGCGTGGCACGAGACCTGCTGATCATCGTCGGGGCGTTCGCCTTGGCCAGCGCGCTGGCGGGCGCCCTCGGCGCGCCCAACCTCGGCACGGCGCTGGCGTTCGGGCAGATGGCCTTCGCCGCAAGCGTGGTGTACGTGATGGTCAAGCGCTGAGCCTCGCGCCCGGCGCCCAGCGTCGGGCCATGTAACGCAATCGCCCGTCGGCGGACCTAGGCTAAGAGCACATGATCGTCCTCCTTGGATTCGCCCTGCTGGCCGGCGCGGGAACGGCGCTGTCGCCGTGCGTGCTGCCCATATTGCCCGCGCTGCTGTCCGCCGGCGGGGTCGGGGGACGGCGGCGGCCGCTCGGCATCGTCCTCGGGCTGTCGGTCACCTTCACCGTCACCATCGTCGGGGTCGCCAACGTCGTGGACGGCGTGGGCCTCGGCAGCGATCCGCTACGCGACGTGGCCATCGGGGTCCTGCTCGCCTTCGGCCTGGCCTTGCTGGCGCCGAACGTGGCCGCGCGCCTGGAGGCGCCGCTGTCGCGCCTGGCGCGCTTCGGCCCGCGCACGACCGGCGACGGCTTCGCCTCGGGGCTGCTCGTCGGCGGCGCCCTCGGCTTCGTCTATACGCCATGCGCCAGCCCCATTCTGGCGGCGGTGATCTCCGTCAGCGCCGCCTCGGGCAAGACGATCGCCATCGCCCTCGCCTACGCCGCCGGCTCAGCGCTCGTGCTGCTCGCCCTGTCCCTGGGCGGCAGGCGCCTGTTCGACCGCGTCCGCAGAGCCGGTCGCGGCCCCGCCCTGCAACGCGCGCTCGGCACCATCATGATCCTCACGGCGCTCGCGATCCTCGCCAACCTGGACGTCAACTTCGACCAGTTCGTCGCCCAGAGCATCCCCGACGTCAACGTCGCCGCCACCCTCGAGTGCTCGAGCACGGTGACCGGCCGCCTGCACGAGATCACCGGGCGCAGGGCCAAGTTCGTCCCCGCCAACGGATCGGCCACCTGCGGCGCCTCCGCCACGGCCGTGCACCCGGCCGCCGCCAATGCCAGCCAGGCGAGCCTGCTCGTCACGGCGCGCGCGCTGCCCGAACTGGGCCCAGCGCCGGAATTCACGGAAACCCAGGACTGGTTCAACACCCCCGGGCGCCGCCCGCTCGTCCTGAGCGCGCTGCGCGGACACGTGGTCCTGATCGACTTCTGGACCTATACGTGCATCAACTGCATCCGTACGCTCCCCTACCTGAAGGCGTGGGATGCCGCCTACCGCCGCGCCGGCCTGGAGATCGTCGGCGTGGAGACGCCCGAGTTCGCCTTCGAGCACGACGCCGGCAACGTCGCCAACGCGATCGACCAGTTCGGGCTGCGCTATCCGGTCGTCCAGGACAACAACATGGGCACGTGGAACGCCTACGGCAACCAGTACTGGCCCGCCGACTATCTCATCGACGCCCGCGGGCAGGTCCGCTACGCGGCGTTCGGCGAGGGCGACTACGGCAAGACGGAAACCGCAATCCGCGCGCTGCTCGCCGAAGCGGGCGCGCCGGTCGGCGGCAAGCGCCACCCCACGGGAGTCCTCGTGCCATCACAGCAGGCCACGCCCGAGACCTACCTGGGCACGGAGCGAGCGCAGGGCTGGATCGACGCCCCCAGGAACGGCCTGCACGACTACGGCTCGCCGCCCTCCGGAGAGCTCTCCCTCAACGCCTTCGCCTTCAGCGGCACCTGGAACGTCTCAGCCCAGCCCGCGCTGGCCGTGGCCGGCGCGGGCATCGACGTGGAGCTCCAGGCAAAGGACGTCTATCTCGTGCTCAGCTCCCCCGGCGAACGCCCGCTGCCCGTGGAGGTGCTGCTCGACGGCCGCCCGATCCGGGCCGCGGACGCCGGCGCGGATGTCCACACGGGAATGCTCACCGTCCGCCGCCAACGCCTCTACTCGCTCGTCTCCCTGGCCCGCAACGAACGCCACCGCCTGGCGCTGCGATTCGCACCGGGCGTCAGCGGCTACGCGTTCACCTTCGGGTAGCCGCCCAGCTTGACGTGGTGCGGCGCCCACGCGTGCACGACGAAGTGCGATCGGGCCGTCAACTGCGCCCACGCCGAGACCGGCACGCAGGACGCCTACAATGATCCCGATGGAGGGCTCGATGGCCGAGACGAGCGCGCGCAGCTGGCTGCGCTGCTACCGCTGCTGGTCCCAGGACCTCGAGGTTCAGGTCCACTACGAGGGCATCCACAAGATCGACCCCGACACCGGCGAGCGCGCCGAAGTGGTCGACGAGCTTCAGGAGGCCGTCGTGCAATGCCTGGACTGCATGCACGACCAGCCCCACCTCGGCTTCAACAACGGACGCGTGGAGCCCATCGAGGACCGCTGGGAACGGATGATCGCCGGCACCCCCTGGGTCGCATCGTGCACCGTCACCGTGGACTCCGAAGACGTCGAGAGCTGCTCCGGTCCCGAGGCCGGTGACGCGCTCTCCTACGCCGCCTTCGGCGACCACGGCGTGCGCGAGTTCTTCACCCATGTGCGCTTCCACAAGCACGAAGACGACGCCCGCATCATCGTGCACCTGCTCGTGGAGCTGTATGCGCGCTCTCTGGACGAGGCCACCGACGTGCTGGAGTCATCCGCGCGCGGCTCGCTGGCCATCACCTCGCTGGCCGAGGAGTCGCGCCCGCCGGCGGCCGCCGGCGAGACCCACGGCCACGACTAGGCCGCCGACCGCTCAGGCCAGGCGCTGCTCGAGCGCCTTCAGCTGGGCGTGCAGCTCGTCGGGCAGGTTGTCGAACCTGGCGAAGTGCTCGTGGAAGTGGGGCAGCTGGGCCTTCCACTCATCGACGTCGACTCGCAGCAGCTCCGCCATGTCCGCTTCGGAGACCTCCAGGCCGCGCGTGTCGATCCCATCGCCGCCGACCGGCGGGATCAAGCCGACCGGGGTCTCCGTCGCCGCGCCATGCCCGGCGCAGCGCGCGAACACCCACGAGAGCACGCGGGAGTTCTCACCGAAGCCCGGCCATAGGAAGCGGCCGTCGGCGTCCTTGCGGAACCAGTTGACATAGAAGATCTTCGGCAGGCTGACCCCCTTGCGGCGTCCGATCGTAAGCCAGTATGCGAAGTAGTCGGCCATGTTGTAGCCGCAGAACGGCAGCATCGCGAAAGGGTCGAAGCGCAGCTCTCCGACGGTGCCGGCGGCCGCCGCGGTCTTCTCTGAGCCCATGACCGAGCCGAGGAACACGCCATGCTCCCAGTCCAGCGCCTCGGTCACGAGCGGCACGACCGTCGAGCGGCGCCCGCCGAACAGGATCGCGTCGATCGGCACGCCCTTCGGGTCCTCCCACTCCGGCGCGATCGCCGGGTCCTGTGCGGCCGGGGTGGTGAAGCGGGCGTTGGGATGCGCCGCGGGCTTCTCCGAAGCGGGGGTCCAGTCGTTGCCCCGCCAGTCGATCAGGTGCGCCGGCTTCTCCTTGGTGAGGCCCTCCCACCAGATGTCGCCGTCGTCAGTCCTCGCGCAGTTGGTGAAGATCGAGTTGCGCTCGATCGTGCGGATCGCGTTCGGGTTCGTCTCCTCGCCCGTTCCCGGCGCGACCCCGAAGAAGCCCGCCTCGGGGTTGATCGCATACAGCCGGCCGTCCTCGCCGAACTTCATCCACGCGATGTCATCGCCGATCGTCTCGACCTTCCAGCCCTCGAGCGTGGGGATCAGCATCGCCAGGTTCGTCTTGCCGCAGGCACTCGGGAACGCCGCCGCGATGTACTTGACCTCGCCCTCGGGCGAGGTCAGCTTGAGGATTAGCATGTGCTCGGCCATCCACCCCTCGTCGCGGGCCATGACCGAGGCGATGCGCAGCGCGAAGCACTTCTTGCCCAGCAACGCGTTGCCGCCGTAGCCGGAGCCGTAGGACCAGATCTCGCGCGTGTCGGGGAAGTGCACGATGTACTTGTCCTCCGAGTTGCACGGCCATGGGACATCCTCGGCGTCGTCGAGCAGGGGCATGCCGACGGAATGCATGCAGGGAACGAAATCGCCGTCGCTGCCCAGCACATCCAGGGCGCCCTGGCCCATGCGCGTCATGATCCGCATGCTCACGGCCACGTAGGTCGAGTCCGTGAGCTGCACGCCGACGTAGCTGTGGTCGGATCCGAGCGGACCCATCGAGAACGGCACCACGTACATCGTGCGGCCCTTCATCGAGCCTTCGAACAGCTCGCCCAGCGCTTCGCGCATCTCCGCCGGCTCGCGCCAGTTGTTCGTCGGCCCGGCTTCCTCCTCGGTGGCCGAGCAGATGAACGTGCGATCCTCCACCCGCGCCACGTCGCCGGGGTCCGACAGCGCCAGGTAGGAGTTGGGTCGCTTGGCCTCAGACAGCCGCGCGAACGTACCGGCCTCGACCAGCTCCGCGCAGAGCCGGTCGTACTCCTCCGCCGAGCCGTCGCACCAGCAGATCTGGTCAGGTTCGGCCAGGGCGGCTGCCTCCTCGACCCAGGCCAGCAGACGCTCGTTCTTGGTGGGGGCGGGAACGGTGGTGTTCATGGGATCCAAGCGGCTCCTCGGTTCGCGGGGCAAGATCGGCGCGCGCTGGCCGATCTTCGACCGGCCGTCTCTGCTGCCGGGCCAGGGTTGACTCCGGGAAACAGAAAACGCCCTCTACGGGCGGTCAACACAGCCTACCGCACGGCCCTCCTACTCGACATTCCCCTCCGTCGCCGAGGCCGCACCGGGATTCTTGCGGGGGACGAGCACCAGCCGCTTGAACTCCGCGACCAGCACGCCGTCCTGGTTGAGCACGCGTGTGTGCACCTTCACCGTTCCGCGGTCCGGCTTGGACCTCGACTCCTTCTTCTCGAGCACCTCCGACTCACAGAACAGCGTGTCGCCGTGGAACACCGGCGCGGGGTGCTTGAGCTCCTCGGTGGCCAGATTCGCTATCGCCTTGCCGCTCACGTCGCTGACCGACATGCCCAGCGCCAGCGAGTAGACCAGCGGGCCGACCACCACGTTGCGCCCCTGCTGGGACTTGGCCGCGTAGACGTCGTTCAGGTGCAGCGGGTGGTGGTTCATCGTGATCAGGCAGAACAGGTGGTCGTCGGACTCCGTGACCGTCTTGGCGGGCCAGTGCTTGTACACGGCTCCGACCTCGAACTCCTCCAGATAGCGGCCATAGGGGTGTGCGCCGCTCGCCTCGCGGGCGGCCTGCTCGGTCTCGACGGAATGGGTCTCGCTCATGGGTCTCCTTGGCTGATTTCCGGCGCAACTCTAGAGGGTCCGCATGCGCTCGGCGGGACCGCGCCGGCCCCTCGGGGACCGGCCACGCAGGCCGTCATGCGGTAGCCGGCGGCGTTCTCGCCCCCAGGATCCGCCCGCCGACGATACGGTTCAGGCTCCAGACGACACAGGAGACCAGACTTGCGCAACCCCCGCGACTTCCTCAAGCCACTCGCCATCGACGCGCCCGAGCCCGTCCGCGAGATCCCCTTCAAGCCCTCCAGGATGATTCATTTTCTGGACTTCTCCAACGAGAAGATGGTCGCCAAGGTGCCCGCCATCGCGCCCACCGTGGACATCCTGCTCGGCAACCTCGAGGACGCCGTTCCCGTGGACCGCAAGCTGGCCGCGCGCGCCGGGCTGATCAAGGTCGGCCGCGAGATGGAGCTCGGCGACACCGCCCTGTGGACGCGCGTCAACGAGCTCGCCTCGCCGTGGGTGCTCGACGACCTCACCGAGCTCGTCACGGAGATCGGCAACAGGCTGGAGGTGGTGATGATCCCCAAGGTCGAGGGACCGTGGGACATCCACTACGTCGACCGCCTGCTCGCCCAGCTCGAGGCCAAGGCCGGCATCGACCGGCCGATCCTCATACATTGCGTCCTGGAGACCGCGCAGGGCGTGGCCAACCTCGAGGAGATCGCCTGCGCCTCGCCGCGGATCCAGGGCATGAGCTTCGGGCCCGCCGACCTGGCCGCCTCGCGGCGCATGAAGACCACCCGCGTCGGCGGCGGGCACCCCGGCTACCGCACCATCGCCGACCCCGACCCCAGCGACCCCGATGCGCCGCGTCTCAGCTACCAGCAGGACCCGTGGCACTACTCCATCGCGCGCATGGTCGACGCCTGCACCTCCGTCGGCGCGCTGCCCTTCTACGGTCCCTACGGCGACATCCGCGACGAGCAGGGGTGCGAGACCCAGTTCCGCGCCTCCTTCCTGCTCGGCTGCGTCGGCGCCTGGTCGCTGCACCCCGCCCAGATCGCCATCGCCAAGAAGGTCTACTCGCCCGACCCCGACGAGGTCGCCTTCGCCAAAAAGGTCATCCAGGCCATCCCCGACGGGCGCGGCGTGCACATGATCGACGGCAAGATGCAGGACGACGCCACCTGGAAGCAGTGCAAGGTGATGGTCAGCCTCGCTGAAATGCTCGCCAGGAAGGACCCCGAGCTGGCCGAGGCCTACGGGTTCACGCCGGCCCCGGCCGTGTAGGCTTCCGCGCCGCATGAGATTCTTCGAGTACGAGGCGCGCGAGGTCGTCAAGCGCGCCGGCATCCCCGTCACCGACTTCGGCTTCACCACCGACGCCGCCGAGGCGCGCGCGATCGCCGAGCGCATCGGCGGTCCCACGGTCATCAAGTCCCAGGTCCTCACCGGCGGGCGCATGAAGGCCGGCGGCGTCAAGTTCGCCGACACCCCCCAGGAGGCCGAGGAGCACGCCCGCGACATCCTCCAGCTGGAGATCAACGGGCACATGCCGCGCGGCGTGCTCGTCGACCCCAAGGCCGAGGTCGAGCAGGAGTACTACGCGGGCGTCGTCTGGGACGGGATCCGCAAGCAGCCCGTGATGATCTTCTCCCCCGTGGGCGGCATCGACATCGAGCAGGTCGCCGAGGAGCAGCCCGAGAAGGTCGGGCGCCGGCACTTCTCCAACATCCTTCCCCTCAGCGACTTCCAGGCCAAGGAGGTGATCGCCTCCACCGGCGTCACCGGATCCGCGCTGAACAAGCTCGTCCCGATCGTCACCCGCCTGGCCAGGCTGTTCGTGGAGAACGACATGGTGCTCGCGGAGATCAACCCGCTCGGGCGCCTGGCCGACGGCTCGTTCGTCGCGCTGGACGCGCACATGGACATCGAGAACGAGGCCCGCGGCCGGCACAGGCGGCTGCTCGCGGATCTCGGCGTGGGCGAGCAGGAGACCCGCCAGGCGCGCGAGGCCACGCCGTTCGAGCTCGCCGGCGAGGAGGTTGACGCCCAGGACCACCGCGGCGTGGCCGGCAACGTCACCGAGTTCGACGGCAACCTCGGCCTCGTGATCGGGGCGGGCGGAGGCTCGCTGACGCTGTTCGACGCCGTTCGCGCGCACGGCGGCAGCCCCGCCAACTACTGCGAGATCGGCGGCAACCCCTCCGTCGCCAAGGCCTGCGGCCTGGCCAAGCTGGTCCTGCAGAAGCCCGGCGTGGACAAGATCGCCGTGATGATGTCCATCGTCTCGAACACCCGCGTGGACATCGTCGCCCGCGGCGTCATCAAAGCCTGCCTGGAGCTCGGCTACGACCCGGGCGAGAAGATCGCCATCTTCCGCATCCCCGGAGCGTGGGAGGAAGAGGGCTTCAAGATCCTGAAGAAGTACGGCGTGGACTACGCCGACCGCTCCGTGTCGCTGAACGAGGCCGCCAGGCGCGCCGTCGAGAAGATCGAACCCCACCCCCCCGCCGGCGCATGAGCATCCTGATCGACGCGCAGACCACCTTCATCGTCCAGGGGATCACCGGGCGCGAGGCCGTCAACCTCACCCGCGAGTGCCTGGACTACGGCGCCGGCGCGAAGGTCGTGGGAGGCGTGACCCCCGGGCGGCTGGGTCGGGACGTGCACGGCGTGCCCGTGTTCGACACCGTCGCCCAGGCCGTCGCCCACCACGGCGGCCCGATCTATGGCTCCGTCGTCACCGTCCCGCCCGCCTTCACCAAGGACGCCGTGTTCGAGGCCATCGAGAACGCCGTCCAGCTGATCGTGATCGTCACCGAGCGCATCCCCCGCCGCGACGTCGCCGAGATGGTCGAGCTGGCCAACCTGCGCGGCGCGCGCATCATCGGCCCGAACTGCCTCGGGATCATCGTGCCCGACGTGATCAAGATGGGCGGCATCGGCGGACCTGCCAAGAACGCCGCCCAGGCCTACACGCCGGGCCCGATCGGCGTGATCTCGCGCTCCGGCGGCATGACCACCGAGATGTCCTCCACGCTCAGCGCAGCCGGGCTGGGCCAGTCGACCGCCGTGTCCATCGGCGGCGACGCCATCATCGGCTCCACCTACGCCGAGCTGATGCCGCTGTTCGAGGCCGACCAGCACACGCAGGGCATCGTCATCTACACAGAGCCCGGCGGGCGCATGGAGGCCGAGCTGGCACGCTGGGTGACCGAGAACGACTCGCGCCTGCCGATCGTGGCGTTCATGGCCGGACGCTTCATGGACGAGATGCCCGGCATGAGCTTCGGCCACGCCGGCACCATCGTCGAAGGCAAGGAGGACACCGCCTCGGAGAAGATCACGCGCCTCGCGCAGGCCGGCATCACCGTCGCCGAGCGCATCGAGGACATCCCCGCGATGATCCAGGCCAAGATCGCCGAGAGGAGCGCAGCGTGAGGCAGGACGGAGCCTTCATCGCCGTCGACGTCAACGACGCGGCCGCCGCAGACGCCGAGCTGGCACGCAGGCTCACCGAGGCCTGCCCCGTGGACATCTACGCCCAGAGCGCCGACGGCGCTCTGGAGATCGTCCAGAAGAACCTCGACGAGTGCGTCCTCTGCCGGCTGTGCCTCGACGCCTCCCCCGAGGGCACCGTCAAGGTCATCAAGCTCTACGACAACGGCGCCGTCCTGGCCTGAACGCCAAGCAACACAGCGCACGCCGCCCGCGCTATGGTCACCGCAGAGCCATGAACGAAAACTTCTCCCTGATCGTGATGTGCTTGTTCCTGCTCGGCTCGCTGGCGTTCCTGGCGCAGCAGCTCACCTCCTACCACTGAGCCGCCTCCCGGGCCGCCGCTAGGCCGGCTTGGTGCGCGCCTTGCGCGTGCGCTGGCGCTCCTGCTGGCGCTCGACCACGTTGATGATCAGCCGGATGAACTGCTCAGGGCCCGACGCCTTGGCCTGCCCGTAGCTGAAAGCCTCGATCCAGTCGGGCACCTTGGCTTCGCGGGCCATCACGTTGAAGAACTCCCGGCGCATGTCCACGCGCACGCGGGCGTCGGCCGCAGGGCCCTTGGTGACCTTCACGTCGGGCATCTCCAGGCGGAAGTGCTGAACGTCCCCCCTGCCCCGCAGCTCGATCCCGACCACCAGCTTGATCGGCTGCAGCGCGGGCACCTCAGCGATGAATCGGCGGGTCGCGAGCTCGATCAGAGCCTTGGCGTCATCGGCCATATAGCTAGTTCTCCCCTTGGGGGGCCGCCGTACGGCCCGTGGCTGTCCTGTCAGATCTTATGACGCTGCAAGAGCTTGCGGCCGATCACCATGCGCTGAATCTCCGACGTGCCCTCGCCGATCAGCAGCAGCGGCGCGTCGCGGTAGAGCCGCTCGATCTCATACTCCTTGGAGTAGCCGTAGCCGCCGTGGATGCGGAAGCATTCTTCCACGCAGAAACGGCCCGCCTCCGAGGCGAACAGCTTGGCCATGCCGGCCTCCAGGTCCGAGCGCTCGCCCGCGTCCTTCAGGCGCGCCGCGCGCAGCGTCAGCAGACGCGCCGCGTCCACCTGCGTGGCCATGTCCGCGAGCTTGAACTGGATCGCCTGGTGCTCGGCGATCGCCTTGCCGAACGCCTTGCGCTCCTGGGAGTAGCGCAGCGCCAGCTCGAGCGCGCGCTGGGCGATGCCCACGCCGCGGGCGGCCACATTCACACGGCCGACCTCCAGCGCATCCATCATCTGCGCGAAGCCCTTGTTGAGGCCCTCGGCCTCGCCGCCGAGCACGTTCTCCGCCGGACAGCGGTAGCCGTCGAACACCAGCTCCGTGGACTCCACGCCCTTGTAGCCGAGCTTCTTGATCTTCGGCGGCACGTCCAGGCCGGCGAAGTCGCCCGTGTTCTCGCCGACGCCAGGCTCTTTTTCGGCGATGAAGCACGTGAAGCCCTTGTGGCGGGGATCCGCCTCGGGGTCTGTCTTGACCAGCACGAACACCAGCGCCGAGAGCAGTCCGTTGGTCACCCACATCTTCTGCCCGTTGATCTCGTACTTGCCGTCCTCGCCCTTCTTGGCCGAGGTCTTGATCGCCTGCACGTCCGAGCCCAGCTCCGGCTCCGACAGCGAGAAGGCCGCGCGGATCTCGCCCGTGGCCATGCGCGGCAGATAGCTCTGCCTCTGCTCGTCGGACCCGAACTTCATCAGCAGGTAGGAGCCGATGAAGTGGGTGTTTATGACACCCGAGATCGAGATCCAGCCGCGCGAGAGCTCCTCCACGATCATCGCGTAGGTCGTCAGGTCCAGACCCATGCCGCCGTACTCCTCGGGAATCGTCACCCCGAACAGCCCCAGCTCCTTCATCTGCTCCACGATCGGCTCTGGGAACAGGTCCTCGTGGTCGTAGTGCTCGGCGTTGGGCAGGATCTGCTCGTCGACGAACTGGTGCACCATCTCGGTGATCGCCCTCTGCTCGTCGGTCTTCTCGGTGTACGGGGCGGCTACGGCCATCTGTTTAGGGCTCCAAGGTCGGGTTGCGCTTGTTCAGGGAGAATACCTGCGTGAACTTCGCACGCGAAGTGCTCGACCGGGCGCCCTCCGGAGCGCTCGCGCTGCTGGAGCTCACCCGCGAGGGCGATCGGCGCGAGTGGAGCTTCGGCGAGCTCGCCGATCGCTGCGCCCGCATGGCCGGCGCGTTTCAGCGCCACGGCGTGCGCAGGGGCGACGTGGTCATGACCCTGATCGGCAACCGCCCCGAGTGGGCGCTGAGCATGGTCGCCTGCTTTCGCATCGGCGCCGTCGTGCTGCCGTGCACCGAGCAGCTGCGCGCCAAAGACCTGCGCCTGCGCATCGACGTCGCCCGCCCCTCCCTGATCGTGGCCGACGAGCGCAACCGTGCCGAGCTCCAGCTGGCCGGCTGCGAGGTGCCTGTCGTGTACGTGCCCGACGAGTCGCTGTTCGCGGCCGACCCCGCCCCCGTCGCGGAGCTGGCCGCGGGGGACCCGTGCCTGATCACCTTCACCAGCGGCACCGCCGGCGAGCCCAAGGCCGTGGTGCACGCGCAGCGCTACCTCTACGGCCAGCGCGTGCAGGCACAGCATTGGCTGGGAGCGCGCGGCGGCGAGCTCGTGTGGTGCACCGCCGCCAGCGGCTGGTCCAAGTCCGCGCGCAACGTCTTCATCGCACCGTGGCTGTCCGGGGCGGCTGCGCTGCTGCACGACGCCCGCTTCGACCCCGCCGAGCGCTTGGAGCTGCTCGAGCGCGAGCGGGTGGCCGTGCTGTGCATGGCGCCCACCGAGTACCGCGTGATCGCCAAGCGCGCCACGCTGCGGGCGCTCCCGCGCCTGCGCGGCATGGTCGCGGCGGGCGAGGCGCTGAACCCCGAGGTGCTGCGCGCCTGGCAGGAGGCCACCGGCCTGGAGATCCGCGACGGCTACGGCCAGACGGAGACCGGGCAGATGACCGGCGCGCCCCAGCACGAGGCGGTCAGGCCGGGCTCGATGGGCAGGGCGCTCCCCGGCATGGGCCTGTCCGTGCTGGATGGCGAACTGACTGTCGATCCCGCCACCGTCCCGACCTTCTTCCTGGGCTATCTCGGCGAGCACCTCCGACGCGGCGGGGACGGATCGTGGAGCATCGAGGACCGGCGCGCGGGAGGGCCATGGCACACGGGCGACCGGGTGGCCCAGGACGAGGGCGGCTGGCTCTACTTCGAGGGGCGAAACGACGACGTGATCGTCTCCGCCGGCTACCGCATCGGGCCCTTCGAGGTCGAGTCCGCGCTCGTGGCCCACCCCGCCGTCGCCGAAGCCGCCGCCGTGGCCGCGCCCGACGAGGAGCGCGGCGCGGTTGTGCGCGCCGTGGTCGTGCTGCGCGACCCCACGCTGGCGGGCTCGCCGGAGCTGATCCGCGAGCTGCAGGAGCACGTCAAGCGCCAGACCGCCCCGTACAAGTACCCGCGCATCATCGACTTCGCCCAGGAGCTGCCCAAGACCGCCTCCGGGAAGATCAAGCGCGCGCAGCTGCGCGCGGGCTGACGCGCCGATCCACCCGCCCGGGAGAGAGCCCCGGACGGGAGGATCGTTCCGGCCGTCGTCAGGCCGCCTGTGCAACGGGCTGAGGGGCGCCCATGCGCTCGGCCTGACCTGGCTCGTGGTCTTCGGCCTCCTGCGGACGCGACGCTGTCGGCGGGCGCAGCACCAGGATGGCCGCGAGGATGCCCACCGCCACGCAGGCCGCGGCGACGACGTAGGCGAGGTGATACCCACCCGTCAGCGCACTGCCCAGCGAGTGCCCGCTTGCGCTCAGCGCCTTGGTGTGGTCGGTCGCGATCGTCCCGAGCGTGGCCAGCCCGATCGCCCCAAACAGCTGAACCGAGACGTTCACGATCCCCGAGGCCAGCCCGGCGTCGCGCGCGGGAGCGTCGGACATCCCGATCGTCAGCAGCGGCAGGAACGACGCGCCCGCTCCCAGCCCAAGCAGCAGGAAGGCGAAGAACAGTCCGGGGAAGTAGCCGGCGTGGACGCCCTGCCCGGCAAGCAGCAGCAGACCGGCGATGATCCCGACGAGGCCGGCCGCGAGCGTCCGCACCGCGCCGAAGCTCTGCACCGCCCGCGCCGAGACGCCCATGGACAGCGCCGCGATCGCAACCGTCAACGGCATGAACGCGAGTCCCGTGTCGATTGCGTCGTAGCCGAGCACGCGCGCCAGGTACAGCGACCCCAGGAAGAAGGCTGAGAACATCCCGGTCACGAGCAGCCCGCGGACGAGGCTCGAGCCCATCAGCATGCGCAGCCGCAGGATCCGCAGCGGCATGATCGGGTTGGCCAGGCGCGCCTCCAGCGCCAGAAACGCTCCGAGCAGCGCCAGCGAGGCGCCGCCCACGCCGAGCGTGCGCGCCGAGAGCAGGCCGTATTCGGTCGACTTGACGATCGCGAAGGCGCCCGCCATTGTCGCGAGCGTGACCAGGATCGATCCGAGCACGTCGATGCCACCGGTGAGGCCGATGCCCTCGTTCTCCGCGATCAGCCCCGAGCCGAGCACGAAGGCGATCGCGCCGATCGGCACGTTGACGAAGAAGATCCAGTGCCAGTCCAGCGACTGCGTGAGCGCCCCGCCCGCGAGCAGGCCGATCGAGCCGCCGCCGGCGGAGACGAACGCGTACATGCCCATCGCCTTGGCCTGCTCGACCTTCTCCGGGAACTCGGTGACGATGATCGCGAGGATCACGCTCGAGGCGACCGCCCCGCCGACCCCCTGCAGCAGGCGGGCGGCGATCAACAGCGCCTGGCTGTCGGCGAGCCCGCACAACACCGACGCCGTGGTGAACAGGACGAGCCCGCTCAGGAACACGCGCTTGCGGCCGATCAGGTCGCCCACCCGGCCGGCGAGCAGCAGGAAGCCGCCGAAGGTGATCAGGTAGCCGTCGATCACCCACGTGAGGTTGCCCTGTGAGAAGCGCAGGTCGTGTTGGATAGAGGGCAGCGCGACGTTCACGATCGTCGCGTCGAGGACCATCATCAGCTGGCCGATGCACAGCACGGCCAGCGCGAGCCAGCGGCGGCGCTCGCGCCTGCGCTCGGTCTCTGCGGAGACGCTCGTCGTCTGCGGTGCTGCGGTTCGGTGACCGGTGGCGCTGGTGGTGCTCATGTTGCTCCTTTCAAAGTCCGCGAAGAGAACAACATAGCAAGGATCATCCTTTATTCAAGGACGATCTCCCAGCCAGTGATGATTGTCTCATCATGGTATAATCCGCGCCGTTATGAGTGCTGAAGATCGTTCCTGCGCCCCCGGCTCGATGGTGCTGCTCACCCGCCTCGCCAAGCAGGTCTACCGGCGCAGCAGCGAGGAGCTTCTGGGCATGCACCTGCGCCTGCTGATGGCACTGAGCTACCTGCGCGACCACGACAGCGCTCCTCAGCAGGAGCTGGCCGAGGCGCTGTGCATGGATGCCAACAACGTCGTGCTGCTGCTCAACGAGCTGGAGGATCTCGGCCACGTCGCGCGGCGGCGCGATCCCGAGGACCGCAGGCGCCACCTGGTCGAGCTGACCACCCAGGGCCGCCGTGCGCTGACGCACGCCGAGCGCGCTCAGGAAAGCATCGAGGACGAGGTCCTTCGCGCCCTGGACGCCGAGGAGCGCGCCACGTTGTGGCGGCTTCTCACCCGCGCCCTGCACGGCGCCGAGCCCGAGCGCGGCGCGGCCTACAGCGCCACGATCGCGTCGATCTCCACGTAGGCCGCCTTGGGCAGCTGGGCCACCCCGACCGTGACCCGGGCCGGGGGCTCCGCGGCGAAGAACGACGCGTAGACCTCGTTGACCGCGGCGAACTCGCCGAGGTCGGTCATGTAGACGGTCAGCCGCAGGGCGCGCTGCAGCGAGGTCCCCGCCGCGGCGCAAACGGCGGCGAGGTTCTCCAGGCAGCGCTGCGCCTGCGCGGCCGCCGTCCCTCCCACCAGCTCGCCCGTGGCCGGGTCGAGCGGGATCTGCCCCGAGCAGAACAGCATCCCACCAGCCCGCACCGCGTGGCTGTAGGGGCCGATCGCCGGCGGGGCACCCGGGGCGTCCACTGTTGCTCGATCCGTGCTCACCACCCTGGACCCTACCGCCGAGGCCACGGGTGCGGCGTCGAAGGCATTCGGGCACCAACAGCGTAGATTCCGACTGTGCGACGAACCGCCAGCAAGCTCGCCGCCGTGCTCGTCGCGGCCTGCGCCTGGATCTGCGGGCCCGCGGGCGGCGCGCAGGCCCTGGGCCAGATCGCGTTCGCGCCGTGCGGGGCAAGCAACAGCTTCGCCTGCGGGCACCTCACCGTACCCCTGGATCCCAGCGGGGCGGTGCCGGGCACGATCACGCTCGCGCTGCGTCGCCACCGTGCCCCGGTCGGCGAAGCGCGCAGCGCGATCATCGCGCTCGCCGGCGGACCCGGACAGCCGGCGCTCCCGTTCACGGAAGCGTTCACCGAACTGCTCGGACCGGCGGCGGCCACGCGCGATGAGATCGTCTTCGACCAACGCGGCGCCGGCCTGTCGCACGCGCTGTCCTGCCACGCCTTCGAACGTCCCGGCCTGTTTCGCTCGCTTGGGCGGTCTATCGAAGCGTGCGCCTCGCAGATCGGCCCGACGCGCAGCTTCTACACGACCGCTGACACGGTCGCCGACATCGAGGCGATCAGGCAGGCGGGGGGCTACGAGAAGCTCGTCCTGTACGGCACCAGCTACGGGACCAAGGTCGCCGAGCAGTACGGCCAGACGCACCCCGGCCGAGTGGAAGCCCTGGTGCTCGACTCCGTCGTCCCGCCCAACGGGCCCGACCCGCTCGATCGTGCCACCTTCGCCGCGATCCCCCGCATCCTGCGCCAGATATGCAGCGCCGGCCGGTGCGCGCACATCACCGCCGACCCCGTGGCCGACATGGCAAAGCTCCTCGCGCGGATCCGTCGCGCGCCGCTGCGCGGACGTGTGATCGACGGACACGGCCACGGACACGAGGTGGGGGTGTCCTCCGGCGAGCTGGTGGACATCCTGCTCGCGGGCGACTTCTCCCCGATCGCGCGCGCCGAACTGGTGACCGCCAGCAGCGCGGCCGTGCGGGGCGACAGCGCACCGCTGGCGCGCCTGATCACCGCGGCCGAAAGCGGCGAAGGCGAACGCGAAGACGTCGACGGGCCGCTGTTCTTCGCCACGAGCTGCGAAGAGGAGCCGTTCCCGTGGAACCGGGCGAGCGCACCCGGGGCGCGCCTGGCCCAGGCGGCAGCTGCCGCCAGAGCGCTGCCCGCAAGCGTGTTCGCGCCGTTCACCGCCGCCGACGCGCTCGAAGTCGGCGATCTGCAGGCGTGCGCGCACTGGCCGTTCGCCACCCCGGCTCCGGCGGCCGACGACGCGCCGCTGCCAAATGTCCCGACGCTGATTCTCAGCGGATCCGGCGATCTGCGAACGCCGACGGCCAACGCCAGTGAAGTCGCCGCACAGATCCCCGACGCCCACCTGCTGGTGGTGCCGGGCGCCGGGCACTCCGTGCTGACCGACGAGCCCACTCCGTGCGCCCGGCACCACCAGCAGGTGGGCGTCGGGGATCTGTGCGGCGACTTCACTGGCGTTGGCCGTCGGCGTTCGCAGATCGCCGGATCCGCTGAGAATCAGCGTCGGGACA
>Ga0075521_10000063_pt1 | contig 21306 bp, 16 predicted proteins | sample NGEPerD_FD_74785 | JGI IMG/M metagenome (GOLD analysis project Ga0075521, IMG submission 74785) | Arctic peat soil microbial communities from the Barrow Environmental Observatory site, Barrow, Alaska, USA - NGEE PermafrostAB12-D | ecosystem: Environmental > Terrestrial > Soil > Wetlands > Peat ...
TCCATGCAGGCGCCGTAGAAATCGCCTACCAACTGATTCACGCTTCCTTTGGGTTGGTTGGTCTTCGCAGATGCCTCATTCCAGGATGGTGCGAAGTTGTTCCTTGTTCGATTCGCCTGCGGCCCAACGACGGCTCCATCTGTCCATCGACGCCGGAATTGGATTACTGGCGCGCCATGCGCCGTTCGCGTACTCGTAAAAATCCGTACAGGCTTCGACCTTCCGATCCATGTCTCCGATTTGAACTCCCTGTTGCGCTTGCCCCAAAGCGGAGCCCACCCACAAAACTGCACTCAGCACGGCGCTAACAACCCGCATGGTTTCCCCCATGAAAGCAAGATTACAGACCAGCGCCATTGTACTCAGTTGCAGTGACAACGTGGAGCTAAGGTCACCCGCAAGTTCAGGTTCGTGACCAAGTGCGGGTTTCGGAACGCAATCTGACGGAAATCCGCTGCAGATCGCGGCACTGAGTGGTTCGATTATCGAGGTGGGATGCGCCTCAAGCCGCTCGCCGGGAGCGAGCTCGTATGCGGATAACGGCGCGGTCGATGACTTGTATTACTTCAGTGGCTAATTCCGGTTTTCGGTTCTCCCGCAACCGCCGCCTCGCCTTGTCGGCGCTAAACCAGGTTGGGTCGCGATGACCCTCCTTGGGCGAAACTAATCGTTCGACTTCACAGAGATGCGCATGGACGGAAACAACCGTCCGCCGCGCGCGCAAGCGGTCGCGCTTCGAGTGAAAGTACCAGTGAAACGGGTGGAACTCGATCCTGCCTTTGACGCCGGCCTCTTCATAAGCCTCGCGCGCTGCGGCATCGGCATTGGTTGCATCTCCGTCAACCCCACCTTTGGGAAACGTCCAGCGGCCACTTCGAGTGCGCACCAGCAAGAACTCCAATTCGCCACCCTTCAGCCGAAAGCAAACTGCAGCCACGTGAATGCGTTCGCCTGTGGATTTCTCGCGCAACTGCGTTGGCCATCGCAAGGCGCGGTAGCTTCGGCGATTGGACTTTCTGGCTGCTATGGGCATCAGGTCGCTCCAGCAGGCTGCCTCGTTCAGGTTAGCTTGCTGACTAAGTAGTATCCCCTAAGTCGGCCCGTTCCTCTGTTAAAAATCGGTTAACGTTGCTGGGGCCGTACCCATCTAGTGAATGGCTGCCCGGAATTCCAAAGGGACACAACACAGCAAAAGTGCGGAGGGTCGCCGAATCCCTGACTGCAGGAGCAGCGATCACAGAAAGTGTCGCCACTCCCGCAGCCGCTCTAGCGAGCGGAGAACCGGTAGATCGTAATCGAGTGGAACTTCTCTCCGGGCTTCAATTCGGTGGTAGGAAACTTCGGATGGTTGGGCGAATCCGGATAATGCTGGGTCTCCAGGCAGAAGGCATCACGTCGTCCGTAGACTTTTCCGCCTTTGCCGGTCACCGTTCCATCCAGGAAGTTACCCGTGTAGAACTGTATGCCCGGCTGATCGGTTAGCACCTCGAGGACGCGTCCGGTGGTCGGCTCATAGGCTTCGGCAGCAATTGCAATCTTCTGACCACCGCCGTCGATCACCAAATTCTGGTCATATCCATGTGCCAGTTTTAGCTGCTCATTGTCGGCGTCGATCCGCGAGCCAATAACCGCGGACTTAAGGAAGTCAAACGGAGTCCCGGCAACCGGCGCCAACTCCCAGAGAGGAATCAGGTTCGCATTCACGGGTGTGTATTGCGTGGCATTGATCTTCATCTGGTGATCGAGGATGTTTCCGTTCCCCTGACCCTTCAGATTGAAATAGGAGTGGTTGGTCAAGTTGAGCACAGTGTCCGCATCGGTCGTCGCGGAGTACTCAATGCGCAGTTCATTTCCGCTCAGCGTGTAGCGCACAGACGCAGTCAGCGTTCCAGGGAATCCCTCTTCGCCGTTCTTGCTGACGTAGGTCAACTCGACGCCATCTTTGATCTCTTTGCCAGTCCACACTTTCTTGTTGAACCCAGCCGTGCCGCCATGCAGCGCGTTGTCCCCGTCGTTCTTGGGCACGTGATAGGTTTTGCCATCGAGAGTGAAAGTGCCACCCGCGATGCGGTTTGCATAGCGCCCGATGATTGCGCCCATATACGGCTTGTTTCCGGTTGTGACGTAGCCGTCGAGGGAATCGAAGCCTAGCACGACGTCCGTCGCGTTACCGTTGCGGTCGGGCGCCTCTAGAGAAACGATGATTCCGCCGTAGGTCATGATGCGAACTGTAATCTTGCCGTCTTGCAACGTGTATAACTCGACCGCGGCGCCATCTGCGGCCTTGCCATACGGCTGTTTTGTTACTTTCGACTGCGATGGAACTGTCATGGTCATAAGCACCAGAAGTAGAAGAGTAATCTTCATAAGAGTTCTTTCCCTTGCCTTTACCCACAGCTGTTCCCGAACTTCGGTACCGAAGCCAGGCACTTAGCCCGGACGTCTTCTAGGTATTAAACGTCCCCGCCGACCAAAACGCAAAGAGCACCCGATCGAGCCACGGCCCAAATATGGCAGCGACAACCGCCCGCTAATTCCGTCCGTGCCAGTACATCTCCCATCCAGAGTAGCGGGTGGTTGCCTCGTGCACGACGGCCGCGACGGTCGAGAAGTTGGCGGCCACGTGATGCTCGAATCCCCGCTCGCAAATGAAGTGCAACAACTTCTGCATCTGCGGAATTTCCACCACTCCTGCGCCGCCGAAAGTCTCCAAGGGATCGTCGGTGAATTGCCCTTCGCCGACATAGCCGCGCATGTGGCCGGAAATATCGTCGGTCGAAAAGCGGGCAAAGCTCATGGCGCCCGATTTCACCTGACCCACGCAGGTGCCGAATGTATTTTCTTTGCCAACGGTCCCGGCGATGATCTCCTGAAAATCCATCTTCACGCTGCGGAAAAAATGTTTCGGCAGGTTTGAGCAGTGAAAGCACACCGCCTTATCTGGATTTGACCCGTAGTTGTTGTTCCAATCCAGCAGCGCCGACGGAGTTTCCGAGGCCAGCCGCAGAGCGTGCATGCTCAACACGCCACAGATATCAACTTCGCAGGCGCTCGAAAGCAGCTCGTTGCTCATCATGCTCATGACGGTACAGGGCACAATGCCGAGGTTCTCCTCGATTGACGTCCAACACTGCACCGCACTGATGGCGACCTCGGTCTCGTGCATCCAGGCCTCGACCACCGCCGCGAGTTTTGCCATTTTCAACAGCGCCTCTTTCGGCACGCCGCTGGTTTGCACATACTGCTGGATCGCCGCCAGTTTGCCCTGCGCGGCGGCGTCGCTGTCCTTCATGCGGGCGATTTGCCCCAGCACCTCCGAAAGATCAAGCGTCTCGACCGAGATACCTTGCGACTCCAGCAGTTTCTCGCTGTAACGAACCGTATTGAAGGCCGTAGGACGCGCGCCAATCGAGCCGATGCGGAGGTTCTTCAACCCATTGACCACGCGACAAACCCCAGCAAACCACTCGAGGTCCTTCGCGAACTCTGGCGAGTCTGGCGCTTCGGTGTGAAGCGATGTGATGGAGTAGGGAATGCCGTATTGTTTCAGATTGTTGCAAGCCGACATCTTGCCGCAAAAGCTGTCGCGGCGGAAGGCGATGGTCATCTTCTTGGCATCGTCAGGTGTCGCCTGCACCAGCACGGGCACCTGCAGATTGGCCAGCCTCAGCGTGTCGGCAATGGCCCGTTCTTCTCCAAAGTTCGGGAGTGTGACAATGATTCCGTCTATGTGGTCGCGGTTCGTCTTGAAGAGCTCGACGCAACGATGAACGTCCTCGCGCGTGGTCACCGCTCCGCACTTGGATTCCTGCGGCGTCAACACCACCACATCCATGCCCGCCTTCTGCAAGACGACAATCATTTCTTCCCGTCCCGAATTCGCCAGGTGAGCTGGGAAGAACCCACGGTTGCCCACGATCAGGCCCATGGTCATTTTCTTTTTCGCCATAAGAGTCCCTTTGCTATGAGTCAGACCCCGACAGCTACGACGCGCGTCGGGGCAAGAAGCGCAAACTGTAGAAGATCCCGAGCATCAGCAGAACGGCGCCCCACCAAACATTGGCGTGATAGTGGAACAAAACCACCGGATTTGCCGGTGGATAAACCACTTCCCATAGTCCGGCTCCGAGGATCAGCGCACCATTGAATAAGAGCGAAACTCCGACGAAAAACCAGATTGAAATGCCGCCGCCACCACTTCGCATAACTGCTCCCTTACCAGACCAGGATGTTGAAGATCACAAACACCACCGCCACCACAACTGCCCAGAAGATTGGCCGTTGCCACAAAGCAATGTCCCCTTCGTGAGGTATCTCCGTCACTCCATAGACCAGGCCCACCAGTTCGCTATCGGGTTTGGGCTTGGTCAAGAGACTGACCACCACGGTGACGCTGACGCAAACGATCCATGACCACAGGGCGCGATACATGTTCTCCGCCATGTCCCGCGCGTTCGGCGATAGCGCGACATAGCGTAATGCCGCTGGATCCAGTTTCACCCACGCCCACATTCCAATCGACGAGACCGTACCCGCCAGAAGGCCCCAGAATCCGCCCTTTGGCGTCGCGCGCTTCCACAGCATGCCGAGAACTACGGTTCCAAACAGCGGCGCAATGAAAAAGCTGAACAGCGCCTGCACGTAATCCATGATGCTCAGGAACGACATCACCAGGTAGGCCGTGCCCACCGAAATCAGCACTCCGACAATCGTGCACCAGCGTCCCATCTTGACGTAGTGCTCATCGCTGGCGTCCTTGTTGATCAGCGCACGGTAGATGTCGTAAGTCCACACCGTTGTGAACGCGCTCACGTTGCCCGCCATGCCTGACATGAACCCGGCGATCAGCGCGGTGATGCCCAGACCCAGCAGACCGGGACCCGCATAGCGAGCCAGCATCAGCGGCAGCACTTCGTTGTAGCTATGGCCGCCGGATGCCACCGCCGCACCTTCACCCAAAAGTTTCGTGGGCAGCACCGCCAGTGCCAGCAAGCCGGGAAGGATCACAATGAAGGGGACGAACATCTTGAAAGCCGCTCCGATGATCGGAGCCATTTTCGCGGCGCGCAGGTCCTTAGCCGACAGCACGCGCTGCACTACCAGGAAGTCCGTCGTCCAGTAGCCGAAGGAAATCACAAAGCCCAGTCCCAGCACGATGCCGGTCCAGTGAATGCCCATCGGATTGCCATTGAATGTGCCGAGCGTGGACCACAGGTGCGTGTATTCCGACGAAGCGCGTACTGCGATCTGCGCTTTCAGGTTCGACCAGCCGCCAGCTTCGATCAATCCCATGATCGGAATCACCAGCGCGCCAGCCCAGATCAGAATGAACTGCAGAACTTCGTTGAAGATCGCGGAGCGCAGGCCGCCCAGCGCAACGTAAATCGCGACGGTGACCGACGAGACCCAGATGCTGAAGTTGATGTCCCAACCAAGCACCACCTTCATGACCAGCGCCATCGAGTACATATTGATGCCGCTCATTAGCACGGTCATAAACGCAAATGACACCGACGACAGGGTGCGAGCGTCTTCTCCAAAGCGCAGTTTCAAATACCCCGGCACCGAGTGAGTTTTGGAGATGTAGTAGAACGGCATCATCACCAGCGCCAAAAACAACATGGCCGGGATCGCGCCGATCCAATACCAGTGCGTCGCGAGAATGCCGTACTGATAGGCCGCAGCCGCCCATCCCATGAGTTCCAACGAACCCAGGTTTGCCGAAAGGAAACTGAGACCAGCGATCCAGGCCGTCATCTCGCGGCCTGCCATGAAGAAATCTTCGCCGGTGTTCGACTGGCCTCGAAGGTACCAGCCAATGGTCAGCACCAGTGCAAAATAAAAAGCGATAATCACCACATCGACCGCAGACAGATGAACAAGCCTGGTCGCTGCGACGATTGCCATCAGTGGAATCATTCTTGGTTCCTTACCTGACCGTAATAAACTCTCGTTCCGCGTTTCCTGAGATCGTGCTTGTCCTGCGGGGCGTGCGAGATTGCACCCGCGCTCATCCCTTATCGTGTACGTACACGAACACGCTATTCGCGTGCTGCATGTTTGTCAACGACCATCTTTCCAAACTCGCCACGCCAGGCCGGTATCATTTCAATATGGCTGTCATAACCGCTAAAGCGATCCTGTTTGACCTGGACGGCGTTCTCATCGACTCCACACCTGCGGTTGCGCGCGTGTGGGCGCAATGGGCAATCGAACACGGCTTCGAGCCGGAAAAGACCGTTCGCGAGGCCCACGGACGCCCCAGCATCGAATCGATCAGGGAACTCTTGCCCAACGCCGACCACCACGCCGAGAACCGTGAAGTTGAGCGCCGTGAGATCGAGGACACTGGTGGAGTTATCCCACTGCCCGGGGCCCTCGAATTGCTGCTTTCCCTGCCGCCGAATCGCTGGGCAATTGTTACTTCCTGCACCCGGCCGCTAGCGGAGGTCCGGATTCGCGCTGCCGGGCTGCCGGTTCCGCCGACCATGATCACCTCCAGCGACATCACTCGTGGCAAGCCGGATCCGGAGCCCTACGTCAAGGGCGCTCACGCCCTCGGATTCTCCCCCGCCGATTGCGTCGTTGTCGAGGACGTGCCCGCTGGAATCCGTTCTGGTAAGGCCGCCGGAGCACGAGTGATTGCGTTGCGGACTACCCTCCCCGATGCCGATCTCATCGCGGCAGGCGCCGATTGGCTGCTCGATAATTGCAGCGGAATCTCCGCCGAGGACGATGTCCAGTTGCGCGCGCTTCGCGTTACGCTTTGTTGAATGTCTCGGCCAGCCTCAACTACAGCTAACGCCTCCCCACCGTCGACATTGAGCTTGCAGCGCCATTCTGCTAGCTTGGACAGTCCCAAACTACGTCAGGAGTCTTCATGTCCCGCCTCGGCCCGGCAATCATCCTACCCGTCATTCTGGGTTCCTGCTTCTGTAGCTGTACGGTCTTCGCGCAAACTGCAGCGCCCCCGCAGCCACCCAGAATGTTCGCACCCTACGTGGACATGAGCAAGCTCGCGAACAGCCTGCCACAAGTTCAAGCCTCCTCGGGTATCAAGACATTCACATTGGCGTTCGTCGTCTCCAGCAACGGCTGTACACCGGCCTGGGGAGGAACGGTTTCCATTGCCACTGACACGACAATCGCCGCCGGAATCACCAGTATCAGACAGGCTGGCAGTGACATTATCATCGCGTTCGGCGGTTATGACGGCACCGATCTCGGCCAGTCCTGTGTCGATGGCCCCACCCTGCAAGCCGCCTATCAGTCGGTGATTGACAAGTACAGGGTGAAGATTCTCGATTTTGACGTAGAGCACACTGCCATCGAAGATCCGGTCTCGATCGATCGCCGCAGCCAGGCGCTGAAGGCGCTGGCCGCATCCAATCCCGGACTCCAGATTAACTACACGCTGCCCGCCACGCCTGCCGGGCTCACTGACTTGTCGGTCAACGTAATCAAGAGTGCCGTCAAGTATGGGACGCCGATAACCGTCGTCAACCTGATGGCCATGGATTATGGATCGCCCGTTCCAACCGGAGCAATGGGGCCAAACGCCGTAGCGGCGGCCTCCGCCGCGCTCTGTCAGTTGAAATCGCTTGGATTGAACGCGCGGGTGGGTATCACGCCCATGATCGGCGTCAATGATTCCGCGGGCGAGACATTTACGTTGGACGACGCGCAGGTTGTCCTCAACTATGGACAAGCCAACAGCAATGCCGTTGCACTATTGTCATTCTGGTCGGTGGGGCGCGACAACGGGGGTTGTTCCGGAACCGCGTCGCCGCTATGCAGTGGGATCACCCAAAAGGACTGGGACTTCACCCGCATATTTCAGAAGTTTCAGTGAATCGTGAAAGGCTATTCGTTCCGATCCGCCCTGGTGGACCGTTAGTTAGCACCTATCGCGCACTAACCCATCGTCACCACGACATCATTCACCGAACCAGCTTTCTGCGCCGGGATCGGCATCACAGTCGGTTTCCGGTTAAGCGTCACCGTGCTCACGCCCTTCTGCACGCCATTCGGATTTTCAACCGTGATCTTGTACGTCGCTCCGCGCCACTGGCGCTTGACTTCGAAATGCTGCCAGTCGCCCGGCACGCACGGATCGATGATCATTCCGTCGAATGTTAGACGGATGCCCAGTATCCAGCGCGTGACGGCCGTGTAATTCCAGCCGCCGCTACCCGTGAGCCAAGGATGGCGCGCACGGCCGAAAGCGGTGTGGTCTTTGCCCATCACGAATTGACAATACGAATACGGTTCGGCCTCACGCACCTCGATCATGTCGTTCTGGTTGTAGGGCAGCAGCGAGTTGTAAAACTTCATCGCACGATCGCCGCGCCCCAGCTTGGTCTCCGCAATTACCGCCCACGGATTGGGATGACTGAATATCGCTGCGTTCTCCTTGATGCCTTTGTACACGCGTCCCACGAAGCCTATATCGTCATTCGGCTTGGAGAACGCCGGCCACAGCAGGTGTATTCCATACGGGGAGTACAAGTACTTATCGACCGCATCCATGGCTGACTTCCCCCGCTCCGGAGAAGCCGCCTCTGAAACTACGGCCCAAGTGTTGCTCTCGATGAAGACCTTGCCTTCTTCGTTCTCTTTGCTGCCGACTTTCAGGCCCTTCGCTGTGATGCCACGCAGATACCACTCACCGTCCCAGAGTTCGCGCTCACACGCTTCCCTCACCCTATCGGCCATCGCGGAATACTTCTCGGCGTCTCCGGTCCGTCCCAGAAACTGCGCTGCTTCAACGAACGCGCGTAGCGCCCAGTGGTGCATGAACGACACCATGGCGCTTTCGCCGCCACCCAGGTTCAGACAATCATTCCAGTCGGCCCTGAGTCCCTTGCAAATCCCGGTCACGCCAACCTGCGCCGCGGAAAAATCAAGCGCGCGCTTCAGGTGCTCGTACACCGTCGCGTCACCCTCGTCGGCAAACGGCACCACCTCGTCGAATAGTCCGACCTCGCCTGTTTCCTTGACGTACTCGCAAATCGTCGCCACCTGCCACAGCGCGTCGTCGGAACACGTGTGCTCCAGTCCGTGGATCATCGTCTGCCGATCCGGAGCGTGGGCAATGGTTGGAGACTTGAAAGCCGGGGCTTTCTGCTTCTCAGGATCGAACCAGTCGGGATCGACCAGGTGCAACCCATAACCCGCGCTTACCTGCCCATTCAACAGCTCTATGATCCGCTGACGGCATTTCGTGGGATTCGTATGCACCACGCTCATCACATCTTGCGAAGTGTCACGGTATCCCAGTCCAGTTCGCCCGCCGACCTCGATGAAGGACGCAAACCTCGACCACACCACGCACGTTTCGGCCTGATAGAGCGTCCAGATGTTCGTCATGGTGTCCAGTCCCTCGTTCGGCGTCGTGCACTGGAACACATCGAGTTTCTTCTGCCAATAGGCCCGAAGAGATTTGAATGCGGAATCGACTGTCGCGAAATCGGAGTACTTCGCCTTGATCTCCTGGCCCGTGGCTCGCGGCCCCACGCCCAGCATGAAGACTAGTCGGGTTTCTTCTCCGGGTGCGATTGTCAGCCGCTTGTGCAGCGCCCCGCAGTGATTGCCGCCAAGTTCGGACGTGTTCTGGCACTCTCCCCGTTCGACCGCAATTGGATTAGTCTCTGTCCGGTAGTTGCCCAGGAAGCGATCGCGCACGCAGTCATAGCCGTCCGGCTCGAAGCTGGCCGCCATGTAATGAAAGGTCAACGGCTCGTAGAAAAAGTCGTACTCGATGATGCCCTCTGCGTAGCTCGAGCCCGCCGCATAGAGACTCATCTGCAGGTTCTGGTTGTCGATCTCGATGTGATGAAACGAAAACTCAACATACGAGAAAACGCTTAACTTGCGTGGCTTGTCACCTTTGTTCCGCAGACGCACATCCCACAGCTCGACGTCATCGTCGATGGGGATGAACAACGTCTGCTCGGCCGCAATGTCGCGGTACTCGCAAGAGAACTTCGAATACGAGAGTCCATGCCGGCATTCGTACTTTGCAGACTTCAAGTTCTTTCCCACGGGCTGCCATGAGATCGACCAGTATTCGCCCGTTTCGTCGTCCCGAATGTAAACATAGTGACCTGGGCGATCCAGCGGAACTCCGTTCTGCCGAAAGCGAGTAATCCGATGATGCTCAGCGTTCTCGTAGAACGAGTACCCTCCCGCATTGTGGGATATCACCGTGCATAGATCACGCACGCCCAGATAGTTGGTCCACGAGACGGGAACATCCACCCGATCGATCACGTACTCCAGGTTCGCATTATCAAAGCACCCGTATCGCAACCTGCGCCTCCGCTTCTTCTTCTGAACTTGCTTACGTTACTTGCCGTTCTCTGCGGTAACGAACTGACGCAGCCATTGCAGCAACTCTTGTGCTTTCTCGGGAGTGTCGGCCTCGACCGTAAGCCGTAACACCGGCTCGGTGCCCGAAAACCTCAGCAAGGCCCAGTTGTCGTTCTCCAGAAGCAATTTTGTTCCGTCAATTTGCGAGATGTTCGTAACTTTGTATGGCCCGATGTGGCTACTCGGAGCTTCCTTCAGTCGCCTGGGAACGGCGATGCGCATCTCCGGTGTCGCGGGCAGATTCTCCTCGACAAAAAACAGTCGCCCCGTCAGGCCATACACGCGCTCCAATAGCTCCGACACCTTCTGCCCGGTCTTCGCCAGCATTTCGACAACCAGCGCGCACGCGAAAATTCCGTCCTTGCCGAGAATGTGCCCGCGAATCGTCAATCCACCCGACGACTCACCCCCCAGCAGCGCATTGTGTTCCAGCATGCCGGAAACGATATGCTTGAAACCCACCGGCGTCTCGTAACATTGTTCGCCCAGTTTCTTGGCCAGCCGATCGAGCAGGTGCGACGTCGAGAGGTTCCGCACCACCCCGCCGCGCTCGCCTCGAACCTCGTGCAGATACCAATACAGCAGTACCAGGATGTCGTTGATTGAAATGTACTCGCCACGCTCGTCGAGGATCGCCACGCGGTCCGCATCGCCATCCATGGCCAGCCCGAGATCGTAATTCCCTTCCTGCATTTCCGAACTTAACAGCCGCAATGCTTCCGCATTCGGCGCCGGAGAACGTCCGCCGAACAAGGGATTATGTCGTTCGTGGATAAAAGTCACCCGGCAACGCGCCTCGGTCAGCACCGTGCCTAAAGTGAGTTGGCCCACCCCGTACATTGGATCGACAATGACCTTCAGTCCCGCTTCTCGAATCTTGTCGAGATCGATGAGCGCCTCGACCGCGTCAACGTATTCGTTGGTGAAATCGCGCTTCTCGACGATGCCGGCTTCCAGGGCCAGATCGAGCTCAAGCTTGATGACATCGTTCTGTACGAGCGCGTTCGCTTCCTTTTCGATCTGCCGCGTTTCATCGTCCAGCAACAACGATCCATCTCCGCGAAACACTTTCAGCCCATTCCACTCCGGAGGATTATGACTCGCAGTGAACGCCAGGCCGTACGCCGAATCTTTGATCGCTGTGGCGTATGTGATCAGCGGAGTCGGGGCATCTTCCGCCAGCAGTATTGCCGGTATATCGTTTCCGGCAAACACCTCCACTGCAGCCTCAGCCGCCTGCTTCGACAGGAAGCGGCGATCGTAGCCGACAATCACGCCCTGCTTCTCCAACGACTGGCGCGTGATTTCGTTGGCCAGCGCTTGCGAAAGCCGGCGTACGTTGTGCAGCGTAAATCCTTCGCCAATCAGCGCGCGCCACCCTCCTGTGCCAAATGCAATCAGGTTCTGCTCTTCTTGCCGCCGCGGACGATACAGGCGCTTTTGTAAAATGAATTCCGCACGCTCGAAGTCCGCGTCTGAGTTGATGCCCTGCACCTCGTCCTGATCGTAGAGCTGGTAGTTCTCGACCTTCAGTCCCGATCGGATCAACTGGTGCACACAGTCAGTGAGCCGGTAGTCGCCATCCACGGGCGAAGGCGACAACTTTAGCAAAGCCGACGCGATCACCTTCGCATTGACAACGTATGCGCCAACGTTGACTTCGCGAATGGCCCGAACTTCGGGCGATGCCTCGGTATCTTCGATGATGTCGATAATCTGCCCGCCAGCGTTGCGAATGATGCGCCCATACGGCAGAGGCCTGTCAATCACCGCCGTCAGCAGCGTCAGGTGCGCCTGTTTCAGATAGTGCCGATTCAACAACCCCCTGATCGAACCTGGACGAAACAGCGGCGTGTCACCGTACAAGATCAGCAGATTCCCGTCGAATTCCAGCAGCGTCTTCGAGACTTGCAGGACGGCGTCACCCGTGCCTCGCGGCGTCTCTTGTTCCACATAATGAAAAGTCGGACCCAGGTGCTCGCGAACCTCCTGCTGACGGTACCCCACGACCACATAGATGTTTTCCGTCCCAGCTACCTGCAGGGCGTTCTGCACGACGCATTGCAGGACGGTATGGTCGCCTAGCTTCTTCAGCACCAGCGACTGGCCGCCCGCGGTGGTCGCATCCTTGCCCGCCGCCAGGATCACGGCCTTCAGCGGCATCTTGTTGGTGTTCAATTCATTCGACATTCAGAAGACACCCGTTCTTCCTGCAACGATATTCGCAATCATCACTTGCGTTGAAACTTCGCCTCTCACATCTCCGCAGTCTCGAGACTCTTCGGTCGTGCCTGCGAGCCGTGAATCGGAACAAAGCGTGAAAGGATCATCGCCGGTATCGCCGAAATCAGCACCCACACGAAAAAATGCTGATACCCGATTTTCATCTGGATCCATCCGCTGAAGGCGCCCGGCAGAACCAACCCAAGATTCATGAGCGAGTTAGCGAAGGCATAGTGCGCGGTCTGATATTTACCTGGCGCAATCTCCTGCATCATCAGCAGCATCACGCCAACAAATCCGAAACCATAACCAAACATCTCGAGCGACATGGCCAGAGTAATCAATACCGAACTGGTGGGTAGTTCAGCACTCAGATAGAAGTACGTCAGCATCGGCAGGTTCATCACCAGGATCAGCGGCAACAGCGCCCGCTTCAGCCCCAGCCACGCAGCGAAATATCCGCCGAGTACGCTTCCCACGATGAACGCCGCTGTCCCGAACGTGCCGTAGATCGTTCCGAACTGTGTAGTGCTGAGTCCCAGCCCGCCCTGTTCGCGTGCGGCCTTCAGGAATAGCGGCCCAATCTTCACCACCTGCCCTTCACCCGCGCGGTAAAGAAAGACAAAGCAGAGGAGAAAGTAAATGTTCGGCTTCTTGAAAAAGCTGACCACCACGTCCCAGAACGTCGTCAGCATCTCGCGCAGGCTTTTGGAATGCCGCTCTTCGCCACCGGACGGCAGTACCCGGGAATGAAGCAGGCTAAGCACCACCAGCGTGATTCCCACTGTGGCAAAGATGATCATCCAGGCTCGCACCGCCGGCATACGGTTTTCGAGATAGCCCGCCAGGATCAGCAATCCTCCCTGCGAAAAGAACCGCGCGATGTTGTAAAACCCGCCCTGCCAGCCCGCATACGCTGCCTGCTGCGTCGGAGTCAGGCTGCCTATATAAAGACCATCAGCGGCGATGTCGTGGGTCGAGGAGCAAAAAGCGACCAGAGCGAAAAACGCGATGCTGTAACGAAAATAGTCCGGAAGCGGCAAACACAGTGCCAGCAATCCCAGGCTCACTCCTCCGACAAATTCCATCAGGACAACGAAGAACTTCTTGGTCTTGTACATCTCCAGAAACGGGCTCCACAACGGTTTTAATGACCATGGCAACCCCAGAAGACTCACGGTCGCGGTGATTGTCCGGTTGTCCACTCCCATGCGCGAATAGAAGATGAGGGCCATCATGCCGACGACATAGAATGGAAGCCCTTCGGCGAAATATAAAGTCGGCACCCACACTGCGGGGGAGACACCAGCGCGTCGAGATTTCGTCATCAATTCCTTTCGTGCTCCGCCGCAGGATCGAGACCGAAGAACTCAAACCCTGCTCGACGCACCTTGTCAACATACAAGAGCATCGCGAGTGTCTCAACCGTCGCCCATTGTTCGCAATCGATCATAAACGATCATATTCGAAAGTAACCTAACTTCCCGCTCGAAGGCAAGCCACATCGCGGCTTTTCGCCGGCGCCTGCTATCCTCGAAACGACGCTTAAAAAGGAATCCGAAGTACTTGCCGCCTATCCTCAACGCCCAGGGTTTATCGAAACGGTTTGGAGCTACTCCTCTCTTCGAGGGCATTTCGTTCGTCATTAGCGAGCGCGACCGGATTGGCCTGATCGGACCCAATGGCTCAGGCAAATCGACGCTGCTCCGCGTTCTCTCGGGCCTGATGTCCCCTGACAGTGGCGAAGTAGCATTACGTAAGCGCACCCGTCTCAGCTACCTGGAACAGGAATCCCAGTTCCCTTCCGGCCAATCCGTTCGCGACGTAATCCAAGCGGCCTTGAAACGCGCCAAAGTCCCTGAATCTGAATGGGAGGCGCACACCGGCGAGACCCTTGGCCGGACCGGCTTCGAAGACTTCGAGCAGCAAGCTACCGAGCTGTCTGGTGGATGGAGGAAGCGATTGGCCATCGCAGAAGCCTCGGTGCAGCAACCTGACATTCTGTTACTCGACGAGCCCACCAACCATCTTGACCTGGCCGGCATTGAGTGGCTGGAAGAGTTGCTCCAAGAGGCGCCGTTCGCGTCTGTCATCGTCAGCCACGACCGTTATTTCCTCGAAAACGTAGCCACCGAGATGGTCGAACTAAGCCGGGTTTACCCGGACGGATTTTTGCGCACTAGTGGCAGTTACAGCGCGTTCCTCGAGAAAAAAGAGGAGTTTCTCCACGCCCAGTCCAAGCGGCAGGAGACGTTGGAGAACCTGGTTAAGAACGAGATCGCATGGCTGCGTCGCGGGGCTAAAGCGCGCACCCGCAAGTCCAAGGCCCGCATCGGCAAAGCTCACCGGTTGATGGGAGAACTCGCCGACTTGAATACTCGGACGCGCAGCGGCAGTACCGGTATCGATTTCTTGGCCACAGACCGTCAGACCAAACGGCTCATCGAGCTCGAAAACGTCGGCTATACGATTGCCGATCGTCCTCTCTTCTCAAACCTCGACTTCGCGATTACAGCGGGTATGCGAGTTGGATTGGTCGGTCCTAACGGTAGTGGCAAGTCCACGTTGCTGCGTCTGCTGCAGGGCGAGCTCGTTCCGACAGCGGGAACTCTGCGCCGCGCCGATTCGTTGCAGATTGTCTATTTCGATCAGAATCGCGAACTCGATTCGACGGACACGTTGCGCCGCGCTCTCGCTCCCGAAAGCGATTCGGTGGTGTACCAGGACCGCGTCATTCACGTCGCCTCATGGGCGGCGCGCTTTCTTTTCACGGGCGAGCAGCTTAACCAGCCGGTTGCAAACCTCTCCGGGGGAGAACGCGCCCGTGTCCTGATTGCCCGCCTGATGCTTCAGCCCGCCGACGTGCTCCTGCTCGACGAACCCACCAACGATCTCGACATCCCAACCCTCGATATTCTGGAAGAGAGTCTATTGGAATATCGCGGCGCGTTGGTCTTGGTCACGCACGATCGCTACATGCTGGACCGAGTTTCATCGGTGGTCGTTGGCCTCGACGGACTGGGCAATGCCGGCCGATTCGCCGATTATTCGCAGTGGGAATTGTGGCAGACTGACCAGATCGAAAATGCCAAGCGTCCGACCTCGAATGCCTCCCAAGGTCATGACAAGCCTATCCAGGTTACAAAGAAAAAACTCTCGTATCTGGAAGCCCGCGAATATGCCACCATCGAGAAACGCGTTGCCGACGCCGAGGCGACTCTGGCAGCCAAACAGGCTGCGATGGAAGATCCCGCAATTGCGACCGACGCAGCGCGCATCGTCGCCGCGCACGCTGAATATGACGCGGCTCGTAGAATCGTTGACGAACTTATCGCTCGTTGGGCGGAACTTGAGAGCAAGCTCGGTTAAGCGCGCTTCTGCTCTTGCCCGATCAATACGTTACTTGGCGCTCAGTACGGCGTCAATCGTTTGAATGTCCACCAACCCGCCGCAGCCGTAAACCGCAGGCAGAACCTTATCCGCGGCATAGCGTCGGCGCAACTCGGCAACTTTCTCCGTTCCCGCGCGATACGCCGGCAGGTACATCCTGCCCAGCAGCGGATGCTTGCCCCACGCTCCTGACAACTTGTCGGCACGTTCGTCGCTGACCAGAAAATCGCGCCGCAGTGTCCGCGCCACTTCCGGCTGCTCTCTTTTGTCGCCCCACGTCAGGTAAGACGACTGGTTCTTCGCGTCATCCTGCAGTAGCGCCAGTAAAACGCCAATCTGTATATCGTCGTCAGGCAACTGCTCGATCTCAGTCACCCCGTGTGCCATCAGAATGGCATTGTTTGCAATGCCTTCAAACAGACTTGCCGCCCGCGTGTTCATGGTCAGTATTGTGGCTTCAAATCCGGCCAACCCACGCACGTATAGATTTTGCATGTACGCAAACGTCGTCACATGTCCCGGCACGACCTCGTGGCTAACCAGTTGCTGAAATTCTGGGAACGATATCTGCAGAGACGCGTTGATCTCATAGGTCGCTTCGTACTTCGGGCTGCCGTCAGCATTGCGCGCCCGTCCCACGTAATTCATGGAGCCCGAAAACCACGCTTCTTTGATCGGCAGGAAGTCGATGTTTGCTCGCGGCACTCGCGCCAACTCGACTGGCAAATGCGGCAACAGGTGTTCCACGCTGAGCTGATCGAAGTAAGCGATCACCGCCGCTCCCATGGCCTTCACCGACCCGATGGGAACTGTCCGCTCCCGGCGCCACCCATCCACCGCCGCCAGAAGTCCATCTCGGTCAGCCGATGCATACCCTCCACGGTCAAGCAGTTCAGCCACTCTCTCTCGCTTCGCCTCAGGCTGCGAAGGCTCCGGAGCCCGCGCGGTCGAGGCTTCAACGCAACGTTCATACGAGACGGCCGGGCCCTTCCCCATCATCTCCATCGCCAGGTCCCACATGGTGTCGAGGCAAATTGCCAGTCCAGACAGATACTGGCCGCGCAAGCCTCCCATCGCCTTCGCCTCTCGTTTGGTGCCCGCGATTGAGCTCGGAATATCGACTTGCTTGAGATACTCCTCGACCGCGGGACGATCGATCGATTTCCCCGACACGCCTCCGGTCTCGCGCACCTTCGCCGCGGCAGGCGCGGTATAAGCCAGCGGCAGAGGCTCGTCTGAAAACCAGGAATCGGCAATGAAGCGGCCCGTTCCCGACGGACACATCACGTCGCCGCCCCAGAGTGTGTCAATCCCAAGAACTGCATCCGCAACCAAACGCCCTACCTTATCCATGTCACGCCTTCTCTTTCTTCAGCGAACCAAACCAAACGTACAGGCACAAACCGATGAAAAGCAGCGCAGAAACTGTCTGCGAAACCGGCTCGTTCGCATAAAACGGTGTGGTGATAAAGCTTTCGCGATACTTGGGGAGCAGCCTCAGCGCGGCGCCAAAAACACCGCCCAGCGCACCGCCCGCCATCAGTCCGGAAGCGATAATCACGCCTCGCTCGCGAATTCTCCTGCCCGGCTCGCCTTCCGTCTTGGCCGCCCGCTTATTCAAAAGGTGCGAGATGAACCCGCCAACCAGCGCAGGCGTGTTGAGTTCCAGCGGAAGATACATTCCAAGCGCGAAGATCAGCGATGGTTGCCCCAGCATTTCCATGAATACCGCAATCATCGCGCCCGCGCCGAATAGCAGGTACGCTACCGGCTGGTGGCTCATAAATCCTTCGACCAACGCCTTCATGATCGACGCCTGCGGAGAAGCCAGCACTGGCCGCAAATCGCCCTGCAGCGCCTCCCCGAACTGGAAGGTCCGAGCCAGTAACACAATCGTCAGGCCAGAAGCGACCGCTGCCGCGATCACTCCCAGGAACTTCACTTTTTCCTGCGCTGCCGGGGTCGAGCCCAGCCAGTATCCTGTCTTCAAGTCCGTGATCGCCTGTCCCGAAACCGAAAGCGCCGTGCACACCATTCCCGCGATTGCCATGACGAAAAACATGCCGGTCGTGCCCGACAACCCAAATTGCAGCAACACCACCGACGAGATGATGACCGTCAGCATGGTCATGCCCGATACAGGATTGCGCGCGGTTGTAGCAATCGCATTCGCGGCCACCGACGTAAAGAAAAATGAAAATACCAGTGTCATCACCGTGCCAATGGCCACCACCCTCCAGGCGACCGGCAACTGAGCCAGGTACACACCCACGCCAATCGCGCCCAGCGTCACGCCGAGAAATATGGCGATCATGGAAATATCGCGGTCGGTGCGTTCCGGAGCCGCGACCTGGGTCTTGCTAAATACCCGCAGCGAGATTGCGAACGAGCCCGCGACGATCCGCAGTGACTTGATGATCCCAAAGATGCCGGCCGTCGCAATCGCTCCCACTCCGATGAAGCGCACATAACTGCGATAGATCTGCACCGCCGTCATGCTGGAAATCGGGATACTCGCTGGATAAACCGCGCTAGTCATATGGCTACCGATAAACCAGATCAATGGGACAAGCACAAAGTTCGAAAGCACCCCGCCGGCGCAGAGAATCATGGAACTCCGCAGTCCCATCACATATCCCAGACCAAGAATGAATCCGATGGCGTCAAAGCTGAATACCATCCGTGCGCGTTCGTCGAGAGTCCTCATCACAGGCACAAACTGGAAGTTCACAAACTCCTTCCAGACTTGAAACGTGGTCACGAAGAAGTCGTACACGCCCGCGATCGCCGTCGCCTGCAGCAACAATTTCGCTTGCGACCCACCTTTTTCTCCCGTGACCAGTACCTCAGTAATCGCCGTCGCCTCCGGATAAGGCAGCAGACCATGCATGTCGCGCACGAAATATCGGCGCAATGGAATTAGGAACAGCACCCCGAGGCACCCTCCCGCCAGGCAGATGAAGATGGTCTGCAGGGGATGAGGATCAAGTTTCAGAATGTACAGCGCCGGAAGCGTGAAAATTGCGCCCGCGACTACCGCTCCGGCAACCCCGCCGATACCGGTGATAATGACGTTTTCGAGTACGGTCGAGCGCCGCGGATACAACCGCGCCAACCCGATCGCGAGGATCGAGATTGGAATCGCCGACTCCATCACCTGGCCTACTTTGAGGCCCGAGTAAGCGGACGCGACCGTAAAGACGATACAAAGAAAAATGCCCCAACCAATCGAGCGAGACGAAAGCTCGGGAATCCGCTTGTCAGCGGAGATCAGTGGGTCGTAGGCCTGGCCGAGTTCAAGAGGCACGTAGGCATTGGTCGGCAGGGATTTGGGCTCAACTTCGGCAGTCACCGTCACAGGGCAATTCTCCGGGTACTAGGCAAACTCGCGATTCTATCGTCTCGTCTCGGACGAAACTGTGACCGCGCTAACCCTGTGACGTGACAAGCGCTACTCTGATCGACGGAATATCCAGGGGATGGGATTGTCGCCAGGCAGCGACTTACTGCACCAGATGCTCGAGCAACTGATGAATTCCGCTCAAACTTCCCGGCCACAACAACATGGTCGCGGCAACACCGGCGACTATCAGCGCGGCATTTCGAGCAAAGGCAACCATGGGCGCCAGCGGCTTTTCCGCGTACGCTGGCTCGCGCAGCAGGCGATCGACTCTAGTCTCGAGATCGCCATCGTCATCCACCAGCGACGACAACAAATACGACGGTGTGGGATGGATCCCCATCTTGGCGACCTTGACCAAAGCCGAAGCGAGGGAAAGCGCCCGTTGCGGATCGCCATCCACCGCCTGATCGTCAGCCGCCCACTCCGTAAACTTCGCCCAACCGCGCTCCAAACGGGAAAGACCGGAGACAAATGGCAGGATGTCAGGCGCGAGCAGAAACAGGAACTTCTTCAGGTTATCGCGCGAGATACGATGCGCCGTTTCATGACGGAACGCAGCTTCTTTCTGCTCTTGGCTCAGCGCATCCATTACCGATCTCGACACCACCAGGCATGGATGCATCACGCCAGCTACCGCCATCAACGGGACATCGTCATTCAACACCAGGACCTGGGCCGAATCCTGGCCTACCGTCGTCTCCACGCCGTTTCGTTTGCAAACCCGCATGTAGCCTGCGGTTCGCGCTACCGACGAAAACCCCCTCACCAGCGCTGCGGCCCACACTGCCGTTCCCAGCAGTGCCGCCAGCAGACAGGCAAAACCCACGCGCTCACTGGCGATGTCGGGCTCCAACCAGACGTAGCTCGGTACGCAAAATCCAACTACCAGAAACAGCGTGATGGCCGCCGGAGCCATCCGCAATCCGAACAGCAACCGCGACGACGTCCGCGGCCTCATCGTCTCCGCAATCCTCGCCGCCGTTGGAGCTATGCTCCGAACGACCAGCCAGCCCAGGGCATGCACCACGAAGAACGTGGCGAAGCACAGGCACAGCAGACGTAAGTAGTACGGGAGAATCATCAGCGATCTTTCTTAGCCAGCTCTTCGCGCTTGTGCTGGATTTTCTTCTCCAGTTCATCCAGCAGCATGGCGTCGTGCGTGCCCACAGCGTCCACCAGGCACGAAAGCAACAGTTGACGAGACTCCTCGGGCCCCGCCAGGAACCCGGCCATCATCTCCCCTGCACGATGGCGGTCCCATTCCTCACGCGAGAGCCTCGCTGAATAAATAAACGCGACGCCGCTCGCTTCCCGAACCAAAAGGCCTTTCTTATACAGCCGGTCGAGAGTCGTCATTATCGTGGTGTAGGCCAGTTTTCGCTCCACTCGCGCCACCACGTCGCGCACGTAGCTCGCCCCGAACCTCCACACAACGTCCATCACTTCGATTTCCAGGGGCCCCAAATGGCGGGACTGCATCAAAGCGCGATCGTCGATGGATTCCTGCATAACAACCTCATCCATTACCGTTGCTCCCTATGACCCAGCCTGCAGTCGGTGAATTGTACCGCCCCAACCGGGTGCAAGGCTACTAGTTTCGTAGGATCTTGCCCTATCGTCGGCACTCACTGGGACATTCCAGACTCGACTGCAATTTCTATCGCCGAAATCTCAATCGGGCGAAATCCGGCTTTCTTCACCGCGCGATTGAATTCCTCGATATCGCCTGTCTTCAGCTTCTTCCACTCTGTAATCCTGGTCTTGGCAGCTTCGTCCGACAGCCGATAAACCTCGATGGCTTGTTCCGGCGTGGTACGGTCGCCGACCTCCACTACCCGCAATACTGACTGCAGCCCGCTGACCGCCGCCTCCAAGCCCATAGTTTGTACTTCAGCCTTGCTTCCCTTCTCGATTGCGCC
>Ga0075521_10000064_pt1 | contig 21105 bp, 23 predicted proteins | sample NGEPerD_FD_74785 | JGI IMG/M metagenome (GOLD analysis project Ga0075521, IMG submission 74785) | Arctic peat soil microbial communities from the Barrow Environmental Observatory site, Barrow, Alaska, USA - NGEE PermafrostAB12-D | ecosystem: Environmental > Terrestrial > Soil > Wetlands > Peat ...
TAAAAATCGTCATTTTTATCACTGTTACATAAAAGATTAAACAATGAAAATTTTGATCATCGGATTTCTTGCATTCTTTGGATGGTCAGCATTATCCACCCATTTTTATGTATGCAGGATAAAAGGATTTTGTCATGAACCGATCACAGCTGTCAGCGACGTAGTCAAGCCTGAAATGGCGATTCCTCATGACAGTCTAAGCAAGCCTTTAATAGTGGAACAGGAAGCAGTGCCTAAAAGTATGTTGATCTACTTTGCATTTGATAAATCTGAATTTAATTCCGGAACAATTTCTGACAAGTACCTGAATAAATCAAATAAATACCTTGATCAAAACCGGCAGGCAAAGATTAATATAACAGGCTACACAGATGCAATAGGATCTGAGGAATACAACCAGGCTCTGGGTCTCCGTCGCGCTCGTAGTGTAGGGTCGTATTTTGAGAGAAAGGGTGTACCTGCTAACCGGATCATTGTTGAATCCAGGGGCGAAAAAGAACCAGCTGATAATAATAGTACAACAGCGGGAAGAGCAAATAACAGGAGAACCGTAATAACGATTAAAAACTAATATCATGGATACTCTGGCAATTCTTTTGGTACAGACAAAAAGTGAAGCAACTATTGAAATAATTTTAATGTTGCTTGGTTCGGCAATAATTGCATATTTGACCTCCTGGCTCTATTATAAATACATATACGAAAAGAGGATTAAAATTATTGAATCAGAAAAGCATGAATTGAATAACAGTATTGTAAACCTTGATGCTGAAATATTTGACCTTAAAAAAAGTCTTGGTGAAAAACAGATTGAGGCAGATCATCTGAGTCTGGAGGTTGATGCCCTTAAAGCATTGCATGCAGAAGCAGTTAATGAAACTGATGACATGGCCTTAAAAAACAAAAGAAATGAACAATTGCTCTACGAAAAGGATGAAGCTCTGGTTAATATAACGCAACGAAAGCACCTGCTCGATTACAATAGTTTCGGAATAGCTACGGAAGCTGAAAAGGATGATCTGAAAATGATCAGCGGGATAGGTCCGTTTATTGAGGAAAGGCTACATGCATTGGATATTTATACATTCAGGCAGATAAGTAAATTCACTCCTCAGGATATTAGTACAATCAATGATGCAATTGAATACTTCTCAGGTAGGATCGAAAAGGATGAATGGGTGATACAAGCCCGGGAGCTTGTCCGGGGTGAAGATTTGATGATTGAGCTTTTTAAACGCATAAGTGAAAGGAAAACAATAATTTACTATAACAGAATAGGTACCGCTAAAAAAGAAGAAGCTGATAATCTGACAATTATCAGCGGAATTGGAGGATGGATTCAGGAAAAACTCAATGCACTTGATATATATACATTCCGGCAGATAAGCAATTTTACTAAAGAAGATATTCAGGCGGTTACTGAAGCAATTGAATATTTCCCTGGTAGAATTGAAAGAGATGAATGGATACTTCAGGCACGTGAACTTATAAGGATTAAAGGTAATAAATCTGAACTCCTTAAGCGGATAAGGGACAGGAAGGACAGAATTTATTACGACCGTCTGGGTGTTGCCCATAAACATGAGGCAAATAATTTAACTCTTATTGACGGACTTGGATTATGGGTGGAGGAACGATTAAACACATTAGGTATATATACTTTCAGTCAGATAAGCAAGCTAACCCATGCTGATATTGAAACTATCACTGAAGTACTGGAAATAATCCCGGGCCGTATTGAGCAGGATAACTGGGTAGGTCAGGCCCGCGAATTTGCAAAAAATGATATTCATAAATCATTGATAATCCCTTAACCAGAATAAAAGGCGAAACAACTTGTCACTATTCTTTCCAACCACCTCCCAGACTCCTGTATAAAGCGACTACTGACTGCAGTTGCTGCAGCTTGTCATTGATGCTGTTAAGCTGTGCAGAAAGAAGACTCACTTCCGAAGTTAATACATCAAGATAGTTGGTTGTAGATGTGTACTTAAGCAATTCCATGGTATAGCTGACTGCTTTTTGGAGATAATCCAGTTGACTTGTCCGCAATTTTATCTTTTCTGTTGCAGCCCTGTATCCGTACAATGCGTCAGACACCTCCTCCCCTGATTTTAATATGACCTGTTTATAAGCTGCCACGTTTTCTTCCTGGTCGGCCTGGGCCATCTTCAGCCTTTGCTTGTTGATCCCCTGGTTAAAAACAGGCTGAACCAGGTTCCCTAACAGGCTCCAGAAAACAGAAGCAGGGTCAAACATTTTAGATATATTACTGGTAACCAGGCCTCCTGAAGCCTGAAGAGTGAGTGAGGGGTAAAAATATTTTCGCGCAGCATTGGTCATTTCATACCCATATCTTAGCTGATATTCTGCTTCCTGCACGTCGGGGCGATTAGCAACCAGCTGTGCAGGGACACCGGTTTTGAGATCTGCAGTAATTCCCTGTTCGGAAAGAGTGCCCCTTGCTATCGGACCAGGGTTTCTCCCAATCAGAACGCTCAGTGCGTTTTCTGTTTCAAAAATACTCTGTTTAATATCAGGAATAATGACTTTGGCAGAATAGAGGTTAGCCTGGCTCTGCACCAGGTCGGCACCTGTAACCAGATCACTCTCTTTCATCAGGCTAATAGTCTCTACATCAGAACTTCTTAGTTTAACGGTTTTTTCCGTAACCTGAAGTTGGGCATCCAGTGCAAGCAAAGCATAATAACTGTCAGCAACATCGGCTATCAGCTGTGTCTGGACAGCCCTTTTATATGCCTCACTCTTTAAAAACAGATCAAAACTGGCACGTTTTGTACTGCGCAGCTTACCCCAGATATCGGCTTCCCAGGATGAGCTTCCCCAGAGCTCAAACCCTTCCGGTACTCCAAGAGCTCCGTTGTTTTGTCTGGTAGCACTTGCATTGACACTGAGAGTAGGGAATAAAGCAGATTTGCTTTGCCTGAGTGCCGCTTCTGCTTTTTTCATCCGTGCAACAGCAATCTGAAGATCGAGGTTGTTATGGATGGCCTCATCAATCAGGGAAACCAATATTTTGTCGGGGAACAAGTTCCTCCATGATATATTGGAAATATTTGAGGTGTCCTTTGACACTGAGTCTCTGTAAAGAGTTTCCTGCGATTTAATCTCAGGTTCCTTAAATGACTGAGTAACTTTGCAGGAATTAACTGCAAGAATCAGTATAAGGACAAAAAGGGTTGAGATCTTAAATTTTAATTTGTCTTGTAACATAGCACTCAATTTTATACTGCAATTAAGTCTTTATCGGTATTTTCTTCAGGACTATCTTTTCTCTTAATTTTTTCCTGAAGGGTCTGGAAAATGATATAAAGTACAGGAATTACCAGGACGCCGAATAATGTGCCAAAGATCATTCCTCCCACTGCAGATGTCCCTATTGATCTGTTGCCGTTTGCTCCGGCGCCTGTTGCCACCATCAGTGGAATTACGCCGAAAATAAATGCCAGGGATGTCATTATTATAGGCCTGAAGCGGGCTTTTGCCCCTTCAACTGCTGCATCAATAACTGACATCCCCTGTTCCCTCCGGGAGGTTGCAAATTCAACAATCAGTATTGCGTTTTTGGAAAGCAATCCTATAAGCATTATAAGTGAAATCTGAGTATATATATTATTGTCAATTCCAAATATTCTGTCAAATACAAATGTTCCTGCAAGGCCAACCGGCAGGGATAGCAAAACTGCAAATGGGAGCAGGTAGCTCTCGTACAATGCACTGAGCAGGAAATAAACGAAAAGAATGCTCAGTATAAATACATATATAGCCTGGGAACCGCTGTTCTGTTCCTCCCGGGTTACGCCCGAAAACTCGAAACCATAACCCGGCGGCAAAGTCTTTGCGGCAACATCCCGTATTGCCGTTATCGCTTCACCTGAGCCGAAACCTTTATTCGGCGATCCTATTACTGAGATGGAAGTAAACATATTAAACCTTGATATCCTTTCCGGACCAAAGGTATTGGTAAGTGTAATGAATTCCGTTATGGGTGCCATTTCATTATTCGCTGTGCGTACATATATGTTATTCAAGGCTTTCTCATTAGCCCGGGAATCTGGTTCTGCCTGAACCATTATCCTGTATTGCTTGCCAAACTGGTTGAAGTTGGAAACATAAATTCCACCGAAATTGGCCTGCATTGTGTTCATAATTGTGCTTACATCCAATCCGGCCTCTTTGACCTTGGGAACATTTACGGTAAGCAGGTACTGAGGGAAATTCGGATTAAAAGATGTTGTCGCGAGCTGAATTTCCGGACGTTTATTGAGTTCAGCCAGGAACTTCTGGCCGACCTTGTAAAACTCCTGAATAGTATGTCCTCCCTTATCCTGTAATTCAAATGAGAATCCTCCGCTGAGGCCGAATCCCGATATTGTAGGCAATGAAAAAGGCATGATCGTGGCATCCCTTATCATAGATGTTTTTCTCATTAATGTCTGGATGATGTCCTTATTGCTTGTTCCCTTCCGTTCTGCCCAGTCTTTGAGTTCAAGGATTATCATTGAATATGAGCTCCCGCTGCCTGCAGTAAAATTCTGGCCCACTATGCGCATCACATTATTTATTCCGGGAATTGTTTTTGCAATACTGTCAATTCTGTTTGTTACAATCATGGTTCGTTCCATCGATGAAGCCGGGGGCAGGCTGATACTGACAAAAACTGTTCCCATATCCTCTTCAGGGACAAAGCTCGAAGAGGTGGTTTTCATCAATATGAACAGTCCGATTCCGAAAATGACGACTGTAATGATAACGATCCATTTTTTCCCTGAAAGAAAAGAGACGGTATTTGTATATTTTTCACGTGCAGTATTAAATCCTGTATTGAAGAGCTCGTAAAATCGATGCGTTTTTTCAGGTTTATTGGTCTTTTTGTTATGAGGTTTCAGGAATAATGCAGCCAGTGCAGGGCTGAGAGTAAGAGCATTGACAGCGGAAATAAGAATTGCAATTGCAATTGTAATTCCGAACTGTTTATAAAATACCCCGGAAGATCCTCCCAGAAATGTTACCGGGATAAATACTGAAGCCATTACAAGTGTAATCGATATGATAGCAACAGATATTTCATTCATAGCATCTATCGACGCTTTCCTGGCAGAAGTATATCCCTGGTCAAGCTTGGCATGTACAACTTCTACTACTACTATTGCATCATCAACAACTATTCCAATTGCAAGCAGCAAGGCAAATAGTGTAAGGAGATTAATGCTGAAATTGAACAGATAGAGGAAAAAGAAGGTTCCGATTATTGCGACAGGTACTGAAATAGCCGGGATAAGAGTGGCACGGAAATTCTGCAGGAAAAGGAAAACGACAATGAAGACCAGAATGAATGCTTCAAGAAGGGTTCTGATGATCTTTTCTATAGAAGCATCAAGAAACTTGTTGGCATTGACGAGGTTGGTATAATGAACACCTTTAGGAAAGTCCTTCGAGGCCTCATCCAGAACCTTCAATGATTCCTTAATGACATCCCTGGCATTTGATCCTGCGGTCTGGCTGATAGCAACAGCAGTTGTAGGCTTACCGTTTGCAAACATGTCGCTGTTGTACGACTGTGCTCCAAGCTCAACCTTTGCAACATCTTTAAGCCTCAGGATATGGCCATCCTTTCCCATTCTGACGATTATATCTTCAAACTCCTTAACTGTTTTAAGCTTCCCGGTATATCTGATAACGTATTCAAAGCTCTGTTTCCCCTGCTCCCCAAATTTCCCCGGAGCCGCTTCAATATTCTGATCGAGCAGGGCAGCTGTAACATCGCTGCTTGTTATATTATAAACTGCCATGACATCCGGTTTAAGCCATATTCGCATTGAATACATCATTGAACCAAAAGCATTTGCGCCACCAACTCCGTTGATCCTTTTGATCCTGGGGATAATATTGATTTCTGCATAATTCTGAAGGAAAATCTGATCATACGCCGGGTCATCACTGTAGATGGCAGAGATGAGCAAATTACTGCTTTGCTGTTTTCTGACTATAACACCGGCTCTTGTGACTTCAGCCGGGAGTATGCCCGTAGCTGCAGAGACCCTGTCCTGAACATGTACTGCAGCCATATCAGGATTTGTTCCTACAGCGAAATAGACATTTATGGAACCGTTGCCATCATTGGTTGCACTTGATGTCATGTAGGTCATTCCTTCAACTCCGTTGATCTGTTCCTCGAGCGGTATTATCACGCTGTTAAGGACCACTTCAGCATTGGCACCGGCGTAATTTGCTGCGACCATAACGGTAGGTGGAGCAATGTTGGGATATTGCTCAATAGGAAGTTCAACCAGGCCAAGGATCCCCAGCATTACTATTATTATTGAAATAACAGTACTCAGAACAGGGCGCTCAATAAATCTTGTAAACATAAGTTGGTGCTCTTTAAATTCGCTAAATGATATTCTTATAGATACTTTCAGGATCTGTTTCCTTTGGTACGATTGTGTCGCCATCTTTCAGCGTACTGATCCCGTCGATAACCACCCGGTCTCCGGGTTTCAGGCCCTGGGAAACCAGGAAATAATGTCCGTCGTCACTGGGTGTAGAGGTAATGGAAACAGCTTTAACTTTATTATCATTCCCCACAGTGAATATGAAACGCTTATCCTGTAATTCATATGTTGCACTCTGTGGTACGATTAATAATTTGTTTTTAACCCCGGGTATCCTTACTGTTGCGCTTGAACCGCTTCTTAAAATGCCTGAAGGATTCTTAAATACAGCTTTGAAAGTTGCAGAACCGGTTCCGGTTGAAATAAGTCCACTGGCCATTTCAACTTTCCCTTTTTCCTTATATTCTGCTGAGTTGGCAAGAATAAGAGTTGCCGGTGGTATGTTTTTAAGTTTTTCTTCAAAAGTGACTCCGGTTGAATCAAAAAGCATATCCAGAACCTGTTTTTCGTTCAATGAAAAATATGCAAATACTTCACTGATGTCAGAAAGTGTGGTAAGTGCTTCCGGATCGTTGCTGCCGACAAGTGCTCCATTTTTATAAGGAATTGTTCCAATTATTCCATCATGAGGGCTTCTGATATATGTGTAATTCAGATTTGTTTCAGCATTTTTGAGAGCAGCATGTGCTTCTTCAAGCGCAGCTTCTTTTGACTGAAGTGTAAGCTCGGCAGATTGTAACCGGAATTTACTTACGATCTCTTTTTCGACCAGCGGCCTGATTTTATCTATTTCGATTCTGGCAGAGTTTACGTCTGCCACAGCGCTGTTGATGCGGGCTTTTGCAGTTATTACATCCTCTGAATACTGTGGATTATTGATTTTGAAAAGCAGTTGCCCTTTTTTAATATGATCCCCCTCTTTTACAAGGATCTCCTCAAGATATCCGCTAACCATAGGTCTGATTTCTATCACACGTTGTCCCTGTATTGTAGCCGGAAATTCAGTATGAACGGTAACCGATCGGGGGTTCAGCGTCAATACGGCATAATCTTTTACCATGTTTCCCCGCTGTAAACCTGTTTTATTTTGTTTACACGAGAACAAAACCATCGTCATGAAACAGATCATTATTAAAGCACTTCTCATATAATATTGATTTTAAAATTTATTAATTCTGTTATTTTTAAATTACTGCTTTGTCTCATTTGCAGAGAAGAGTAATTCCAGGATAATTCTCTTTCGTTCATAGTGTATGTTCTGATATTCGGTCTCACTGATTGCTATGCGTAGGTTTGAGAGTCGCAACTAGTGTGAGAGATTACAGGGATGAATATGAGACACTTTATCATACCTTCAGCCATTTGTTTATGTTTTGGGGTTTAAACATACCATCATGCAGGCTGGTGTCAAAATAAATGGATAAAAGTTCCTTTAAGATAGCCGCAAGCTTCTCCTGCATTGCTTCAACAAACGTTGTTACCCATTCAGAGTGGTTATGGTTTTGGCGGTAGCTGACAAAAATATCATATTCAGAACCCTCTATTATACTGGCCATCGTATCTTAAAAATCTAACAAGAATATACGGAGTTAACATCCTTTGGCGGATTTTGTTCGAGTACCGATTAACATAATAACTGTTGCCTGTTGAAGCGTTCAGGGGTTAGACAATCAAAATGAAAAAACATCCACCCAAGAATTAACTCAGATGGATGGGATTAATATAAACTTACTTTAACAAACCAAACAAAGGATGTTGTAAGGGGACTATGAATTTATTCGACCGGCTCAACTACTAATACCGTAAACGTGCCGGGTTTCAAAGTAGGACGCGGACGTGGATTCTCTGCCGTCTTTTCCGGTGTCGGTCCAAATTCTGCAGTTTGTAAATAGATTTTATGCGTTTTGGCACTTACAGAAATTGTCCTTGCTCCTGCTTGTGTGGGAACATTTGCAAGTACTTTAAAAGAATTCGGATTTTCTTCCTGAACAACGGTGAGCACTCCTTCTCCACAGGAACTATAAGCACGTTTAAGACCTGGATCAAAGCCTGCTCCATCAACCCGTCCACCTGTGGGCAGGGTTGTGATGACTTTACCTGTTTCTGAATCAAGTATTACCATTAACTTATCTGTGGCACTGAAGAGGCGATGATTCTCATTGTCAAGCGCAAGACCACTTGGTCCTTCACCGGGCGCAATAGACCATGTTTGTTCTACTTTCCAGGTTTTCACATTGATCATGGAAACCTCACTCTTGTCTTCAATATTCACAAATACTTTACCCTTTCCATCACTAACAGCTGCTTCTGGTTTTCCTGAAAGCAGAATAGTTGCTATTACTTTATCTGTTTTGGCATCAATAACTGTGGCATTGGATGATCGCCCATTCCACGTAATTATTGATTTGGTGAACGGTTCATATAAAATAGCATCAGGATTCTTCCCTGTTACAGGTACCTTTTCAATCACCTTGAAATCTTTTGTATTGAATACTGTCACATTGCTATCAGGTCCATTGCTTATAAAACCTTTATTGAATTCCGGAGCGATTGCAATTCCATGCACCCCATTTACATCTGTAATAGTAGCTACGCTTGTTCCGGTTTTCATATCCACCACATTTACCATTTTACCATGGGAAACATATAGCATTCCGGTAGCATCGTCTGCATTCAAATAATCCCAGCCACCATCTCCTTCAAGATGAATTTTTTGTACAATCTTATATTCGCCGGTAGCATTCTGACCATTAAGTCCTAATAAAGACATTAACATGCCTGCAATAATGAAAAACGTTTTTTTCATAATCTTTAATTTAATTTGTTTATCAGGTCAATATACTGTTCAAATCTGTAAATATTCTGGATTTATAAATCGATAATGTCTGAAGACGTTGTTAAAACTTTGGCTATAACCTTTAGAAGAACTGAGACCTGGAGTTGGGCTGAAACCTGCCGGTTCGTTCTCACTGTAAAATAATTATTGATATTGGACATATTATCTTTAACATAAATGCAACCTTATTTTTATTGTTTTGTTTGTATTATGATATTAATAACTTCAGATAATTCAAAGACTATGAAATTAAAAGTCATTGCAATTTCCGTTTTTCTGCTTGCGGGCTTATCAAGTAAAATTTATGGACAGCAGCAACATCTTGCAGGGCCATCTGATACACTTGTTGTGCTATGGTCGAGTGGTGACCCTGATGTTGCAGAAAAAGCATGCTTAATGTACGCAGGTGCGGCTAAAAAATTCAATTGGTTCAACGAGGTTATACTTATTGTCTGGGGGCCATCTGAAAAACTTCTTGCTGAGAATACCGGTCTTAAGGAAAAAGTTACAGCATTGCAAAAGTCAGGTGTTATTGTTCAGGCATGTGTTGCCTGTTCAAACATGTATGGTGTGACCGATACTCTTAAGGTCTGTAAGGTAGATGTAAAGGGGATGGGTGTCCCACTTACAAAGTATCTGAAAAGAGGATACAAAGTTGTTTCGTATTAAAAAGCCTTTTCTCGACCTTAACCTCAGCCTCAACCTTTTATTGAAATAACTTAGTAATATCCATTAGAAATACACTTCCGAGAAGATATTTTCAGCGGGTATATCCTTATCTCTTAAGATATGATAAACCTCGTAAATCATATTATTGTTACCGCACGCATAAAACAACATATCGGGGTCCGCAGGATAATGTGGTAAAAACTTTGTGATCCTTCCATTATGACCCCCGTTACGCTCTTTTGATGTACACAAAAAGTACCGGTGCGGATCATATTCAACCTTGTCGTACGCTTCATTATTAAATCTGACTCCATGAAAAAGGACATAATCAATTCCCGGATATGACCTTACAAAACTATGAAACGGGGAAATACCAGTACCCGAGGCAATAAAAACCAGTTTCCGGGAAATCATGTCGAATGTTTCCAATCCAAATGACCCAAAGGGTCCATTAACCTGAAGTAACTCTCCCGGGTTACAGTGTTTCAGCTGTTTTGATACAGTGCCGTTAATGACTTCCCTGACCAGTATTTCGAGATAATCATCCTTTTCACCACTATAAATTGAATATTCACGTTGATTCAACTCTCCTTTCATACCTGCAACGATGCGCTGCCCTGATTTGAACTGCATATTCCCCCGATCGAGCCTTACAACAAATGTTTCTTCTGTTAAAAAACGTATTTGCCTGATTTTGTGTAAGCTGGTAGAAACAACAAGATCAGATACTTTCTTTTCTATATCCATGATAATAAAATCAGGTTAAGGTTGAGGCTAAGGTTAAGATCTCTTTAACCAATTTCGCAACCTTAACCTCAACACACTTTTAACTGACAATTGTTTTGGTATCAACCGCCTGGAAAAGATGGACAAATTTCCCGTCTTTTATTGTCCATACATGGGTGGCATTGGCTTTAAATGAATTACCTGTGGCTTTATTTGTTCCCTGGTAATAACCTACCATTACCACTTTATCACCATCACCAAATAGTTGATTTATTACAATATTAAATCCATCAAAGTAAACCGGGAGATTCATGAAAACATTATTTACAACTGCTTCCTGCCCTTTGTAAATTCCATCGCCTTTCACAAAAGGCATGCCCTTGCATTCGTGCCATTCAATTGCAGGGTCAAAATTGGCTAACACTGCTTCTACATTACCTGTGGCAAAATTTGAATAACCTTGCTTAACTAAATCTACATTTGTCATAATAATATTTATTAATGTTATGATTAAAATTCATGTTATTGGACAACAATCTAATGCACTAAAAGTTGCAGGCCTATTTTAGTCTGCGAAAAACATCCCTGAAGAGCTCCGGGCCAACTTTGATCAGTTACCGTATCTAAAATATAACCGATTCTTATTGTAATATTAATAATATATGTATTTTTGTTTCGTTATTAGACGAAATACTAAATGAAATGGAGATAAAGGAAAAAGTATATACTGAAAAGCAGGAAAAGATCGCAAGATACTCCAAAGCACTCGGACACCCGGTAAGGGTGTTTATAATGGATTTCCTTGTGAAGAATACAGATAAGTGCTGCTATAGTGGTGATATGGCAGAAGAACTTCCTATTGCACGTTCAACACTCTCCCAGCATCTGAAAGAATTAAAAGAAGCTGGATTGATTCAGGGTGAAATAAATCCCCCGTATATTAAATATTGTATAAACAAGACCGGTTGGTCAGAAGCCAAAGAGTTGCTTGGCACATTTTTTAACAGGAAATAGTAAATCATTGTATTATGGAAATAAAAATATTAGGTACCGGTTGTTCAAAATGCAAAACCCTTGAGGAAATAACACGCAAAGTGGTAAAGGATAATGGGATTGATGCTACCATTACAAAGGTTGAAGACATTGTTGAAATTATGAAATTCAACATCATGGTTACTCCCGCCCTGGTCGTTAACGGCAAAGTTGTTTCCAAAGGACGGATACCGTCAGTTGATGAGATAAGACAATTTCTAAACAATTAAACAGAAACCCGATGAAATTATTGCTAAGTGCCGTATTGATAACTCTTTTGGGTATTTCCGGTAATGCCCAGATAAATCAGAAACCGGAACCGGCAACTCAAAAGACAGGCGATGTCGAAGTTTATTACTTTCACATGTCGGTACGTTGTGTGACCTGCAAAACTGTGGAGGCGGAAGCCCGAAAGAATGTTGAGATGCTTTATCCTGAACAGGTTAAAGCAGGAAAAATAAGTTTTACTGCTTTAAATCTTGAAGAAGCAACCGGGAAATCAATGGGAGAAAGACTGGGTGTAAACAGTCAGACACTCCTGATAGTAAAGGGTGACCAGAAGATCAATATTACGAATGAAGGTTTCCTTTATGCTGTTTCACAGCCACAAAAATTTACTGAGGTTATGAAATCGAAGATTGATCCTTTGATAAAATAAATCTGGTTGCTGGTTACTGGTTACTGGTTACTGGTTACTGGTTACTGGTTGCCGGATTACCTGCAGATTTTTTTTACATAAATAAGAGACATATTTTATTTTAACCAGCAGCTAGCAACTAGCAACCAACAACCAGCAACTTATGGTAAGAAGTAATATAGATCAATAAAGTGAAGGATCTTTTTGAACCCGGTAACTCAATATTTCCCTGATGAATTTTCTTACAAATCTTCTTGATAATAGTTCCATCCCATGGCTTACAGCGCTGTTGCTCGGATTGATGACTGCCATCAGTCCCTGTCCGCTGGCAACAAACATTACTGCAATCGGATTTATAAGCAAAGATCTGGAAAACCGGAACAGAGTCTTTTTCAATGGACTGTTCTATACTCTGGGAAGAGCATTTTCCTATACGATAATTCCTATCATTATTTATTTAGGCGCTGACCAGTTTAAACTCTCAGGATTCTTCCAGCGCTATGGTGAAAAAATCATCGGCCCTCTTTTATTATTAATAGGAATATTCATGCTTGACATCATCAGAATAAATTTCCCCGGCATTAACAGACTCACTGAAAAGATGGAAAAGAGAAAGTCGTGGCGATTTATTGATGCCGTATTACTTGGGATAGTCTTTGCCCTTGCTTTCTGTCCGTACAGCGGGGTTTTGTATTTCGGCATGCTTGTTCCGTTAACCATCTCAAGTTCATCAGGCTTATATCTGCCGGTTGTTTTCGCGATCGCAACAGGAATACCCGTAATCATCTTTGCATGGATATTGGCTTATACTGTATCCGGGGTCGGAAGCCTCTACAATAAGATTAAAATATTTGAGCTCTGGTTCAGAAGGGTAATTGCGATAGTCTTCATCATTGTTGGTCTTTATTACATTTTCAGGATTTATTTATAAAAATTTTGCGTAATTATTTCGTAGTACGACGAAATAACAATTCTATTAAATGAAAAACATTAAAACAAATACCTGGTTACCTGTTGTAATATTACCTTTCTGGTACATTATATATCATTACCTACAACCTGGAACCAACTGGCTTATTGATTCGGTTTTCGGTATGACAAAAGGGGCGCATCTCACTGAAGCGCTACGCTTCTTTGTTTTTGAATTCCCAAAGGTGATGATGTTGCTAACGCTTATTATTTTCTTTGTTGGAATTATCAGGACATACTTCACCCCTGAAAGAACCCGTAAAGCACTTGAAGGGAAAAAGACTTTTACCGGAAATGTTATGGCATCAATGTTGGGCATTGTAACACCTTTTTGTTCATGTTCGGCCATACCTTTATTCCTCGGTTTCGTTGAATCAGGTGTCCCGCTTGGAGTCACATTTTCTTTTCTTATTTCCTCACCAATGATTAATGAAGTTGCTGTTGTTCTTTTATACGGAATGTTCGGCTGGAAGGTAGCTGCGATATACGTGGGAACAGGTTTGGTCATAGCAATTATTGCGGGTTGGGTAATTGGTTTGCTGAAGCTCGAAAAATGGGTGGAACCATGGGTATATGAGACACATCTGGGTAATAATGGGGAGGAAGAAGAGAAAATTACATTTGGTGGCAGAATCAGCCTTGGTTATGATGCAATAAAGGATATTGTAGGTAAAGTATGGATATATGTGGCTTTAGGTATTGCAGTCGGAGCAGGTGCACATGGTTACGTACCAGAAGAGTTCATGGCATCACTTATGGGAAAATCGGCATGGTATTCAGTTCCATTATCAATTTTAATTGGTATTCCTCTTTATTCCAATGCAGCAGGTATTGTGCCAATTGTATCAGTACTTATTGAAAAAGGTGCTTCGCTTGGAACATCACTGGCATTTATGATGTCGGTAATTGGTTTGTCATTGCCCGAAATGATTATCCTGCGTAAAGTCCTGAAACTCCCTCTGATATTCACATTTATTGGAATTGTAGGATTTGGAATAATGATTGTAGGTTATTTATTTAACTTCATATTTTAGATATATGAAAACCATGAAAAATAATAAAATGAAATTTTGCCTGTCCCTTTTGGTTATGGGATTAACAATAATAATAACCGGCTGCGGTCAAAATTCAAATAAGGATAAAGGAAAAACCTCAGGGGAATATTCGGGTAAAAATCAAACTGCCGAGAAAAGTTACAAAGTGACTTTCATCGAATTGGGTTCTGTAGGGTGCATACCATGCCGGCAGATGCAATCCGTAATGGAATCAATTGAAGCCAGATATGGTAATGAGGTAAAAATCGAGTTCCATGATGTTTGGACTGAGGCAGGCAAACCATTCGGTGTAAAATATGGCATTGAATCAATACCCACCCAGGTATTTCTTGACCAAACTGGTAAGGAATATTTCAGGCATGTAGGATACTTCCCTGAGGAAGAGTTAGTGAAGGTGTTACAACAGAAGGGGGTAAAACTGAATTAGATGAATAGCCTTTTTGATAATTATGGTTTTTTAAGCTGTGGAATTTTAAATGTTTAACCCTAAATAATCTCATTATGAAACAGTCAATTGGTTTTATTGGTGGCGGAAGAGTGACAAGAATTCTTCTGCAGGCATTTAAAAATAAAAATGCACACTTCAGTAAAATTGTCGTTACTGATACTAATTCTGATGTCTCAGGTAATCTGAAAAAATCATTTCCTGAGATTCAAGTTGATAATGCATCTGTTGCAGCCTCGCAGGATATTGTTTTTATTTCCCTGCATCCACCTGTTGTAATGGATACTCTTGAGCTCATAAAGGGTAGTATTACCAGTAACACAATAGTAATATCTCTCGCCCCCAAAATCAATATTGCGAAAATATCATCAAAACTGAACCAGACTAAAAACATTGCCAGGTTAATTCCAAATGCTACTTCATTCATAAATGAAGGTTACAATCCTGTATGTTTCTCATCTGAATTTACAAGGAATGAAAAGCAACCGGTACTCGACCTGCTAAGACTTATGGGAAATACATTTGAGGTTCCTGAAGAAAAACTTGAAAGCTACGCCGTCATGTCAGCCATGCTGCCTACATATTTCTGGTTCCAATGGAAAGAGCTTTCAGAGATAGGGCAGAAAATTGGTCTGACCGAAAAAGAGAGCAACGATTCAATAAACGATACTCTTATCGCTTCATTAAACCTGATGTTTAAATCAGGCTTAAAAACAACAGAGGTCATGGATTTAATTCCTGTGAAACCGATTGGAGAGCATGAAGTACAGATTGCAGAAATATACAGAAGCAAACTGACTGGCTTATTTGAAAAAATCAAACCTTAAACATCAGGAATTTTAATCGTATATTTAAAAAACCGGATTATCAATCCGGTTTTTTGTAAACTAAGCCCTGTTAACTATTTCTTGCCTTTCTCAGGTTTTTCATCTGCTTCTTTTACGTCAGACTTCTTTATAATCTTTCCGCTATTATCAATCAGAACTTCAATTGAGGTCTCTTCTTTTTTCAATGTCATTTCAAATCCCTTACTTTTAGAATCCTCGAATATTGATATATCACTTTTTTTATATCCGGGATAGTCTTTATTAAGAGTGTTTATTACTGTTGCCGGCAGATCTTTTTCATAAATCGCAGTTTCAGTTTCCATCCATTTCCCTGCGTTATCATAAACTACAGACATCTTTTTGCCATCCAAGGTGAATTCTGCTTCCCATTCATTTTGTTCCTCATTGTCCCACTTTACAGACTGAGCTGTTGCATATTTTTTTGCAAATTCCTTTTTAACAACCTCCGGTGGAGTCTTCTGGCTGAATACCGGAACAGAAATAAATGCAAATACAACAATAAGAATAATTAAGTTTTTCATAATCTGTTTTTTGGTTTATCGCATCAAGATACTGCTCAAATCTGTAAATATCCTGGATTCAGAAATCAACAATCACTGTATGAAGATTATCTGAGCACTCATACTTTATTTCCCATTTATTAAGCCTGCAGATTTCTTTAACAATCGCCAGACCCAGGCCCGGAGAATCAGATGAATTGCCGGTTTTGTAAAACCTGTCAAAGAGTTTTGAGGCGGGTACCGGGAGCTTTTCTCCACTATTGGAAATTTCAAGATGTTTTTTATCCAATTTGATATTAATCGTTCCCACTTTGATATTATGCTTTACAGCGTTTCCGATAAGATTTAACAAGAGCGATTCCGCGAGAAAAAAATTAGTTTCGAGAAAACAACCAGGGCTGATCTCTTTAGTAACAATCAGAGATTTCTCCGAGATCTGTCCTTCGAACATATTAATCTTCTCATTTATCAGTTCTGATAAATTTATCTCCCTTTTTTCAGGGAATTGATCGTTTGCTATTTTTGTAAGCAGTAAAAGGGTCCGGGTAAGCTTTGAAATCCTGATAGTATAAACATACGCTGAATTAATGATTTCAGCCTGGTCCTCTTTCAAATCGGGATACTGCATAAGTGTCTCAAGCTTTGATTGTATGACTGCCAGAGGAGTCTGAATTTCATGAGATGCATCTTCAGTAAATCTTTTTAATGTCTGGTAATCGGAGATCACCTTCCGGGTCAGCTTCTCAAGTGTTTTGTTCAGTTCAGTAAACTCGAACAGGTCGCTTTCAGACGAGAGCCGAAATCCTGGCTTATCATAGGAAAACTCTTTAAGTTCGTCGAGAGTTTTATAGAATGGCTTCCAGATATTAAGAGACAGTTTCCGGTTAATGAAATACAGACTCAAAAGAAGAAGAATAAATAATGAACCGGTTACTATCGCAATCACTCCCAGCAGATCTTCTTCTTCAAGCAACGTGTCCCTGGCTGCAATGTAGTATTCCTTTCCATTGATGATTGTTACCTGGCTCACCTGTCTGTAAATGGTTTCCCTATTCCCAAAACCATTTGAAATTAAAGTATCTATTGTTTTTGGGGCTTGCTCCGGGACCGCTGTTACTTCTTTTATTTCGAAAAAGGGATAAAAATTTGGTAGACTCCCATTCCTTTTAATTGATCTCGTAATATTTTTAATGTCGTGGCGGAGCTTTTCATTAAGCTGGTCCCTGAAAAAAAAGCTGATGACAAAGTAGAAAGTGATTCCGGCAATTATAAAAGCTGTTGCTGAAATGAGAAAATAAGCTCTGTTTGTTTTTTGAAGGAGTTTCATCTTTCAGAAAATTTATATCCGATTCCATAAATATTATGGAGATAGTTTATTCCATTATTCTGTTCAACTTTTTTCCGGATGTTCTTTATATGGCTATAAATGAAATCGAAATTATCAGAATAGGATATACTATTCCCCCATACATGTTCAGCAATTGATTCGCGGGTAATTACTTTGTTACTGTTAACAATGAAATAAAGAAGGATTTCATACTCTGTTTTAGTAAGGTCCAGCCTTATTCCATTTACAAAAACCTCATTAGACTCTGTATCTATTCTTATCTCATTGAAAATTAATTCACTCGATCCATCAAAATGCCTCCTTCGGGCAAGAGATTTGATACGCGAATTAAGTTCCGCGAGATGAAAGGGCTTGGTGATATAATCATCTGCTCCCATATCAAGTCCCGTAATTTTGTCATCAAGACTATTCTTTGCAGAAACAATCAACAATCCGGCTTTCCGGTTCATATCCTTTATAAGCTTTATCAGATCCAGTCCGCTTCCTCCGGGCAAAGTCAGATCAAGAATGATTATATCATAAATGTAAGATGACAGGGAATCTTCTGCTTCGTAAAAGGTATAAGCTGTCTCGACAAGAAATCCTTCAGTTTCAAGGAACTTTTTTATTGCAGCAACGAGCTCTTTCTCGTCTTCAATAATCAGGATCTTCATTATTAAGTATTTATTCCCTAAAGATAGATTCTAATTCTGGACAAAATCTGGTTGTGATTAACCTTAACAGAATCAGGTTCGTTAACTCAATAATCTCCTGTCAGAATAAGAGCTGATTTTTAAAGCTTGCTCAAACAAACACCATTTGGTCTTTCCTGATAATGAGTCGGATGAAAATAATCTTTAATTAGTCCGATTTTAAATTGTTAATAACGTAAAACAAATCGGCATAAAAGGATGTTTTATAATCTGGAAAAGGACTGCTTAAAGGTATTTTGACCTTCTATTCTCAATTTTTTGTAGATGTTTTGGACTTTATTAAACGTAATGTGGGGAGGAAATGTCAATGAAAAAGGAGACCGAGTATGTTAATCAGCTTAAAAAGTTCGTTGTTCAGACCCAGACCGGATTTGGACGTCTGGATGTCAGAACCAGAGAACAATTAGTCAAAATTACCAAAAGAAAATGCACGGATAAAGAAGAAAAAAAGTTACTTGATGATTTAATCGTCCGTGCTAAAGTTTTTGTTGAATTGGAGCATGTTGTGCAGGAGCAAAAATGCTCAATAGAAGAGGTCGAAAAATATTTTTCTTATGCACGATGGTTTAGCAGTATAAGAATGTTACTGGAAACTTTTGAGGTCCCGTTGCAACAAGTCTCGTTCACTGATCTTGCTCTTAAGGAATAAATGCTTCATTTCCGGAGGACCCTCGGTAAACACAGATCACCAGAATCATTACACCAACAAATCATAACTTGTGCATGAAATACACCCGGGCGAAAAAAATGTACTAAGTTTGTGTAAGATTCTAAATTCCAATAAATGAAAGCAAAAAACCGAATCCTCCGGACTTTATTCTTAATTCTTGGCATAACTCTGACAATATCAACAACCAATGCGCAAATAAAAAGTACAGGCACTCCGAAATCAAATCCTAAACCGGTAGCAAAAAAGACAAATAATAACACCCAGACATCTGATATCTGGTATGTAATTCATAATCGCCGGTCAGTCAGAAGTTATAAGCCAGATCCCATTCCCGATGCGAAGATCAGACAAATTTTAGATGCAGCACGTATGGCACCCACGTCAGGAAATCAGCAACCATGGAAGTTCCTTGTTGTAAAAGATATAAAACTTATTAACCAGATGTTGGAAGCCTGTGTTGATGAATCATTATCGAGGTACGGAGCCAATCCCAGCAGCGAAACTAAAGAGCAATATGAACAAAAAGTAAGGAAAGCTCTCTTAACAGGTTATTTTTCTGCTCCTGTGTTTATTGTTGTCTTAACTGATAATAATTCAAAGTATCCCGATTATAATCATTGGGACGGACCATTGGCTGCAGGATATCTGATGCTCGCTGCAAGAGCCTTGGGTTATGGCACTGTTTTTATTACAGATGCTATCTCGGAAAGTGTTACGAAAGAAGTTCTGCAAATTCCTGACAACTATACCCGTGTTTGCATAACTCCTCTTGGAGTCCCGGCAGAATGGCCGGTTACACCGCCCAAGAAGAAATTAGATGAAATGATTTCGATTGATAAACTTTGAATTGCATCTGCCACTAAAAGGTAAATAATACCCCGACAAACCATTTCTTTTAAAAAGTTGAACTAAATTTATAATCCTAAAACCCTCAAAATGAATTATAAAAATCTATTTAAACTCTTTGTCCTGATTTTCCTCTTCAATAGCTGTTCTTCAAAAAACCCGAAATGGGAATCTCTTTTTAACGGGAAGAACCTGGCTGGCTGGGATACTTATCTTGGACCTAAATACGATACTACGCTCAATAAGTTCGATACAATTCCTATTGGTCTCAATACCGATCCCGAGAATGTCTTTAGTGTTGTAAAAGAGGGAAATAGCAATGTGATAAGAATTTCAGGAGAAGATTTTGGAGGTATATCGACAACTCGTGAATTTGAAAATTACCATCTGCAGCTGCAATTCAAATGGGGAGAGTTAAAATGGCCACCCAGGAAAAAAGATATAAGAGATAGCGGCATTATGTATGATGCGGTAGGACCGCAAGGTGCAGATGATGGGAACTGGATGAGATCCCATGAATTTCAGATTGAAGAAGGAGATTGTGGTGACTATTGGGCATGCGCCGGGGCGATTGCTGACGTCAACGTAAATAAAAAGAATGACTCAACATATATTTTTAACGGGGGCGGTAATCCGGTAACTTTTAGCACATCAAGTCCTGACGGCCGGTATTGCATTAAATTCCCCAACGCTGAGAAACCGTCAGGTGAGTGGAATACCATTGATTTATATTGTTTTGGCAATACCAGCATACATATAGTTAACGGTATGGTCAATATGATACTTCACAACTCCCGCCAGACTATTGCAGGAAAAGAAGTTCCGTTAACCAGGGGGAAAATACAGATACAGTCTGAAGGATCGGAGATTTTCTACAGGAATATAAGGATTTCCTCAATCGATAAAATTCCGGATGATATTCAACCGGTACAGTTTCGCTGATAAGACTGCTTTATTTCTTCTTCTTACCCCAGAGAAGCTGAAACTGAATACAGGTATTTGCAGTAACGTTTACGGGAGAATTCCAGTATTCAAATCCAGTCTGGTCCTTTACGCTGAGAGTGTAGACCTTGGTCTTTAATTTCCCCAGATCTTCAGTTACTGTTATTGATCCATTCTGGTCACACACAGGAGCAGTGGCCCAAAAAATATTTGTTGCTGTAGAACCAACAATCTCCCCATTGATGTAAAATGTCAGTGCAGATGCACTATCAGCTATGAGACCTGTGGAAGCAGACTGATCATACCAGAAGACTATAGCTCCTTCATATAAACAGCTCCCATCATCTGCCTGGGCAGTTGCATCGTAATTTTTACTGTCTTTATCGGTGCATCCCTTAATTTTATCAGATTTCTTACAACTATTTGTTAACGATAATCCTCCAATGATTAACATACAAAGGATTAATAGGAAAT
>Ga0075521_10000065_pt1 | contig 20988 bp, 19 predicted proteins | sample NGEPerD_FD_74785 | JGI IMG/M metagenome (GOLD analysis project Ga0075521, IMG submission 74785) | Arctic peat soil microbial communities from the Barrow Environmental Observatory site, Barrow, Alaska, USA - NGEE PermafrostAB12-D | ecosystem: Environmental > Terrestrial > Soil > Wetlands > Peat ...
TCCGCGACGAGCTCGAGCAGCGCGGCTTCGAGAAGGCGATCGTCGCGATCTCCGGCGGCGTCGACTCAGCGGTTACCGCTTTCCTCGCGGCGAAGGCGATCGGCGCGAAGAACGTGATCGGTGTGCGGCTTCCCTATCGCACGTCGAGCCCGGAGAGCCTCGATCACGCGCAGCTCGTCATCGATGCGCTTGGCATCGAGAGCCGCACGATCGACATCAGCGCGGCGGTCGACGGCTATCTCGCGAACGAGCCCGGCGCCGACGCGACGCGGCGCGGCAACGTCATGGCGCGGATGCGCATGATCGCCACCTTCGACCTCGGCGCGCGCTACAAGGCGCTCCCACTCGGCACCGGCAACAAGACGGAGCGGCTGCTCGGCTACTTCACCTGGCACGGCGACGACGCGCCGCCGATCAACCCGATCGGCGATTTATACAAGACGCAGCTGCGCGCGCTCGCCATGCACCTCGGAGTGCCGGAGCCAATCATCGACAAGCCGCCGACGGCGGATCTCGTGCATGGGCAGACCGACGAGGGCGATCTCGGCATCAGCTACGATCGCGCCGATCAGATTCTGCACTGGATTCTGAGCGGCTTCTCGATCGATGAGATGCTCGGGCGAGGCTTCGATCAGGACGAGGTGGCCGTTGTGCGCAAGCGCCTGGACTCGACACACTGGAAGCGGCGGATGTCGACCGTGGCGATGCTGAGCGGAACGGCGATCGGCGAGAGCTACCTGCGGCCGGTGGACTACTAGCGGGGCCTCGCGGCAAGGGCACCGTGACGCAGCTAAGTCACCGCGCGTCCACTAGTTACAATGATGACGCCGCCGCTCGAGATCACCGCCACGCGCATGCAGCCGGCGCGAAGATCGTGGATGACCGACGAGCTCGTGCGCATGTGCGTGGTCGCATTCGGCACACTCTCCGTCGCGCTCGGGCTGGCCTTCAACTACTACGCGCATCCCTTCCCGTGGCTCGGGGCGGGGCTGCTGGTGTTGATCGCGGCCGCAACGCGCGTCTTCGGCATTCCGCTACCGGGGAAAGGCTTCGCGAGCTTCGCCGTCGGCCCCGGGATCGCGGCGCTGATAGCGTTCGACTGGGCCGCTGGTGCGCTCGTGGTTGCGATCGGGATCATCGTCGGCGACGCGATCGTGCGCCGGCTCCCGCTGCGCAATGCGGTGAGCAACGCCGGACACTTTCTCACTGCGGGATCAATCGCGGGCTACGCGTACTACGGGCTGATGAGCGGCCAGCTCGGGCTCGCGGCATTCTCCGTCGGCAACGCGTGGCGGCTCGGCTTCATGATCGCGCTGTTCCTGCTCACGGTGAACGGCACCTTCTACCTGCAGCTCAAGCTCTCGCCCGCGATCGCCTGGGTGGACGCGCGCCTCACCGCGCGCTGGGAGAGCACCGTCGCCGTGCTCGCGACGCTCCTCGCGCTCGGCGCGCTCCGCCTCGCGTACAGCCAGACCACGCCGCGCACGATGATCGCGGGCGCGCTCGTGCTCACGCTCATCGGCGTGCTCACACACTGGCTCGTGCGGCAGGCCGCTGTTGGCGAGAGCCTCCAGCTCGTGCAGCGGCTGACGAGCGCGATCAGTGCGCGCCCGGAGCTTCGGCACGCGCTCAGCGACATCCAGCGGCTCACGCGTGCGCTCGTGCCGTGGGAGCAGATGGGAATCGCGGCCTACGATCCCGATCGAAACGAGTTCGTGAGTCTGGTCGACACGTCGAGCGATGTGCCGGTGGGCACGCGCATCTCCGCGACGGAGGGAATGGTCGGCATCGCGGTGCGCGCCGGCCACGCGATCACCGACCTCGCGCTCCCGCTCACTCAGCGTCCGCAGGAAAGCGAACAGCGGTCGCAGATCGTGCTCCCGCTCAAGTACGGCGATCAGCTCGTGGGCATCTGGACGGTGCGGCACTCGCGCATCCAGATGTATCGCGTCCACGATGCGTCGCTGCTCGAGTACATCGCGCCGCAGCTCGCGCTCTCGCTGGCGCTCGACAAGCTCATTCAACCAGTGGTCGCCGCGTCCGCCGACATGACGTCGCACGTCGAGTCGATCACTGCGACGACGCAACAGCTGCACGCGAGCGCGCAGGAGAGCGCGGAGACCGCGCGCCGGCTCGCCGCGACGGTGCGCAATCTCGCGGAGACGCTGTCGCGCGGGGCCGAGGGCGCGCGCAACGCGCAGGTGAGCGCGGACAGCACGGTCACCGAGGGGCGAGTGACGCAGCAGAGCGGCGGACAGATGCTCGCGGACGCACGCATGGTGCGCGGCGCGACGGAGCAGGCGCGCGCGCAGCTGACGGCCGCCGCGGCCGTCGTGCAGCAGGGCGCCGATCAGGTCGCACGACTGCGCCAGATCTCGGAGGCGGTGCAGAAATTCGGGCAGACGATCACGGAGCTCGCCGATCAGACGGGGCTGCTCGCGCTCAACGCGGCGGTCGAGGCGGCGCGCGCGGGGGTGCATGGGCGCGGCTTCGCGGTGGTCGCGCGCGAGATTCGCGAGCTCGCCGATCGAAGCGCGGCGGAGGCCGAGGGGATGGACAACGCGGTGCGCGACATCCGCCTGACGCTCGATCGCGCGGTGGCGCTCATGCAGCGCACGCGCGGTGAGGTGCTGTCGGTGGCCGACGCGAGCGGCGATTGGGTGGATGAGCTCGACCGCATCGTACTCGCGTCGGAGTCGGTGGCGGCAGCGGGGCATCGGATAGTCGACGCGGCGCGCGAGAGTGCGAACCGCTCGGGCGTGATGGCTCGCGCGCTGGCCGATGCGAAGGAGGAGGCAACGCGCGCGGCGTCGGAGACAGGCGTGGTCGCGGGCGCGAGCACGCAACAGGAGGGAGCGATCGATTCGTTGAACGGCGCCGCGACGGAACTCAGCGCGACGGCCCAGACGCTGGCGCAGGCGGTCTCCGCCGTGCGCTCGGGGCGCTAGAAACCGCTTCTCCTACTTCTTCGCGACGGCCGGCGCCACGCGAGGCGTGGGGCGCATCGGATCGCGCAGCGACGCCAATATCTGCGCGGCCTGCGCATCGAGAATCGTGCGGTCGGGCATCACGGAGCCCGGAAACGGCAGCGGCACATCGAAGCCATCGCCCGTGCGACGCGGAATGAGATGGATGTGAAAGTGATAGACGTCCTGTCCCGCCGCCGCACCACTCGACACGATGAGATTCATCGCGTTTGCGCCCGCGACCTTTCGAATCACCGGATTGAGTCGCATCGCGACCTCGAAGAGATGCATGCCGAGATCGGTGGGGAGATCCTGAAAGGATTCGTAGTGCTGGCGCGGGACGACGAGCGTGTGCCCCGCGTTCACCGGCTGCACGTCCATGAATGCAATCGCGCTCGAGTCCTCGTAGCACACCGAGACCTCGGCCGCGCCCTTCATGATGTCGCAGAAAATGCAGTGTGCGTTTGCGGAGCCGGATTCCTGCATGTCGCCGCCGAAGAGCGGCCGAGGCCGCTCGAGTAAAGAGATGTTGCAGTCGTGCGCGAGCTTCTCAAGGATGATAAGGCGTCCGGCGCGGCCCCGGTAGGCATTCGTATGGCATCAGCGGCGGGCGCGAAGGTATCTTACACCGTCGATTTCACAGGACTTGGAGAGACATGGCCACGCCCACAACCGCCGCCCCCCCGGCCGCCGCGAGCCTGAGCGCCGCTCAGCTCAACGCCGCCTACCGGAACATGTATCTGTCGCGGCGGATGGACGACAAGGAGATCCAGCTCAAGCGCCAGAACCGGATCTTCTTCCAGATCTCGGGAGCCGGGCACGAGGCGGTTCTCACCGCCGCGGGGATGCTGATCCGTGCGGGCTCCGACTGGTCGATACCGTACTATCGCGATCGCGCCTTCTGCCTCCAGCAGGGGGTGACGCCGGCCGAGATGCTCTACGAGGCCGTGGGCGCCGCTGCGGATCCCGCGTCGGGCGGGCGGCAGATGCCGAGCCATTGGGGGCACAAGAAGTGGAACATCGTGTCATCGTCGTCGCCGACGGGGACGCAGTTCCTTCAGGCGGTGGGGATAGCGGAGGCATCGAAGCGCGCGAAGCTGCTCGGCATCACGGAGGGCTTCACGGAGGACGAGGTCGTGTACGTCTCCACGGGCGAGGGAGCGACGAGCGAGGGCGAGTTCTGGGAATCGATCTCGAGCGCGTGCAATCTCGCCCTGCCGGTGGTGTACGTGGTCGAGGACAACGGCTACGCGATCTCGGTGCCTGTGGAGGTGAACACGCCGGGCGGCAACATCTCGAAGCTGCTCGCATCGTTCCCGGGACTGTTCATCCAGGAAGTGGATGGCTGCGACTTCGTCGCCTCGTATGCGGCGATGTCTCGCGCGATCGACTACGCGCGAAAGCGGAAGGGTCCCGCGCTCGTGCACGCGCACGTGATTCGTCCCTACTCGCACTCGCTCTCGGACGACGAGGTGATGTATCGGCCGGCATCGGAGCGCGAGGCTGATGCGGAGCGCGATCCGCTCGTGAACTTTCCGAAGTGGCTGATCGTCGAGGGGCATGCAACAGAGGAGTCGCTCACGGCAATGCGCGAGGAGGTCGACGCGCTGGTGCTCGCGGCGACGGACGACGCGCTCGAGCAGCCGCAGCCGACGGCGGACACGATCTATCACGGCGTCTACTCCCCGCACGTCGATCCTTGCGGGGAGAGCTTCGACACGGAAGATGATCCGCAATTCGCGGGCGAGCCGACGACGATGGTCGATCTGCTCAACGCGTGCATGAAGGACGAGATGCGCCGCGACGAGAAGATCCTGATCTTCGGCGAGGACGTTGCCGACGTCTCGCGCGATCAGAACCTGGGCACGCTCAAGGGAAAGGGCGGCGTGTTCAAGGTGACGTGGGGGCTGCAGAAGGAGTTCGGCGGCGCGCGCGTGTACAACTCACCGCTGGCGGAAGCGAACATCATCGGGCGCGCGATCGGGCTGGCGCTGCGCGGCTTCAAGCCCGTCGTCGAGATTCAGTTCTTCGACTACATCTGGCCGGCGTTCATGCAGCTGCGCGATGAGCTCGCGACGATGCGGTGGCGCTCCAACGACGCCTTCAGCGCGCCGGTGGTCGTGCGCACGACGTACGGCGGCTACATCCGCGGCGCGATCTATCACTCGCAAACCGGCGCGTCGCTCTTCACGCACACGCCGGGGCTGCGCGTGGTCTGCCCGTCGAGCGCGCTCGATGCGAACGGGCTCTTGCGCACCGCGATTCGCGGCGACGATCCCGTGATCTTCCTCGAGCACAAGCATCTCTACCGTCAGACGTACAACAAGGCCTGTTATCCGGGCCCGAACTTCATGATCCCGTTCGGCAAGGCGAAGGTCGTGCGCGAGGGATCGGACATCACCGTGGTGACGTACGGCGCGACGGTGCAGCGCGCGCTGATTGCCGCGAATCACGCGACCGAGCACGGGGTGGAGGTCGAGGTGATCGACCTGCGCACGCTGAGCCCGTGGGATCGCGAGACCGTGTTCGCGAGCGTGCGGAAGACGAGCCGGGTGATCGTCGGCTACGAGGACTCGATGTCGTGGGGCTACGGTGCGGAGATCGCCGCGGCGATTGCGGACGAGTGCTTCGCGTGGCTGGACGCGCCGGTGAAGCGCGTGGCGAGCACCGACACGTTCGTCGGCTACGCGCCGGCGCTCGAGGACGCGATTCTGCCGCAGGTGGACGACTTCAAGAAGGCGTACGCGGAGCTGATGACCTTTTAGCGAGGGATGTGGAACATCCCCCTCTTTTTGTTTTTCGTGGTGTCGGTCTGCGCGCTCGCATCGCTCGCGGGCGCACCCTGCGCGGCACCGGCCTGCGTCGGCGGCTCGTACTTCGTGTAGCCCGCGGGAATCTCGAACGTCGAATTGGGGATGTCGCCCCGCACGAGATTCGTGGAGTGCATCGTCGTGGTGCCCGACACCGTCTTTCCCTTCTTGTCCGTGTTCGTGTTGTGGATCACGACGAGCACTGGCACGCCGTGCGGCACCTTCGCTGCTGCGGCCTTCAGCTGGTTCGTGTAATCCGGGTTATTGAAGAAGTTCGTCGACGCGCTCCACCCGGATGACATGTACGGGTTGATCAGATCGTCGAACTCGTGCGCGTAGTAGTACTCGCCCGATGCGTTGACGTCGTTCTCCTGATGGATGAACACCATCGACATCTTCATGTGATACGTCTGCGTCATGCGGTAGTGCTGCGCCTTGTAGCTGTCGACGGTGGTGTCCGGCAGCACGCGGCTCGCGTCGATGTGCACGTTCGTCATCTCGAACTTGACGAGATTCGTGAGCATGCTCGTCATCTGCATGAGCCCATCCTGACCCATCGCGGCGTAGTGCTTCTGCTTCGTGTCGACGATGATGAACTCCCTCGTCGCGCCCTTGAAGAGGATGTAAGAGCCTTCGGAGAATGGTCCACCCTGCGCCTTCATCTGCGGATTGTTCACGATGGTGAACTCAATGCGCGCATTGCCGCCGGCGACGTAGCCCTTGCCGGCCATCGTGAAATCCTTGCCCTTGCTGTTGTCGGCGACGGTCACCATCGAGAAGTCGTACGTGATGCCCTTCGTCGCGCTCGGAGCCAAGCTGGGCGTGGCGGCCTTGGCGGCGAGGAAGAGCGTGAACGCTGGAATGAAGGCGGCAACACGCCACCGGGATGCTGACTGCGACATCTGATTTCTCCGCGGAGTTGTTGGCGCGAAGCTAAGAGGCCCGGCGTGATAATGCCAGCGCGGGCGCGCGAGAGAAATGCGCGCGGGCCTACTTCTCTTGCAGCCTTCAGGCACAACGTCCAACTTTTGCGTTCCAGCGCTGCCCCCTCCCCGATCGTGCCCCCATGAGATTCCGCGTCGCCCTCTCCCTGTTGCTCACCTGCGCAACCTCCCTTTCGGCGCAGTGGAGCGCTCGCGATTCCGTGCGCGACGACCGGAACTTCACCTTCTACGACCACGGCCCCTACCGCGCCGACATTCCGCGCCCCGAGTCCATCCTCGGCTACGCGGTGGGCGACATGAACACACAGTTTCTACAGCAGGAGAAGGTGCTGCTCGCGATCGCCGCCGCGGCGAGCGACCGCGTGAAGGTGGAAGAGATCGGGCAGACGAACGAGCGGCGCACGATGCGCCTCTACCTCATCTCAGCGCCCGAGAACATCGCGCGCCTCGATGCGATTCGCGCCGATCTCGCGAAGCTCAACGACCCGCGCGGCGTCGCGCCGGCGGAGCTCGAGGCAATTCAGGCGCGCACGCCCGCGGTGATGTGGGTCAACGAGAGCGTGCACGGCAACGAGGCGCCCGGCTTCGAGGCCGGCATGCAGACGCTCTACAATCTCGCGGCGACGCAGGATCCGGCGACGCTCGAAGCGCTCAAGAAGGTGCTCGTCGTGCTCAATCCGAGCACGAATCCGGATGGACACGAGCGCTTCGTGGTGTGGTACAACTCCGTCAACGTCGCGAATCCCGATCCGGACGCGAGCGAGCACGATGAGCCATGGTCGATTCAGGGGCGATTCAATCACTATCGCTTCGACATGAACCGCGACGTGATGACGACCACACAGCGCGAGCCGCGCGCGCTCGTGCGCGGGTTGCTGCGCTGGCCGCCGCAGGTCGCGATCGACCAGCACGGGCACGTCGCGAGCTACTTCTTCCCGCCCACCTCCGAAGCGTTCAACCAGCACCTGGGCGACAGCTTCCGGAAGTGGATGGAGATCTACGGCAAAGGGAATGCGGCGGCGTTCGATGCGCACGGATGGATGTACTACTCGCGCGACGTCTTCGACTTCTTCGGCCCCTTCTACTGGGACACGTGGCCGTCGCTCACGGGCGCAATCGGCATGACGTACGAGACCGATGGCGGCGGATGGCGCGGATTGCTCTACCGCCGCCCCGACGGCACGTTGCTCTCGAATCGCGACGGCATCTCGAAGCATTACACCACCGCGTACGCCACCTTCATGACCACGGCAGCGAACAAGGATGCGCGACTGAAAGACTACGTCGCCTTCCGCCAGCGCGCGGTGAGCGAGGGGCGTACGCTCCCGATGAAGCGCGTCGTGCTCGTGCCGGGCGCGGATCCGGTTCGTGCGGCGCAGCTCGTCGCGACGCTGCTGCGCTCGGGAATCGAAGTCGAGCGCCTCACCGCGCCGCTCTCATCGCCACACGCGCACGCGTACTCCGATGATGGACTGAGCGCGCAGAAGTTTCCCGCCGGCTCGTATGTCATCGACCTCGCCCAGCCGCAGGGGATCATGGCGCGCAGCTTCCTCGAGCCGCGCTCGCCGTTCGACAGCGCGTTCGTGCACACGGAACAGGGAAAGCTCGCGCGCAATCAGCGCCGGGGGAGCGAGGCGAATCGCGAGCAGTACGACTTCTACGATGTCACTGCCTGGTCGCTGCCGGTGATCTTCGGCGTGCAGGCGTACTGGACCGACGACGCGATGCCGCTCACCGGCGAGATGCTCGCCGCGCCCGCGCCCGACGCGCCCGTCGGCACTCCGGACACCGCGAGCGTTCCCTCCGATCTTCCGCGGATAGCCTCCTCCACCGGCGCGTCGTCGCCGATGGACGTTGGCGGCGGCATCGCCGGCGGCACGCACGCGCAGTCGTCGTACTTCTTCTCGCCCGAGCCGAACGGCTCCGCGCGCCTCGCCTATCATCTGCTGGCCGAGGGCTTCAGAGTTGGCGTGATCGCGGACTCGATGTCGGTGGCGGCGCGGATGTGGCCGCGCGGTACGTACATCGTGCGCGTCGCGCGCAACGACAGCACGCTCTTCGCGCGCCTCGATCATCTCGCGAAACAGTCCGGCATTCCCGTCTTCGCATCCGCAACGGCGTTCAGCGACATCGGGTCGCAGTACGGACCGGGCTCCGAGGAAATCGGGAATCTCGTGCTCCCCAGGATCGCGATCCTCGGTGACGAAGAGGTGAGCCAGACCGCGTACGGCGCGCTCTGGTGGTCACTCGAGAAGCGCTACGGGATCTCCTTCACGCCGATCTACACGCGCGTGCTCTCGGGCGGCGATCTCTCGAAATTCAACGTCATCATCATGCCAGACGGCTCCGCCGGCGCGCTCTCCGGCCGCATGGGGAAGGACGGCGCCGAGCATCTGAAGGCGTGGGTGCGCGCGGGCGGCACGCTGATCACGATGGGCGGCTCCACCGCATGGGCCGCGCGCGAGGACGTCGATCTCACGAGCGCACGGCTGAACGCGAAGCCGGACAGCACGGCGTCTCCACCAAAGGCCGATACGGCCACCAAGACGGTCATCTCGCTCAAGACATCGAAGGGCGCGGCACCCGCCGACGCGTCCGCGCCGCACGGTGCCGATGATCTTCTCGCGGTGACGAGTCCCACCGGGAACAGCTCCGATCTCGCCCCGCTCCCCGGCGCGCACTTCGACGTCGTGCTCGATCGCACCAACTGGCTCACCTTCGGCTACACCGCTCCGCGCCTCACCGTGATGCTCGACGGCGATCGCACCTACTCGCTGTCGAAGCGCGGCGAGAACGTCGGGATCTTCGCGCCGAGCGGGCAGCTCGCGCGCGCGGGGTGGGTGTTCCCGGGGAATACGGAGCGCGTGCTGCGCGGAACGGCGTTCCTCATCCATGAGCAGGTTGGATCGGGGAACGTGGTGCTCTTCGTCAACGAGCCGATGTTTCGCGGATGGTGGTCGGCGCTCGACCACCTCGTGCTGAACGCGATCCTACTTGGTCCCGCTCGCTACTGAGGCGGGGCGCTCGTACACCACGCGGCCGCCCACGACTGTCATCATGATGCGGGCGTTGCGAATGTCGTCTGGCGGGATGCGCGTGAGGTCGCGATCGATGAGCACGAAGTCGGCGAGCTTATCGCGCTCGATCGTTCCCTTGATCTCTTCCTCGAACGACGCGTAGGCGGCGCCGCTCGTGTAAGCGCGCAGGGCATCTTCCACCGAGATCTTCTGCTCGGGGATCCAGCCGCCGGGATGCTTGCCGTCGAGCGTCTCGCGCGTGACAGCTCCATAAATGCCATCGATCGGCGTCGCCGGCGCCACGGACCAGTCGCTGCCGAACGCGAGGCGCGCGCCGGCGTCGAGGATCGACTTGAAGGCGTACGTCGTCTTCGAGCGCTCGTGGCCGATGATCGGCTCGGCCCACCGGCCATCATCCATTTCGTGATACGGCTGCATGCTCGCGATCACGTTGAGCGATCCGAAGCGCGGAATGTCGGAGGGTGCGATGTGCTGCGCGTGCTCGATGCGAAAGCGGCGGTCCTTCGGGCCATCTTCCTTCTCGACGCGTGCGTAGTTGTCGAGCTGGATGCGGATCGCGCGGTCGCCTATCGCGTGCACCATCACGTGCAGCCCGGCCTTGTCTGCACCCGATGTGCGCGCGTACAGCGTCTCTGCGCTCGTCACCAACAGCCCGCTGTCCTTTGGCGCATCGTCGAACGGCTTCAGCATTGCCGCGGTGTGCGAGCCGAGCGAGCCGTCGACGAATCCCTTGAGGCCGCCGATGCGCACCCACTCGTCCCCGTGACCACGCGCGGCGACGGTGTCGCGCAGCTTCTCCCACGTCGCGAGCGGCACCACGGCGTAGATGCGCGTGATCATCCGACCGGCATCGTGCGCACGCTCGAAGATCAAGAGATCGTACCACGTGCCCATGTTCTGCGCCGACGTCACCCCGCGCTCCGCGAAATAGCTCATCGCGGCATCGAATGCCTTGTCGGCGACGGCAGCCGGCGGATCGGGAACCGCGTCGTCGATCAGCCCCTGCGCGTTGTCCTTGAGGAGTCCCGTCGGCTCGCCGTGCTTGTCGCGCACGATGACGCCGCCGTCGACCTCGGGCGTGCCCTTCGAGACCTTCGCTGCCGCCAGCGCGAGTCCGTTGGCGAGTCCCATGTGGCCGTCGAGGCGACTCACCCACACCGGATTGTCCGGCGTGACCGAGTCGATCCACTGGCGCGTCGGCAGCTCGCCGCCCCACAGCGTGTGATCCCAGTCGCCGTCGGTGATCCAGGCGCCCTTCGGCACCGTCTTCGCGAACGCCTTGATCCGCGCAATGAACTCGGCCTGCGTGGACGCGTCGCGAAGCTTCACCATCGCGAGACCGCGCCCCGCGCTGATGATGTGCGTGTGGCTGTCGATGAAGCCCGGCACCATCATCTGCCCGTGCGCGTCGACGACCTTCGCGCCCTTCGGCACCATCTTTTGAATCTCGGCGCTGGAGCCGACCACCGCGATCCGATCGCCGCGCACCGCGATCGCCTCGGCCCACGGTCGCTTCGCGTTACCTGTCCAGATGCGCGCGTTCACCACGGCGAGTGTGACGGGAGCGCTCTTTCCGCCGGAGCACGCTGCGAGGGTGAACGCGGACATCATCGTAATGAGGGTGCGGGCGGCGCGGCTCGTGTCATTCATTCGGTGCTAGCGACGCTCCATCGCATCGCGGATGTCGAGCAGGATCTCGAAGTAGAGCTGCTCGCGGCGATACGCGAAATCGAGCGAGGCCATGGCCGAGCTGTCCTCGGTTTGCTTGGCGCGATCGAAGCTCTCGCGGTACATCTCGTCCAGATTGTTGAGGATGCGTTCGCGGCTGCGCGACATGGATATCTTCTCTAGGGCTCGGAGGGTGAGCCGTGGCGGATCATCGTTCGGAGTGGCGTGCAGGGCTGCTTCGCTCTGCTCGAGCAAGTAGCGCTTCGCCGCTCCCATCAGCGCACGACGTGGATTAATCGGACTAGTCATGACTCGGAACCAGATCTTCGCGCGCGACGGATATCGCTGCGTCTACTGTGGGGAAATCTTCCCGGCGGAGGAGCTGACGGTGGATCACGTGCAGCCTCGCGTGCGTGGAGGAGACCGGTCCGGTGGGAACTTAGTGACGGCGTGCAGGGGCTGCAACACGCTCAAGGGGAGTGCCAAGCTCCCCGACTTTCTCGCTGCGGAACCGGTCGCGCGCAAACACTTCTTCGCACTCGCGACCGCGGTGTGGCCCCGTCATCTGCGCGCGGTGGAAGAGCAGCTCGCGCGCAGGGATCTCAAGCGCGCGCAGCGCCGCGAATTGGGCGGCTAGCGCACGGAGGTGGCGCACGGAGCTAGCGAGGGCGCTCGCGACCCGGGCTCTCCGTGAGCGAGCGAAAGCGCTCCGTCATTCTGTTCACGCGCTCCGTGTACTGGCGCGGCGTCTCGTCGGCGGCGCGCGGCGGCACGACGTGGCGACAGAGCTCTGTGGCCGGTACGCCGAGCGGCGCGCGACCGGCGAGCACTTCAGCTGCGCGACGAAAGGCGTCGACGGCGAGCTGCATCATCGTGAGCTCGACTCCATTCTCGGAGCCGGTGACGTCCACTCCATTTTCGTTCAGCGAGCGAAGCGCTGCGAACTGCGAAGGAGCATCTGACCTGGCGCCATCGCGCGCGCCCTCGTCGTGCCTGTCGAATGTCATCATACTGCTGAGCCCTGCTCTATTTGGGGAGCTTGTTGTCGCCAGGCGGTGCGACGTAGCGATACTGCTCGACCACCTGTCCAGCGATGAGATGCTCGTGCAGAATCATCTCTGCGCCGGCGACGTCCACGTGCGAGTACCATACGGCTTCCGGATACACGGCGACCATCGGCCCGTTGCCGCACTGCCCCATGCATCCTGCATGGTTGATGCGCACGCTGTTCTGAAGATCAGCGGCAGCAGCGCCCTTCTTGAGCGCCGAAAACACGAGCTCACTTCCCTGTCCCGGACACGTTCCACCTGAAGTGCAAACGAACACATGATGCTTGTACTGTCCCATGCGAGAAAGCTAGCGCAAGTCTGTCAGCAAGCGGACGCTACGCTGGCACTTATACGTACATATTTCACTTATAAATCGCACACCTTGGACACACCTTAGCGGAGACAAATCTTGTTGCACTCTCATGGCTGAGCCGTGGCTGCGCGGACCGATAGCGGGGATGCCCGCAATGGTGATGCCCGCGGCGCATGCGCTGATGCAGGCGGCCGAGGATATTCCGCTGGCCGTGGCGGGGCTCACGTCGGAGCAGCTGTGGGCGCTCCCCGGTGGAGCGGCGACGGTGGGCTTCCATCTTCGCCATCTCGCGGGGAGCATCGACCGTCTGCTGACGTACGAACGTGACGCACAGTTGAGCGACGGGCAGTTCGAGGCGATGGACGCGGAGATCGCCGATGACGGGCGAGATGCCGAGCAGCTCGCGCGGGATGCGGTGGCCGCGATCGCGCACGCGATCGAGGTGATGCGCGTCACTCCCCCAGGCACGTACCTCGAGGCGCGCGGAGTCGGCCGACGGAAGCTGCCGACGACGGTGCTCGGCCTGCTCGTGCACATCGCCGAGCATACGCAGCGGCACGTCGGGGCGATCATCGCGACGGCGAAGGTGGTACGGGGCGGGCGATAGTTCTCGTTAGCTTGCAGCGACGAAACCGTGTTGCATGGTCAGGCGTTCGTCAGGTGTGTACCAACCCAACAGGGGGAAAGGCATGGCTCCGGCAACGGCAACAGACAACGACAAGGGGATAGCGGCCAAGGGATATGTGCACCCCGAGGTGCTCGTGTCGACCGAGTGGCTCGCGCAGAATCTCGACAATCCGAAGATCCGCATCCTCGAGAGCGATGAGGATGTGCTGCTTTACGACCTCGGCCACATCAGGAACGCGCAGAAGGTCGATTGGCATCTCGATCTGAACGACGACGTCGTGCGCGACTATGTGAGCCCCGAGCTGTTCGAGAAGCTGCTGCGCTCGAAGGGGATCGACGAGTCGACCACCGTCGTGTTCTACGGCGACAAGAACAACTGGTGGGCGACGTACGCGTTCTGGGTGTTCAAGCTGTTCGGCTTCGAGAATGCGCGCGTGCTCGACGGCGGTCGCATCAAGTGGGAAGCGGAAGGACGCGAGTTCGTGACCGAGGTGCCGAAGTTCGCACCAACCAGTTACAAAGCGCCGGCGCGAAACGACGGGAAGATCCGCGCGTTCCGCGACGAGGCGCTCGCGCACGCGAAGGCGAAGAAACCGATGGTCGACGTGCGCTCGCCCGATGAATTCTCCGGCAAGAAGACGCACATGCCCGAGTATCCGCAGGAAGGCGTGCTGCGCGGTGGACACATCCCCGGTGCGAAGAGCGTTCCGTGGGCACGTGCGGCGAACGCCGATGGCACCTTCAAGAGCGCCGATGAGCTTCGCGCGATTTACGAGACCGAGGTCGGCCTCAAGAAGGACGATGACGTAATCGCCTACTGCCGCATCGGCGAGCGCTCGTCGCACAGTTGGTTCGTGCTTTCGTATCTGCTCGGCTACCCGAAGGTTCGGAACTACGACGGCAGCTGGACGGAGTGGGGAAATTCGGTGCGGCTCCCGATCGAGAAATGAGCGAGACAACGCCGGGGGTAAAGCCGCCACAGAGGATCATTGCGGTGTGGAAGGGCGAGCAGGAATTCGACACGGGCAAGCCCGGTGGCCCGGTGTCCCGAATCGATGGGCACGGCGTCACCGGGCAGGGGCCGGTGGACGCGCTCTTGAGCGCGCTCGGCACATGCTCGGCGATAGATGTCGTCGGGATATTGAAGAAGCAGCGCACGCCGGCATCGTCGCTGGAGGTGGAGGTGATCGGCACTCGCGAGGACGCGAGTCCGCCGCGGCTCAAGCATGCGCTGCTGCGCTTTCGCATTTCCGGCGCGGGGATCGAGCGCGAGCAGGCGCTCAAGGCGATCGAGCTGTCGGTGACGAAGTACTGCTCGGTGCGCGATTCGCTCGCCCCGAAGATACTGGTCGAGTGGGAGCTGGAATTGAAGTAACGGAGACTCGTGATTGATGCGGCGATAGGACGGACCCCGCTGGTTCGGCTCGAGAAGGTGGTCGAGCCGGAGATGGCGGAAGTGTGGATGAAGGTGGAGGGGAGCAACCCCGGCGGGTCGATCAAGGATCGCACGGCGCTCGGCATGATCACGGACGCCGAGCAGCGTGGGGTGCTGAGGCCGGGCGGGACGATCGTGGAGCCGACGTCGGGGAACACGGGGATCGGTCTCGCGCAGGTGGCAGCGACGCGCGGCTACAAGCTCATACTCTGCCTGCCGGCGCAGATGAGCGAGGAGCGGAAGCGGACGCTGATCGCGTATGGCGCGCGGCTCGTGCTCACGGATCCGGAGCGGCGCATGCTCGCGGCGATCGAGGAGGCGGAGCGCATCCGAGATAAAACCGGCGCGTGGATGCCGAATCAATTTTCGAATCCGGCGAATCCGCGCGTGCACTACGAGTACACGGGGCCCGAGCTGTGGGAGCAGATGGGCGGGCGCATCGATGCGTTCGTGTATGGCTCGGGCACGGGCGGGACGATCAGCGGTGTGGGGCGCTACATCAAGGAGCGCTCGCCGAAGACGGCGGTGATCTCGGTGGAGCCGGCGCGATCGCCGGTGCTGAGCGGCGGCGAGCGCGGCACGCATCAGTTCCAGGGAATGGGGCCGGGCTTCGTGCCGGAGAACTTCGACTGGTCGGTAGTCGATCGCATAGAGCTGGCGTGGGAAGAGGATGCGTTTCCGCTCGCGCGGAGGCTCGCGCGCGAGGAGGGATTGTTCGTGGGCATGTCGACGGGCGCGATCGTGCACGTGGCGCTCAAGATTGCGCGCGAGCTCGGAGCGGGGAAGCGCGTGGCGTGCATCTCGCCGGATTCTGGCGCGCGCTACCTGACCACGGCGCTGTTCGAGCCGGACTGAGCTCCGGCGCGCCACAGCGCGGAGCTACTGCAGCTTCGCGAGCAACTTCAGCGCTGTGGGGTCGGCGTCCGGATACTTCGGCTTCATCCGCTCGAGCGTGGAGACGATCTTCTCGAGCACCAGGTAGTCGCGCGCGTGCTTGCGATCCGCCGGCACGATGAACCACGGCGCGTACTTCGTGCTGCACTTCCGGAAGACGTCCGCGTACGCGCTCGTGTAGTCGTCCCAGAGCGCGCGCTCGTCGAGATCGCCCGGCTTGAACTTCCAGTTCTTCGATTCGTCCGTGAGCCGCTCGCTGAGGCGCACGCGCTGCTCTTCCTTCGAGACGTGGAGGAAGAACTTCACGATCGTCACGCCGTTCTGCGTGAGCATGCGCTCGAACTCATTGATCTGTGCGTAGCGCTCCTTCCAGATCCGCTTCGGCGCGAGCTTGTGTACGCGCACCGCGAGGACGTCTTCGTAGTGTGAGCGATTGAAGATCCCAATCATGCCCCGCGGTGGAACGGCGGCGTGCACGCGCCACAGAAAGTCGTGCGCGAGCTCGATGTGTGTAGGCGCCTTGAAGGAAGTGACGTCGCATCCCTGCGGATTCACGGAGCTGAACACGCGCCGGATCGTCCCGTCCTTCCCGCCCGCATCGCGCGCCTGCAGCACCACGAGCAGCGATCGCTTCGACTCGGCGTAGAGCGCGTTCTGCAGCTCGTCGAGGCGCATGCGCAGCTTCTCCATCTTCTTCTCGAGCGTGTTGTCGTCAGCGTCGAGCGAGCGCGGAGAGAGCGCGGCCTTGTCGCCGAGGGAGATTCTGTCGTGAGGGCGGAGTGGGGTGAGCTTCATGGGAAGAAGTTAGGCGAGAATATGCCGCGGCGCACGTGCGCTTACGGCGACACGACGACGACCTGCGTGTGCGCGGCTGCCACTTCGCCATATCCTCCGGCGAAGGTGTACGTTCCGGGCGTGACTTCGTATCGGTTGTCGTTGGCAACGGGTACGACATGAAAGTCGAAGATCAGATGCTTCGCCTCGTGCGCTGCGAAGCGAGTTTGCTCCGGAGAATCGAGCGGGATTGCTCTCAGTCACGGACGGACCAGTACAGACGACGGTGCCATCGCAGCCGCCAATGAACGCCGCACGCGGGTGATTCCCGAGCACTGCTCCGTCAGCGACCACCACTGCGCATAAACTGCCGGCGGATCGAATCGCTCGGCCCCATGTGGCAGGGGCGCGGTCGCGATCTCGCACGCGCCGAGGAGTGGCACGAGCACAATGAAGAAGCGCACGAATGAGGCGGGGATACGCTACAACGACGTCGAGATCATTCAGAACGCTTCGTTCGGCAAAGCGGATCTGCATGCGCTATTTCCTACAACGAGCGGGTTACGACCCGAGGCGGCGCGGCTGCCACTCCGGTTCGTTCGTTGCCGCGGGAGGCGCAACGACATCGATGTCACGAGCGGGAGCGCGCAGATCGGCGCGGGGAGTAGCGTCGTCGCCTGCGTCACCGATGCTCTTCTTGAACTCGCGAATGCCCTTGCCGAACGACGAGCCGATCTCTGGAATCCGCTTGGCGCCGAACAGCAGAAGCACGACGACCGCCAGCAGCAGGATTTTTTCCGGTCCCATTCCACCAAACATGCGAGCCTCGAAGGCTGAGGTGATGCGTTGCGCCTGCAACGTGCTCGAATTTTACGCAGAATCGATGAACGGCATGACGATCGTCGTGATATGCGCCCCCCAGAATGCGGTACGCTGGAAGCCTAGTTTATACTCTGCGTCCGACCATGACCAGATGGCTACTTGCGTACGCTCTGTAGCATACATTGTGTACAGAATGGATCCGAATCGAAGGTTTGGGCCGTATCATACTCAGCATCCCAACCGGTCTGGATCGTAAGGAGATCGCATGGAACGATGGCTCGAGATTGCGGATCTACTGAGAAGGCGCGTCAGGCTTGGCCTGCATGCAGGGTCGCTCTCCACGGGAGACCGGCTGCCCAGCACGCGCGAGCTGGCCGCGGACTTCGATGTCGATCACCGCGTGGTCGTCGCCGCGTATCATCAGCTCGTGGCCGAGGGGCTCGTCGAGATGCGGCCGCGCGGCGGTATCTACGTGGCGAAGATTCCTCCGGGTGCCATGCGCGAGCCGATGCCGCCCGAACAGTGGCTGCACGGCATCCTCATGCAGGGCCGCGCGCGCGACATGTCGATGCGCGGTGTGATCGATACGCTGCGGCGCGCAACGGAGACGATGCGACTGCGCGCCGTCGTCATCCACGCCGTGGACGACCAGCGCACGGGGATGTGCGCCGAGCTCGAAGAGGACTACGGCTTCGAGACGACCGCCATCAACGCCGCCGATCTCGGCAACAGCGCGCGCCCACCCGAGCTCCGCGAAGCGGATCTGCTCGTGACGACGCCGGCGCACGAAGCGCAGGTGAGAAAAATCTCCGTGAGTCTCGAGAAGCCGTGCATCATCGCCGACGTGCGCACGGATCTGATCGGCGGCGAGTGGCGGCTCCTGTTGCGCAAGCCGGTCTACGTGATCGTGCGCGACGCGCAATTCCGGAGTGCGCTGCTCGCGTTCTTCGAGGACACGAAGGGGAAGGAGAATCTGCGCGTCCTCGTCGTCGACACCGACGATGTCGCCGCGATTCCGTCGACGGCGCCGACCTACATCACGCGCGGCGCGCGCGCCTGGCTTCGGAGCGCAGGGCGCGAGGACGACGTCGGCGGTCGCGTGCTGCCGAATGCGCGAACGTTTTCATCGTCCACCGCCGAAGAGCTCATCACCTTCATCCTCAAGGCGAATCTCGCCGCCCTGAGCACGCGCGCGTGATCGCGCGTGAGGTTACCGCGACGCTGTGAGCGGCAGGACGTCGACCGTGCCCGTAACGTCGAAGTGCGAAAAGTTGCCGAGCGCGGTCACCGAGCTTCCGGATTTCGCGCCGCTCGTGCAGTTGCCGTGCAGCTTCAGCTCCTGCTTCGACCAGTCGATGATGCCGTACAGCTTCGACTCCATCGGCGTGCCGGCGCTGTCGCGCGTCGTCATCGTCGCGCTCACCGCCCACACCGACTCGGCAGCGCTCGACGCGCTTCCCATCGGCACGATGCGCATGACGAAGCCCGGCGCCGACGCAGGTGTGTCACTCGACCAGACGAGCGTCTGGCCGTCGGCATCGACGCCCTTGAACGTGCTCGTGAATGCCGACTCCGTCGCCTTGAGCTCGCGAGGGTCGATCGACACGAGCGTGGTGGATGGCTGGAAGGTCATTAGTCCGACCGCCGATGCCACCGCCGCAACTTCCCTGAATCCCAACATGAATCCCCCGAAGTGAAGTACACAAAAAAGAAATCGCCCTTACGTAACGGCACGTAAGGGCGACGGGTCGCGCGCATGTAACGCGCTATCGACGAACGCACCCTCGTGCTCCGACGTGTGCCGCATTGCGGCTCGCCGGCAGACGCCAGGTCGAATTGCTGTATGCGAGTGATATCGTCATGGATGGGAGGATAGCGGGGCTCGAGCGATTGCTACAAGCGATGCGTCAGAATCGTAGAAAAGACTCCCCAGGCAGGCAGTTAGCGAGCAGTACGGACTACGGGCACGGATCGTCCTATACAGTGTATGAAATCGATTCACTTTCCCTCTAGCTTTCGCGCATGCCCAATTCGATGAGCGTCTCGACCATTCGTTGGCGCGCAGTAGCCTGCGCACTCTCGCTCGCTGCCGTCGCGCTTCCAGCGCAGAAGACGAGGCTCGCGCATCCCGTGCCTGCGGCCGCGGCCGCGGTAACGCCCGCGCCCGCGGTGCTCACGCAGCGCGCGAAGCTCGAGAAGGTCATTCACACGAAGATCCTCTCGAATGGTCTCGAGGTGATCGTCGTGGAGAATCACGGCGTGCCACTCGCCACCGTCGAGATGGACGTGCGCAACGGCTCGTTCACGCAGACGCACGAGTACGAAGGGCTCGCACATCTCTACGAGCACATGTTCTTCAAGAGCAACAAGGACTATCCCGAGCCCGAGCAGTTCATCGATCGTGCGGCCGAGCTGGGCGCGGTGTTCAATGGACAGACGCAGGAGGAGGTGGTGAACTACTACCTCACCGTTCCCGCGGATTCGCTCGTGGGCGGCATGCGCTTTCTCGCGTCGGCGTTTCGCTCGCCGCTCTTCCGCGAGGATGAGCTCGCCCCGGAGCGCGAAGTCGTGCTCGGCGAGTACGATCGCCAGGAGTCGAGCCCGTACTTCAAGCTCGATGAACAGATGGGGCACGCGCTCTACACCACGGAGTGGAGCCGCAAGAACAAGATCGGCGATCGCGACATCGTGCGCTCGACGACGCCGGAGAAAATGCGGATCATTCAGCATCGCTACTACGTGCCTAACAACGCTGCGCTCATCGTCGCCGGCGACGTGTCGCCCGACACGGTGTTCAATCTGGCCGAGAAGATCTACGGTGACATTCCGCGCGGCGACGATCCGTTCGTGGCGAATCCGATTCCGCCAATTCCGCCGCTCAAGGGGAACGACGCGGTGATCGTCGAGCAGCCAGTGAACACGGTCGCGGTGATCGTGCAGTGGCAGGGGCCGAGCGTCGGAAAGGATCCCGATGCGACGTACGCGGCCGACGTCTTCTCCGGCATTCTCAACCAGGACGGCTCGGCGTTTCAGCGGCGACTCGTGGACAGTGGCCTCTGGCACTCGATCCTCGTGAACTACTACACGCTGAACCACACGGGGCCGATCTCGATCAGCGGCGAGACGACCGCCGACAAGCTGCGCCCTGCCCTTGCCGCGCTCGACGAGGAGGTCGCGAAGTTCGACAAGCCCGGCTACTTCACCGTGGCGGAGCTCGGGCCGCAGAAGCAGCAGCGCGCGGTGGGCACGGTGCTCGGCCTCGAGCGCGCCTCCGGCTTCGCGCACGAGCTTGGATTCTGGTGGAGCGTTGCAGGGCTCGACTACTACATGGGATACATCGACAACATGGCGCGTCGCACTCCGGCGGATCTGCGCGCGTACGCGCACACGTACATCGTCGGCAAGCCGCACGTCACCGGCGTGCTGCTCTCGTCGGAAGATCGCAAGCAGCTCAATCTCACGAAGGACGAGCTGATCCAGGGCGAGCACGCGAACGTGGTAGGTGTGCAATGAGCCGCGCATTCGCTTTGCGTGCTGCGGCGATCGCGCTGCTCGGCGCCGTCGCATTGACGAGCGCCGCCGCTCCCGCCGCCGCTCAGGCGCGCCCGGGCTCCGATACGTCCACCGTCGTCTTCGACGTCGGCGGCG
>Ga0075521_10000067_pt1 | contig 20961 bp, 19 predicted proteins | sample NGEPerD_FD_74785 | JGI IMG/M metagenome (GOLD analysis project Ga0075521, IMG submission 74785) | Arctic peat soil microbial communities from the Barrow Environmental Observatory site, Barrow, Alaska, USA - NGEE PermafrostAB12-D | ecosystem: Environmental > Terrestrial > Soil > Wetlands > Peat ...
CGGTTGGGCTTCGGCGGCATGTCAACGGTGCACCTCGCGCTGGATATGCGCCTCGAGCGCCAGGTGGCCGTCAAGCTGCTGGCAGAGCACCTCGCCGACGACCCCGCGTTCGTGTCCCGCTTCCAGCGCGAGGCGCAGGCGGCGGCGCGCCTGGTGCATCCGAACATCGTGCAGGTGTTCGACTCGGGCCGCGACGAGCGTACGGATCAGTATTTCATCGTGATGGAGTACATCGAAGGCTCCTCATGCGCGGAGATCCTCCGCGACGACGGCTGGGTGGAGGTCGATGAGGCGCTGGCGATCATCGAACAGGCGTGCGAGGGGCTCCACTACGCCCACCGCCACGGCGTGGTGCACCGCGACGTCAAGCCCGGCAACCTGCTGCGAGCCCGCGAAGGCGAGGTCAAGCTCGCGGACTTCGGCATCGCCAAGGCCACCGAGCAGTCGAGCATCACCCAGGTCGGCTCCGTGCTGGGCACCGCCGCCTATCTCGCGCCCGAGCAGGCCCGCGGCGAGGAGGCGGGTCCGAAGGCCGATCTCTATGCCCTCGGGGTGGTCACCTATCAGCTGATCTCCGGGCGCCTGCCCTATGAGGCGACGTCGCTGACCGAGCTGGCGCTCAAGCAGCAGCAGGAGGAGCCGCCGACACTGGACACGATCGTGGCCGCCGTCCGCCCCGAGCTGGCCGATGCGATCGCCATCGCGCTGGCGCTGGACCCGCGCGAGCGCTACAGCACCGCGCGCGAGATGCGCAAGGCGCTCAGCGACGGGGCCAAGGGCATCGCACCGGGCGAGCGCCAGGCGCCGCCGCGCGGGACGCCCGCCACCCAGGCCACCAGCGTGCTCGCCTCCGCTCGACGCGCCAGCGCGCCCGCGGACGCCGTGGCCACCCGCCGCCCCCGTCCGGGGCCGCCCCGGGCCAAGGCGCCGCTCGTGCAGCCGCCGAAGGCCGCCAAGGCGTCACGGCGGCGGGGCAACAATCGCCTCGTCATCACAGTGCTCGCGCTGCTCGCCCTGGCCCTGGCGATCGTCGCCGTGGTGCTGATCTCGGCCCCCGCGCCGACCAAAGTGGTGCTGCGCAACGTCGTCTACTCCGACGTCCAGCAGGCCGCCTCCGCGCTGAAGCAGCTGGTCTCGGAAAACACCCGCTAGCCCAGCGAGGCGGCGGGCAAGGCGGGCTGACGTCGTGCTAGGTTTGCGCGAGTAACCGGCAAAGCAGCGACATGAGGGGGGATGACGACGCGGATCAGGCGCGTGAGGTCGGGTGTCATGGCGGGGGCGACGGTGGCTCTCTTGGCTGGCTTGACAGGGTCGAACGCGCTGGCGCGCGGGTTCGTTGGGCCGGTGTCTGCCGGGCCGCCCAAGCCGACGGGTGTCGATCACCTCGATCTCAACGGGTTCTTCCCAAGCCTCACACGTATCCATGTCGGCGACTCGGTGAGCTGGGCGATCAACGGCTTCCACACGGTTTCGTTCCTCGCCAAGGGCCAGACGGCCCCGCCGCTCATCATCCCTGCGATCGGCAACCCGATCAGCCGCCAGCTCGATGCGGCGAGCGCCTCGTTCTGGTTCAACGGCCAGCCGAACCAGGTGATCAACCCGGTGACGGCTTCCCCGAGCGGCGGCAAGACCTACAAAGGCAGCGGGTTCCTCAACAGCGGCCTGCCCGCGCCGTCCGGGCCGCCGGCCCCGTTCGTGGTGAAGTTCACAAAGGCCGGGACGTACACGTTCAACTGCCTCGTGCATCCGGGCATGAAGGGTGTTGTCCAGGTGCTGCCGAAGAGCAAGAAGGTGCCGACGGCCGCGCAGGACCGCGCCACCGCCAGCGCCCAGGAGGCGGCCGCGAAGGTGCAGGCTCGCAAGCTGGGCAAGGTCAAACCGGGCGCGACGACGGTGCTGGCGGGCAACGACGGCAGCGGACCCGTCGCATGGCTCAAGTTCTTCCCCGGGAACCTGAAGGTCAAGGCGGGCACGACGGTCGACTTCCAGATCGCCAGCAAGCGCGAGGTCCACACGATCACCTTCGGCCCCGCCGCGTACACGACTGCGATCGAGAAGACGTTCACGACCGCGCAGCCGAACCCTGCGGGACCGCCGACGCTGCTCGTCAACCCGCTCGCCTCCTACCCCAGCGATCCGCCGCCGCTGCCCCCGTACACGGGCACCAACCACGGCAACGGCTTCGAGGGGGCCGGCGTGCTCTCGCTCGGCGGCCCACTGCCCTCGAGCGCGAAGATCACGTTCACGAAACCGGGCGTCTACAGCTTCGAGTGCGTGATCCACGAAAACATGGACGGCAAGATCACAGTCACGCCGTGATCTGAGCGGGAGCGGCGCCGCCGGTTGGTGGCGCTCCCGCTCAGAAGCGCTGCGGCTGGACCAGGCGCCAGGCAACGCGTGACCGAGCGCGGGCCCCAGACGGCTGCGTCAGCCCCACTCCGGCGGCGCGTCCCGGCAAGGCACTGAGCCTAGGTTGGAATCCGGGCTTCCGCCATCCTAGGACGCACAGCCATGCTCGCCGCCATCCTCGACGTCAAACACCTCGTGCAGGTCTTTGGCTACCCGCTGCTGTTCCTGATCGTCATGAGCGAGTCCGGCGGCCTGCCCGTCCCGGGCGAGACCGGCCTGATAACCGCAGCCGTCCTTGCCAGCCAGGGCAAGCTGAAAATCGAGCTGGTGATCGGACTGGCGGCCGCCGGCGCGATCGTGGGCGACAACATCGGCTATCTGATCGGGCGCAAGGGCGGGCGTTGGCTGCTGGAGCGGCCCGGCCTCTTTCACCGCCAGCGCCTGCAGGTGCTGGAGACCGGCCAGCCGTTCTTCGAGCGCCACGGTCCCAAGGCGGTGTTCTTTGGCCGCTTCGTACTCGGCCTGCGCGTGTGGGCCTCGTGGCTGGCGGGTGCCACGCACATGCACTGGCGCTCGTTCGTGCTGTGGAACGCCCTCGGCGGAATCACCTGGGCCACGGCCATCGGGGTGATCGCCTACTACCTCGGCCACTCGGCCGGCAACGTCATCGAAGCCTTCGGGCTGTTCGGCCTGGCCGCCGTGCTGCTCGCGATCGTCACCGGGCTCGTGATGCACCGCCGCCATCGACGGGCGACGCGCTCACGTGGCCCCCACTCCGACGGCGGGCCTACGGGCGAGTAGAGCGCAGGGCGGCGCGCTCAGCAGCCGTTGCCGTTGCCGCAGGGAGCGATGCGCTCCCACATGTCCGCCAGGACGCTCAGCTCGCTCTCGGAGAAATGCGAGAAGAAGTGTTCCCTGACGACCGTCAGGTGCGTAACGCGCGCTTCTTGCACGCGCTCGCGGCCCGTGTCGGTGAGGCAGGCGTAGGAGCCGCGGGCGTCGTGTTCGCAGGAGCAGCGCTCCAACAGGCGCTCGCGCTCCAGGCGATCCACCATCCGAGTCAGGCCGCTGCGCGACAGCTGTGCCTGCTCGGCCAGGTCGCACATGCGCATCCGCCCACCGCTCGCCTCCTGCAGGTGCCCAAGTACCTCGTATGAGGTCATCGGCAGGCGGTGCGCGCGCTCCAACTCCGAGTCAAGCCGCTTGGCCAGGCAGGCGTGTGCCCGCAGCAGGCTGCGCCAGGCGCGCAGCTCCCCGAAGGTGAGGGTGGCCTCCTGCTCGGAGGAGGGAATCTTGACGGCGGTCGCAGTCGACATGGCGGTCCGGATCTAAAGGCCTTCTTAAGCGAAGATAGCAGCGTCGCGTGCCATCTCACGGGCGAGAGCCGTCATCGCCGCGTTGCCCTCCATGCCCACAACATCATCAGCGGCTGCAGCGGAAGCCGTGCATAAAGGGCCCAGCGAGGAATCCGGCGAAAGCGCTTGGGCTCGCGCGCCATGTAGAGGTTCGCGGGGAAGACCACCGCAAGCACCGCGACCAGACCCAGCCCGGAGAGGCGGCGAGTCCACGGCAGCAGCACCGCCACCCCGCCGATCACCTCGGCGACTCCGCTGACGTCGACCACGAGCTTGGCCCGCTCCTGCAGGCTCGGTGGCACGATCGCTTCGTAGAAGCGCGGCTGAACGAAGTGGTTGACGCCTGAGCCGATGAAGAACAACGCGAGCAGGCCACGTGAGCGCCGTCCACCCTCCACCGTTTGCTCGCCCGCCTCTGCCCGCATCACGCCTCCTCGTCGAACTGCGCACGCAACAGGCGGCCGGGAGGCCGCCCATCAGAAGAACTTAGCGGCCCACGATCAGCGTCCGGCCGGTCATCGCCGCAGGCTGGTCGATCCCGAGCACCTCGAGCACCGTCGGAGCGACGTCCGCCAGGATCCCGTCGCGCTCGCGCAGCGAGAGCCCGCTGCTCGTCACGATCAGCGGCACCGGATTCATCGAGTGAGCCGTGTTGGGGCTGCCGTCCGGCTCGAGCATGTGGTCGGCGTTGCCGTGGTCGGCGGTCACCACGCACGCGCCGCCACTCTCGTGCACCGCCGCCACCACCCGGCCCAGGCACTCGTCGACCGTCTCGATCGCCTGCACAGCCGCGTCGATCACGCCCGTGTGCCCCACCATGTCCGCGTTGGCGAAGTTGATGATCCCGAACCGCGGAGGCCCCTCGCGCCAGGCACCCACGAACGCGGCGGCCGCCTCACGGGCGCTCATCTGCGGCTTGTGGTCGTAGGTGGGGACGTCCCGCTGCGAGGCCACCATCTCGCGGCGCTCGCCGCGCAGCGGCGCCTCGTCACCGCCGTTGAAGAAGTAGGTCACGTGCGCGTACTTCTCCGTCTCGGCCACGTGCAGCTGCGAGGCGCCCGCCTGCTCCAGCACCAGCGAGAGCGTCGTCGCCGGGTGCTCCGGCGAGAACACCACCGGATAGGGCCAGCCCTCCTCGTAGCGGGTCAGCGTCGCGTAGCGGGAGATCGGCGCGGTCGGCGGCTGCCCGCTCGCGCCGCCGCGCCCCTCCCAGCCGGGCAGCTCCTCACCGTCCTTCGGCGAGCTGCGCCGGCCCGGTCGCGGCCCGGTCGCGCCGAAGGCGGGCTCGGCCAGCGCGCGGGTGATCTGGCGCATCCGATCGGGGCGGAAGTTGAACGCGATCACGCTGTCCGTGGGGCGTATCCGCGCGTCCTCCCCGACCAGCGTCGGCTCGATGAACTCGTCCGTCTCGCCCCGCCGGTAGGCGTCTTGGACGGCCTGCTCACCGCTGAGCGCGTGGTGCGGGGCCCGCCCGGACACGAGCATGTCGTAGGCGCGCTGCGTGCGGTCCCAGCGGCGATCGCGGTCCATCGCCCAGTAGCGGCCAACCACCGAGCCCACCCGCGCGCCGGGGATCTCTTCGAGCTCGCGCAGCGCGCCCGCGCCCGCGTGCGGCAGCGTGTCGCGCCCGTCGGTGAAGGCGTGCACGACCAGGTCCTTGACCGCCAGCGCCCGCCCCAGCCCGATCAGCGCGCGCAGGTGATCCAGCGAGGAGTGCACACCGCCGTCGGAGACCAGCCCCAGCAGGTGCACGCGCGGCGCGTCAGCGAACGCCGCCCGCAGCACCTCATTCTGGGCCAGCGAGCCGTCGGCGATGGCGTCGTCGATTCTCGCCAGGTCCTGGCGCACCACCGCCCCCGCGCCGAGGTTCAGGTGCCCTACCTCGCTGTTCCCCATCTGCCCTTCCGGCAGCCCCACCGCGCGGCCCCAAGCGGTCAGCGTGGTGTGCGGGTAGGCGCCCCACAGCTCGTCGAACACGGGCGTGCTGGCCAGCGACACGGCATTGCCGGGACCGGGCTCGGCGATGCCCCAGCCGTCGAGCACGATCAGACAGGCGCGGGGGGCGGGCAGGCTCGCGGGCCCGGCCGGGAGGCTCATCGCGTCGGCGGCGGCCCGGCGACAGCCGGCGAGCGCCCCGTCGCGGCCACGATCGCGGCGAAGCTCTCCGCCTCCAGCGAGGCGCCTCCCACCAGCGCGCCGTCCACGTCGGCCAGCGCCAGTAGCTCTGCGGCGTTCTCCGGCTTGACCGAGCCTCCGTAGAGGATCCGCACCTGCCCCGCCGCCTGCTTGTCGCGGTCTCCCACCAGCGCGCGGATGAAGGCGATCGCCTCCTGAGCCTGCTCGGCGGTTGCCACGCGGCCCGTGCCGATCGCCCAGATCGGCTCGTAGGCGATCACCACCTCCGCCAGGCGCTCGCCCGGGACACCCGCCAGGTCCTCCTTGATCTGCTGGCGCAGCTTGCGGTCGGTGTCGTTGTTGTCGCGCTCCTGCTCGGTCTCGCCCACGCACAGGATCGGAACCAGCCCCGCCGCCAGCGCCGCCGGCACCTTCAGCGCCAGCGCCTTGTCCGTCTCGCCGAACATGGCGCGACGCTCGGAGTGCCCGAGCACCACCCCGCGCGCGTCCAGCTCGCTGAGCATCGCCGCGGAGATCTCGCCCGTGAACGCGCCCTCGGGCTCGTGGTGCATGTTCTGCGCATAGACCTCCACGCGCGAGCCCCGGGCGCTGTCGATCATCGCCCGCAGGTCGGTGAACGGGACGCAGATTGCCACGTCCACGCCGTCGCTCGCCGACACGCGCGGGAGCAGCGCCTGGATGTAGTCCTCGGCCTGCTCCTCGGTCTTGTACATCTTCCAGTTGCCCGCGATCAGCGGCGTGCGGCCCATCAGGAGCTGACCCCCGCGCCTTCCAGCGCCTGGACGCCCGGGAGCGCCCTGCCCTCGACCAGGGCGAGCGTGGCGCCGCCGCCGGTGGAGAGATGGTCGACCGCGTCCTCCAGCCCGAAGCGCGCGAGCGCGGCCGCCGAGTCGCCGCCGCCCACCACCGTCAGGCCCTTGGCCCGGGCGACCGCTTCGGCCACAGCGCGCGTCCCGGCCGCGAACGGCTCGACCTCGAAGGCGCCCATCGGGCCGTTCCAGAAGACCGTGCCCGCCCGCGCGATCTCATGGGCGTAGCGCTCGGCGGTGGCCGGACCTATGTCCAGGCCCATCCAGCCCTTCGGCACCTCCACGCCGTCGAGCACGCGATGGGCGGCGTCCTCGGCCAGCCGCGCGCCGATCACCAGGTCCACGGGCAGCTCGATCCGGGCGTTGCCCGGCTGCGCCGCCTGGGCGAGCGCGCGGCGGGCGTGCTCCGTGTCCTCCTCCTCGCACAGCGAGTCGCCGACCGCGTGCCCCTGGGCGCACAGGAACGGGAAGCACATCGCTCCGCCGATGATCACCACCTCGGCCAGCTCCAGGAAGCGGTCGATCACCGCGATCTTGTCCGCCACCTTGGCGCCGCCGACGATCGCCACCAGCGGGTGGGCGGGGTTCTCGAGGATGCCGCTCAGCGTCCTGACCTCGCGTTCCAGCAGCCGTCCCGCCGCGCAGGGCAGCAGGTGCGCGACGCCCTCGGTGCTGGCGTGGGCGCGGTGGGCCACGCCGAAGGCGTCGTTGACGTAGAGATCCGCCAGCTCCGCCAGGGAGCTGGCGAGCTCGGGGTCGTTGCGCTTCTCGCCCGCCTCGAAGCGCACGTTCTCCAGCACCAGGATCTCGCCTTCGCCGAGCTCCTCCGTGAGGGCCCTGACCTGATCGCCGACGACCGCCGGCGCAAGCGCCACCTCGGCGCCGGTCAGCTCGCGCAGGCGCTGCGCGACGGGCGCCAGCGACAGCGCCGGATCGGGGCGCCCTTCGGGGCGCCCCAGATGAGAGGCCAGCACCAGCCTGGCACCGCGGGCGCGCAGCTCTTCGATCGTCACCAGCGCCGCGGTGATGCGCGTGTCGTCGGCAACGAGCGGCCGACCGTCCGCGTCGGTGCCCAGGGGCACGTTGAAGTCGACCCTCACGAGCACGCGCTTGCCGTGCACGTCCAGGTCGTCAATGCTCCTCATCGACCCTCTCCCCTCTCATCGTGCTCCTCCACGATATCCCTCCGGCAGACAGCCTGTCCGCCTGGCCAGCCGCGGCGCAGAGATCACAGAACCCTCTGCACCAGGTCCACCAGGCGGTTGGAGTAGCCCCACTCGTTGTCGTACCAGGCGACCACCTTCAGCATCGTGCCGTCCACCACAGCGGTCAGCTGCGAGTCCACGATCGATGAGAACGGCGAGGAGACGATGTCGCTGGAGACGATGGGGTCTTCGGTGAACTGCATGATCCCCTCCAACGGCCCGCTGGCGGCAGCGGCCTTCAGCGCCGCGTTGACCTCCTCCACGCTCGTCTCGCGGGGAGTCTCGACCGTCAGGTCCACCACCGAGCCGGTGGGCACGGGCGCGCGCACGGCGAAGCCGTGCAGCTTGCCCTTCAGCTCCGGGATCACCAGGCCGATCGCCTTGGCCGCGCCGGTGGACGCGGGGATCAGGTTGATCGCGGCGGCGCGGGCGCGGCGCAGGTCTTTGTGCGGCAGATCCTGCAGCCGCTGGTCGGCCGTGTAGGCGTGGATGGTGGTCATCAGACCGTGCTTGATCCCGACGGTGTCGTTGATGACCTTGGCGACCGGCGCCAGGCAGTTGGTCGTGCAGGAGGCGTTGGAGATCACGTCATGCGCGTCGCGGTCGTAGACCTCGTCGAAGTTGACCCCCAGCACCACCGTGGCATCCGGGTCGGTGGCCGGCGCGGAGATGATCACCTTCTTGGCGCCCTGGGCGAGGTGCTTCGCGGCGCTGTCGCGGTCGTGGAACAGCCCGGTCGACTCGATCACGACATCGACCCCCAGCTCTCCCCATGGCAGTGCCCCGGGATCGCGCTCGGCGAGCACCTTCAGCTCGCTGCCGTCGACCACCAGCGCCCCGCCGTGATCCTCGACCGTTCCCGGGTAGGGACCCAGGATCGAGTCGTACTTGAGCAGGTGCGCCAGCGTCCTGGAGTCAGTCAGGTCGTTGACCGCCACCCACTCGATGTCCGCCGCGTGAGCGTCACCACGCGCCTTGGCGGCGCGGAAGACGTTCCGACCGATCCGGCCGAATCCGTTGATCCCTACGCGTACGGGCATTCATTGCCTCCTGGAGCGAAAATGAACGATGCCGAGCCCCTGGAGCGCGCTCCATCGCCCGGCGTGGGCGGGAGGCTATCAGCGCACCGTTTGCGGGGCCATGTGTCCATCTACCCGCTTCGCCTCCGTGTTTTCCACGTGCTCAGGCGCTGCGCGGCAGGCGCCAGGCGCGGCGCGCCCGGTGCTCAGGCGCCGCGCGGCAGCTTGTCGAGGTCGCGGTGGGCCACCGCCACGTCGAGGTGCTCGTGCTCGCGGTAGCGCTCCGCCAGGTGCTCCGCGATCGCCACCGAGCGGTGACGCCCGCCGGTGCAGCCGATCGCGATCACCAGATGCGCCTTGCCCTCGCCGACGTACTGCGGCAGCAGGAAGTCGAGCAGCGCGTGCAGCCTGTCGTAGAGCTGTTCGAGGCGCCCGTCGCGGGCGATGTAGTCGATCACCCGCTGGTCCAGGCCCGTCAGCTCGCGCAGCTGCGGCTCGTAATGGGGGTTGGCCAGGAAGCGCACGTCGAACGCCAGGTCCTCCTCGCGCGGTGGGCCGTGCTTGAAGCCGAAGCTCATGAACGTCACCGACAGCCGGCCGGCGGTCTTGCGCGGCAGGAACTCGTGGGCGATCTTCTCGCGCAGCATCGCCGCGGACATGAGGGTCGTGTCGATCACCAGGTCCGCGCGGCCCCGCAGGGGCTCGAGCAGCGCCCGCTCGGCCGCCACGCCCGCCGCGACGCTGCCCTCGGGCGCCAGCGGATGACGCCGGCGCGTCTCCTTGTAGCGTGTCACCAGCGTCTGCTCCGCGGCCTCCAGGAACAGCACGTGGTGGCTGATCCCGAGCGCGTCCAGGTCGTCAACGACCGCCCTCAGCGCCTCGAAGTAGACGCCGCCCCGCACATCCGAGACGACGGCGGCGCGTTCCACCTTGGAGCCCCTGTGCACGAACAGCTCCACCAGCGAGCGGATCATCTCCGGCGGCAGGTTGTCCACGCAGAAGTAGCCCGCGTCCTCGAACACGTTCATGGCCGTGGACTTGCCCGCGCCGGAGAACCCGGTTATCACCACGAGGTCCTCCAGGCGCGACTCGACGACCGGCTTGCCGGACTTCCCGCCGGCAGCACGCAGCGGACGCAGGGGCCTGATGACGGCCATCGTCAATGCATTGTGCCCGTCAGGGCGGACGAGCGGTGGACTTCTTCCGGTGCAGGCTCCTCAGCCGGCGCGGTGCAGGTGCCCGTACAGATCGCGCCCCACCTTCGCCGGCAGCCCGGGCACCGCCTGGAGCTGCTCGCTGGAGGCCGCCACCATCGCCTCGGGCGAGCCGAAGTGCGCGAGCAGCGCGCGCTTGCGCGCCGGTCCGATGCCCGGCAGCTCGTCCAGCAGCGAGCTCGTCATCGCCCTGTCGCGGCGGCTGCGGTGATGGGTGATCGCGAAGCGGTGGGCCTCGTCGCGGACGCGCTGCAGCAGCTGCAGCTCGGGCGTGGAGTGGTCGAGCACCAGCGGCGCGCGCCGCCCCGGCATGAAGATCTCCTCGATTCGCTTGGCCAGCGACACCACCGCCACGCCGCGCTCGCGGAAGCCGCGCAGCGGCCCCAGCCCAGCCGCGAGCTGGCCCTTGCCGCCGTCGATCACCACCACGTTGGGCAGCGAGGCGAAGCTGGGGTCGTAGGCGGGATCGTGCGGCGAGATGTCCGCCTGGCGCTCCCATTGGGCGGAGCGCCGGGTCAGGACCTCGGCGATCGCCGCGAAGTCGTCCGAGGCACCCTCCTCGAGCGTGCGGATGGTGAAACGGCGGTAGTCGGCCTTCTTGGGCGCGCCGCCCTCGAACACCACCATCGAGGCGACCGTGTGGGTGCCCCCCAGGTTGGAGATGTCGAAGCACTCGATCCGGATCGGCGGGACGTCGAGGCCGAGCGCCTTCGCCAGCCCCTCCAGCGCCTCCACCCTGCCCTGCCGGCGGCGCTCGGAGCGCAGCTTCTCCTGGTCGAGCGCCAGCCGCGCGTTGCGCTCGGCCAACTCCAGGATGCGGCGCTTCTCGCCGCGCTCGGCCGCGCGCAGCTCCACCGGCCCGCCGCGGCGGCGCGAGAGAGCGTCTGCCAATGCTTGGCGCGCGCCCAGCTCGCGCTGAGCCACCAGCAGCGCCGGGATCGAGGTCTGCCCGCCGTAGTACTGGAGCATGAACTCCTCCGCCACCTCGGCGATGTCGCGCTCGGTCTCGTTGGCCAGATAGAAGGACTGGCGGTCGGAGAGCACCCCGTCGCGCACCTGGAAGACCTGGGCGTTGGCCTCGCGCCCGTCGGCCGCCACCGCCACCGCGTCGAAGGTCCCCACCGACTCGCTGGTCACGCGCCTGCGCTCCAGCAGCGAGCGCACCGCCTGCAGGCGGTTGCGCTCCAGCGTGGCCTGCTCGAAGTCCTCCGCGGCCGCCGCCGCGCGCATTCGCGCCTCGATGTCACGCTCGATCGCGGAGAACCTTCCTGACAGGAAGTCCACCACGCCGTCCACGCTCCTGCGGTACTCCTCCCTGGTGACGTAGCCGACGCATGGCGCCTCGCAGCGCTTGATGTAGTAGTCCAGGCATGGGCTGCCGCTGCGCCGTCCGGGCTCGGAGCCGGTGCAGGAACGGAACATGAACACCTTGGCAAGCACCTCCAACGTGGCCCGGACGCGCTTGGCGTTGGAGTACGGGCCGAAGTAGGCGCGCCCGGAGCGGTGGCGCTCGCGGGTGAAGTAGACGCGCGGGTAGGCCTCCTCGAGCGAGATGGCGATGAACGGGTAGGACTTGTCGTCGCGCAGGCGGATGTTGAAGCGCGGCCGGTACTGCTTGATGAAGCTCTGCTCTGCCAGCAGCGCCTCCGCCTCGGTGGCCACCACCACGCACTCGATGTGCTCGACGCTTGCCACCATCTCGGCATGGCCGGGGCTGCTCGGAACCTGTGCCTTGGAGAAGTGCGAGGCCACGCGCTTGCGCACGGACTTGGCCTTGCCGACGTAGATCACCCGGCCCTTGGCGTCGCGGAACAGGTAGACGCCGGGCTGCTCGGGTAGGGCGCGGCGCTGCTCGGCCAGGCTCGCCTGGGCCTCTCCGGGTCCCGCGGGTGCGTCGGTGAGCGCCATCCCATGCGAGGATAGGAGGCCCCCGGACGCCCGCGGCTCGGCGGCGGATCAGCGACGGCTCGGCGGCGGATCAGCGACGGCTCGGCGACGGGCCATGCGCCCGCTACCGGCGGCGCGGAGGAGCCGCTCAGTAGGTGCGCGAGTAGCGGAAGACCTCCATCAGCGCCCACAGCACACCCAGCACGAGAGCCCACCACGCGAGCTCGCCCAGGCTCGTTTCCCACATCCGCGAGCGCGCCATGTAGTCGAACGCGCCCAGCGCGAGCCCCCCGTAGAGCAGCCCGCGGTGGCGGTCGCCGAGGCTGTGCAGGGTGATGCGCTGTTCGCGGTAGAGCCGCAACGCGAAGAACCCCATGGCCGCGCCGAAGACCACCCACAGCGCCGCCGCGAACGTGCTCGACGCACGTCCGCCCCCGGGCACGAAGTAGACCGCCGCGGCGATCAGCAGGACGATGCCCACGTTGCGCGCGGTCTTCATCCGTTCCATGCCCGAAGTGTAGGTCAGTCGATCAGCGCCTCCAAGCGCGCGTAGGCGTCCTCGACCGCGCGCTTGGCAGCGGTGTGGCGCGCTTCGGACTTGGCCGACTCATAGCGCGTGGCCCAGGCCGCCGGATCGGCCAGCTCGTCCTCCAGCGTCTTCAGCGCCGCCTCCGCCTGCTCGATCGCCCGCTCGGCCTTCTCCTGCTCGCTGAGGCGGTTCTTCGACGGACCCTTGGCCTTGGTCCTGCCGTGGCTGGCCGTGCTCGAAGCCTTGCCGGCTCCTGCCCGCTGCGCGGCCGCATCAGCCGCCGGCGGCCCGGAGCCGTTGGCGCTCGGTGGCGCGGTGACTGCCCCGATCGCGCTCAGGGCGCCGGGTCGCCCGGAGGCGAGCGCCCTGCGCTCGTCGCGCACGCGCACATACTCGGGCCAGCCGCCCGTGTAGCTGTGCAGCGAGCGCTCCTCCACGGCAACCGTGCGCGTGCCCACGGCGTCGAGCAGCGCGCGGTCGTGGGAGACCAGCAGGATCGCCCCCGGAAACGAGCGCAGCGCGTCCTCGAGCGCCTCGCGGCTCTCGATGTCCAGATGGTTGGTGGGCTCGTCGAGGATCAGCACGTTGGCGCCGGACTGGACCAGCACCGCCAGCGACAGGCGTCGGCGCTCGCCGCCGGAGAGCCCGCTGAGCGGTTTCTCGGCCTCCTCGCCAGAGAACAGGAAGCGCCCGAGCAGGGCGCGCGCTTTGCCGGGACTCAGCCCCGTGGCCCGCTGGGCGGCGTCGAGCACGCTCTGATCCGCCTGCCCGCCCGCGCCGAGCTCGTCGGCGTGCTGGGAGAGGTAGCCGACCTTGACGTTGTGGCCGGTGCTCAGCTTGCCGGCCGCCAGCTCGCGGCGCCCCGCGAGCGTCTCGATCAGGGTGGTCTTGCCGGTGCCGTTGGGCCCCACCAGCGAAACGTGCTCGCCGCGTTCCAGCCACAGCTCGGCGTGCTCGAGGAGAACGATCGGCCCGCCCACCGCGTCGCCGATCTCGATGCGGCCGTCCAGCAGCTCGAAGATCACCCGCCCCGAGCGCTCGGGCGTGGAGAACGCGAACTCGAGCCCCTTGCCGTCGCTCGGCGCCCTAAAGGGCCCCGGCTCGATCCGCTCGATCTTGGCGAGCTTCTTGACCCGCGACTGCGCCTGACGGGCCTTGGTGGCCTTGTAGCGGAAGCGCTCGATGAAGCGCTCCATGCGCTCGATCTCCGCCTTCTGAGCGTCGATCGCCCGCCCCAGCGCCAGCTCGCGGGCGGCCTGTTCGCGGCGCCAGTGGTGCCAGGACCCGGCGAAGAACCGCGAGCGGCCGGCCTCGAGCTCCAGCACCGCCGTGCCCACGGCCTCCAGGAACCAGCGGTCGTGGGCCACCAGCACGACCGCCGCATCCAGCTCCACGAGCGTCTGCTCCAGCCACTCCAACGACTCGATGTCCAGGTGGTTGGTGGGCTCGTCCAGCAGCAGCACCTCCGCCCCGGTGGCGAGCGCGCGGGCGAGCGACGCACGTGTCAGCTGGCCGCCGGAGAAGGTGTCCAGCGCACGGTCCAGATCCGCCTCGCGGAAGCCGAGGCCGTGCGCCATGGCCGTGGCGCGGTTGCGCCACAGATAGCCGCCGCGGGTCTCCAGCCGCGCCTGCGCGCTCGAGTAACGGGCGAGCATTGCCTCATCGGCCGTGCCGGCGGCCATCTGGCCCTCGAGCCTGCTCAGCTCAGCCTCGATCTGCAGCTCCTCCGCGCAGCCCGAGAGCAGGTAGTCGCGCAGCGCCATCCCGCGCTCGCGGGGCGGGCGCTGGTCGTGCAACGCGATCCGCACGCCCTTGCCGACGCTCAGCTCGCCGCGGTCGATCGACGTCTCCCCCGCGAGCATCCGCAGCAGCGTCGTCTTGCCCGAGCCGTTGCGTCCGGCGATGGTCATGCGTTCGCGGCGCTCCAGCTTGAACGACACGCCGCGCAGCAGGGACTGCCCGCCCATGTCCTTGTGCAGGTCCGATGCGATCAGCAGAGCCACGGCTGCTGATGGTAGGGACCTGTTCCCGCGCGGCCTCAGATAGGATCCGCCACGATGCGCAAACGCCTCGCGGCAACGATCCTCCCGCTCACGCTGCTGGCGCTGCTGGCGCTCACGCCGGCCGCCAGCGCCTACAACGACGGCCGCGGCTTCTACGGCACCACCAACGACAAGGTGGTCACCGACGCGGGATTCATCCTGATCGTCTTCTTCCCGCTGTTCATCTTCGCCATGAGCATGCTCCAGAAAGCGCTTGACAAGCGCAAGGAAGCGCGCAAGGCCGCGCACAAGGCGTACGCGGGCAACGCCCAGTGGCGCGGCGGCTGGTAGAGCGCCGGACCCGCGATGGCTGAGCCCGAGCAGAGCGGGCCGGACGCGCGGCCGAGCGCGCAGAGCGGCGAGCCCGCAGGGACGGACGGAGCGCAGCCGGTCCGCTACGAGCGCCGCGGCGCAGCCGCATTGATCACGATCGACCGCCAGCACCGGCGCAACGCGGTCGACGGTCCCACGGCGGCGGCGCTGCACGACGCCTACCTGCGCTTCGAGTCCGACGAGCGGGCGCGCGCGCTGGTGCTGACGGGCGCGGGCGGTGTCTCCTTCTGCGCGGGAGCGGACCTGAAGGCGACGGAGACGTTCGTGCCGCGGCTGATGAGCGCTGAGGGGCCGATGGGCTTCACCCGGCTGACCCCGTCCAAGCCGACGATCGCGGCGATCTCCGGCTTCTGCCTCGCCGGTGGCCTGGAGCTGGCGCTGTGGTGCGACCTGCGCATCGCCACCGAGGGCTCGACGCTCGGGTATCCCGAGCGCCGCTGGGGCGTGCCGCTGATCGACGGCGGCACGCAGCGCCTGCCGCGCATAGTCGGCCTCGGCCGCGCGCTGGACATGATCCTCACGGGGCGCATGATCGACGCCGAGGAGGCGCTGGCGATGGGCCTGCTGAGCGAGATCGTGGCGCCCGGCGCGCACGTCGATCGTGCTCTGGCGCTGGCGGAGGGACTGGCGGGCTTCCCGCAGCGCACGATGCTGGCGGACCGCCGCGCGGCGATCGAGGGCCTGGGCATGACGCTCCAGGAGGGCCTCGCGCTGGAGGCGCAGGCCGGACCGGAGGTGTTCTCCGACGGGGCGCGCGGAGCGGCGCGGTTCGCGGCTGGCGAGGGACGCGGAGGAGCGGGCGCCGGGGCCTAGCTCCCCGGTCGGCTGCGCACGGCGGCAACGCAGCCGTGCACGACGAGCCCACGTGTGCGCATTCGGGTAGGCTCTGCGCACGATGGCCTACTTCGTGACAGGCGCGACCGGCTTCATCGGCAGCCGTCTCGTCGAACGGCTCCTCGAGAAGCGCCAGGGCAAGGTGTACGTGCTGGTGCGCGAGAGCTCCAAGCCGCGCCTGGACGACCTGATCGAGCGCTGGAGCATGGTCGCTGGAAGCTCGGCCGCGAGCAGGGTGCAGCCGGTCGTCGGGGATCTGCGCAGGCCACTGCTGGGCGTGGAGAAGGAGCAGGTGGCGGAGCTGCACGGCAAGATCACCCACTTCTTCCACCTGGCCGCCGTCTACGACATGACCGCCCCGGCCGAGCGCAACACGGCGGTCAACGTGGGCGGCACCACGCACGCGGTGGAACTGGCGCGAGCGGTGGACGCCAAGCACCTGCACCACGTCTCCTCGATCGCCGTGGCGGGCACCTACCGGGGAGTGTTCGAGGAGAACATGTTCGACGAGGGCCAGCGGCTGCCCTCGCCGTATCACCTCACCAAGTTCGAGTCCGAGCGGATCGTGCGCGACCAGCCCTACGTCCCCTGGCGGGTGTACCGGCCGGGGATCGTGGTCGGCGACTCCCAGACGGGCGAGATGGAGAAGGTGGACGGCCCCTATTACTTCTTCAAGGCGATTCAGCGGATGCGCCACCTGCTGCCCGAGTGGGTGCCGCTCGTGGGCGTGGATCTCGGCCACACCAACGTGGTCCCCGTGGACTGGGTGGCGGGCGCGCTGGAGCACATCGCGCACGAGCCCGGGCTCGACGGGCGCGCCTTCCATCTGACCGACCCGCGTCCGCAGCGCGTGGACGAGCTGATCAACGAGCTCGCCGTGGCCGCGCACGCCCCGCGCTTCGCGCTCAGCATCGACAAACGCCTGATCGACCCGCTGCCCAAGTGGCCGCTGGCGCTCGCGGCGGGGTTGCCGCCGTTGCGCCAGATGCGCAAGCTTGCGCTGCGCCAGCTGGGGATCCCCGCGGAGGTGCTCGCGCACATGGAGCTGGTGCCGCGCTTCGACACGCGCGAGGCCACCCAGGCGCTGGCCGGCTCGCCGCTGGAAAAGCCGCCGCCGCTGCAGGAGTACGTGGCGCGCCTGTGGGACTACTGGGAGCGGGAGATGGATCCGGACCTGCGCCGGGGAGGCACGCTGAAGGAGGCGCTGGACGGCCGGCATGTGCTGATCACGGGCGCCTCCTCGGGCATCGGGCGCGCCACGGCCGTGAAGGTCGCGGCGGCCGGCGGCGTGCCGCTGCTGGTGGCGCGCAACGTGGAGAACCTGGAGGAGGTACGCGCGGAGATCGTCGCGGGAGGCGGTACGGCGTACGTGTACGCGGCGGACCTCGCGGACATCGAGTCGATCGAGCGGCTGCTGGAGCGGGTGCTGGCGGACCACCGCAACATCGACATGCTGGTCAACAACGCCGGACGCTCGATCCGACGTTCGATCGCGCTCAGCTACGACCGCTTCCACGACTTCGAACGCACGATCCAGCTCAACTACTTCGGCGCGGTCAAGCTGATCATCGGGCTGCTGCCGCACATGCGCGAGCGCGGCTCGGGGCACATCGTCAACATCTCCTCCATCGGGGTGCAGACCAACCCGCCGCGCTTCTCCGCCTACGTGGCCTCCAAGGCGGCGCTCGACGCCTTCACCCGCGTGGTCTCCTCCGAGGTGATCGGCGACGGCGTGACGTTCACCACGATCCACATGCCGCTGGTGCGCACGCCGATGATCGCCCCCACGAAGATGTATGACGCGTTCCCGGCGATCAGCCCGGATGAGGCCGGGGACATGATCTGCGAGGCGCTGCGCAGCCGCCCGAAGGAGATGGGCACGCGCCTGGGGAAGTTCGGCGAGGTCGCCTACACGATCACCCCGGGCACGATGGACAGGCTCCTGCACCTCGCCTACCGGCTGTTCCCGGACTCGGCGGCCTCCAAGGGCCAGCCCGACGTCGAGGAGCGCGCGTCGTTCGAGCAGATAGCAATGGCCACGTTGACCAGGGGCGTGCACTGGTAGCAGCGGGGCGGTCACGGTCCCTGAGATGATCAGACCGTGAACGAGACGGCCGCGGCGATCGAGGTGAGCGCGCTCTGCAAGCGCTACGGCGACTACGAGGCGGTTCGAGGCATCGACATCTCGGTGCGGCGGGGCGAGGTCTTCGGCCTGCTCGGCCCCAACGGCGCGGGCAAGACGACCACGGTTGAGATCCTGGAGGGCTACCGCGCACGCACCAGCGGCGAGGTGTCGGTGCTCGGCCACGATCCCGCCAACCGCTCGATCGAGCTGCGCCGCCGGATCGGGATCGTGCTGCAGTCGGGCGGGATCTACAGCCACATCACCCCGCGCGAAGCGCTCCGGCACTGGGCGAGCTTCTATCCGCACCCGCGCGATGTAGAGGAGGTCCTCCGGCTTGCCGGTCTGCAGGAGAAGGCTGACGTGCGCAGCCGCAAGCTCTCCGGCGGGCAGCTGCGGCGGCTGGACTTCGCGTTGGCGCTGGTGGGCGACCCCGAGCTGATCTTCCTCGACGAGCCCACCACGGGCTTCGATCCGGAGGCGCGCCGGGCGGCCTGGGAGACGGTGCGCTCGCTGCGCGCACTGGGCAAGACGATCCTGTTGACCACCCACTACCTGGACGAGGCGCAGGAGCTGGCCGACCGCGTGGCGATCGTCAAGGACGGACGGGTGCTGGCGATCGGGCCGCCGCGCGAGCTGGGCGTGGGCGCGGCGCACTACCGCGTCGCCTATCGCGGCCCGGAAGGCGAGCTGGTGGAGCGCGAGACGGAGGACCCGACCACGCTGCTGCACGAGCTGACCGCCGAGGCCCTCGCCCGCGGCGAGCGTCTGGAGGAGCTCTCGGTGGCGCGCCCCACGCTGGAGGACGTTTACCTGGAGCTGACCGCCGATGCCTGATGCACTCGCCCTTGCCTGGCGCCAGTACCGCCTGGAGCGCCGCATGTTCTGGCGCAACCCGAGCGCGGCGTTCTTCAACTTCCTGCTGCCGCTGCTGTTCCTGGCGGGCGCCGGCGCGATCCTCAGCTCCAGCCAGCGCGACCTCAACAAGCTGCTGCCGTCGATCGCCGGCATGAGCGTGATGTCCACCACGTTCACAGCGCTCGCCTACAACATCGTGTTCCTGCGCGAGCGCGGCGTGCTGAAGCGGATCCGCGGCACGCCGCTGCCGACGATCTCCTACTTCGGCGGGGTCGCGGCCAACGCGGTCACCAACACGGCGCTGCAGATCGCCATCGTGGTGCTCGCGGGTCGGGTGTTCTTCGGGATCGGCTGGCCGCCCCACGTGGCCACGCTGGTGGTGTTCGTGATCGTGGGCGTGGTCTGCTTCGCCGCCCTCGGGGTGGCATTCGCGCACGTCATCCCCAACTTCGAGTCCACCGCCGCGTACGTCAACGCGATCTTCCTGCCGGTGGTGTTCGTGTCGTTCTTCGTGTTCGACTCCAGCAGCGCTCCGGGCTTTCTGAAGACGATCGCCGACGCGCTGCCGCTGAAGCCGCTGATCGAAGGGCTATCCGGCGCGATGGTCGCGGGAGCCCACACGGCCAGCCACCTGGACGCGCTCGCCGTGATCGGCCTGTGGGGCGTCTTTGGACTGTATTTCGCCGTGCGCGGCTTCTCCTGGGAGCAGTCGCGCACATGACCAGCGAGGAGAGGACCGGACGATGAAGGAGCTCGCCGATGGCGTCCACCTGCTGCGCGGCTGGCCGCCGAACGCGATCAACGTCTACCTCGTGGGCGACGTGCTGATCGACGCGGCGACCAGGCAGGCGGAGAAGCGGATCATGCGCCAGATCGCCGGGCGCACGCTCAGCGCCCACGCGCTCACCCACGCCCATCCCGACCATCAGGGCTCCAGCCACGCGATCTGCGAACGGCTGGGCATACCGCTGTGGTGCGGCCAGGGCGACGTGCCCGCGATGGAGACCCCCGGCGGGGTCTTCAACTCGCAGGCGCCCGGCTGGCTGAACCGGCTGCAGCGGCGGTTCTGGACGGGCCCTGCACACCCCGTGGCGCGCGCGCTCGTGGAGGGCGACGAGGTGGCCGGCTTCACGGTCCTCGAGAGCCCCGGGCACTCGCGCGGACAGGTCGCCTACTGGCGCGAATCCGATCGCGTGCTGATCCTGGGCGACGTGCTCAACAACATGAACGTCATGACCGGCGTGCCCGGCCTGCACGAGCCGCCCACGGTCTTCACGCCCGATCCCGCTCGCAACCGCCAGTCGGCCCGCAGGCTCGCGGAGCTGCGACCGCGCGTGAGCTGCTTCGGGCACGGCGCGCCGTTGCGCGACCCGGGCAGGCTCCAGGACTTCATCGCTCGCATGCCGGACTGAGCGGCGGGCATGCCCGAGAGCATCTTCCTCCCCGAGGGCGAGCGCTTCATGCCCACGGAGCACGCCCGCGGGCCGTGGGATCCACAGGCGCTGCACGGCGGCGCGACAGCGGCGCTGATGACGGCTGCCTTCCAGCGCGTGGAGCCGGGCGCGGAGCTTCAGATCGCCCGCCTCGGCTTCGAGCTGCTGCGCCCGGTGCCGTTCGCCCCGCTGGAGTGCTCCGTGCGCATCGTGCGCGCGGGGCGCCGCGTGCAGGAGCTCGCGGGCGAGCTTCGCGCCGGCGAGGATCTGATCTGCCGCGCCAGCGCGCTGCGGGTGCAGGAGGTTCCGGGCGAGCTGCCCGCGTCCGCCACGGCGGCCACGGAGCAGGCGATGCCCGGGCCCGATGTGGGCACGGCGGTGCGCTTCGCCCTGGACGATCCGACGCGGGCGAGCTTCGCGGCCAGCGCGATGGAGATGCGCTGGCTGGACGATCCCTGGGCGATGGGGCCGGGGAGGGTATGGATGCGCCTGCGCCACCCGCTCCTCCCGGGCGAGGCGCTCACGCCGCTCACGCGGCTGGCGGCGACCGCGGACTTCGGCAACGGCGTGAGCGCGGCGCTGCCGTTCGAGCGCTTCCTGTTCATCAACGCCGATCTGACCATCCACCTGCAGCGCCAGCCCCGCGGCGAGTGGATCGGCCTGGACGCCCGCACCCTGCTGCATGACGGCGGCACGGGCCTGGCGGAGAGCGTGATCCACGATGTCCACGGCGTGCTCGGACGCGCGTTTCAGACGCTGGTGGTCCAGCCGCGCCGAGCGCGAGACCAGGCACTCGTGATCGATTCCGCCCCTCCGACCACGCTCCCATGAGCTCC
>Ga0075521_10000068_pt1 | contig 20855 bp, 16 predicted proteins | sample NGEPerD_FD_74785 | JGI IMG/M metagenome (GOLD analysis project Ga0075521, IMG submission 74785) | Arctic peat soil microbial communities from the Barrow Environmental Observatory site, Barrow, Alaska, USA - NGEE PermafrostAB12-D | ecosystem: Environmental > Terrestrial > Soil > Wetlands > Peat ...
ACGAGGTGGCATTTCGAGGTTCAGAAGGTGGATACGTTCAGCGACATCAGATCATCGACCCGCATCGTCTCGGCTGTATAGAACGGCTCGCCATACTTCACGCGAATGAGCGAGCCGTAGTGCGCCGCCTGATGCCGCACGATGTCGTAGAGCGGCTCGCCATTCGGAAAAGCCTCGCCCGCCTGCGTCGCGCCGTCGAACTGCGACGCGTACGCCTTGATCGCGAGCAGCTTCTGCTCGAACTCTGCCGAGATGTCGACGACGAATGTCGGCTTCACCGGGTCTTCGCGATAGGTGAGCGAGTGGAGGAGCTTGAAGGGGCGGAAGCGCGGCACGTCGGGCTCGATCTTCGACAGCCCGGAGAGGAAGCATGCGTCCGTCACGAGCTCCGCGCTCACGCGATGGTCGGGGTGCTTGCCGGTAATCGACGGCGCGAGCACGACGCGCGGCTGAAACTCGCGGATGAGCCGCACGAGCTGCGCGCGCGTGGCGGGAGTGTTCGTGATCCCCGCGTCCGGGAGCCCGAGATTCACCCGCGCGCTGACGCCGAGCAGCTCGGCGGCGCGGCTGGCTTCCCGCGCGCGCAGCTCCGCGGAGCCGCGCGTGCCCATCTCGCCCTGGGTGAGATCGATGATCGCGGTGCGCTGCCCGAGCGAGGCCGCCTTGAGGAGGGTGCCTCCGCACGTGAGCTCGACATCGTCGCGATGCGCCGCGATCGCTAGAACGTCAACGGTCGTCATGGGGGAGAATATACGCCCCTGACAGGGGCGATGGCGGACACTACATTCGAGCCGTGCGCGCGACGCCGACGTGGAGCGAGATGGGGGCGCAGTGGCCCAACGGTCACGCCAGCCGCTTCGTGGAAGCGGGCGGGCAGCGCTGGCACGTCCAGATCATGGGGCGCGGGCCGGCGCTGCTCATGGTGCACGGGATAGGCGCGGCCACGCACACGTGGCACGAGCTCGCGCCGCGCCTCGCGTCGCGCTTCACGATCATCGCTCCGGATTTGCCCGGCCACGGCTTCACGACCGCGCCGCGCACCGACCATCTCTCGCTCGATGGGATCGCGATCGCGCTGGCGGCGCTCCTCGAGGCGCTCAAGATGGCGCCGGTGGTGGGCGTGGGGCACGGCGCAGGCGCCGCGATCGCGATGCGCCTGGCACTCGGCGAGGACAGCTCGCTCCGCGCGCTCGTGGGCATCAATGCGTCGCTGACGCCGCCGCAGCACCAGCTCTGGACGCTCCTCGCGCCCGCCGCGCGCGTGGGCGTGCGCTCGCCGCGGATGGCCGAGCTGGGGCGCGATCTCGAGTCGGGAACGCTGGACTCGTCGCTCATGAGCACGACGGGCTCGCGTCTTTCGCCGGAGCAGGCCGCGCTCTATGGCGTGTTCCTGCGCTCGCAGCGGCACATGGGCGCGGTGATGACGGTGTTCGAGCACTGGGATGCGCCGCGGCTGCAGCGCGATCTCGACCGTCTCACGATTCCGGTGACGTTGGCTGTTGGCCTGCACGACAGCTGGGTGCCGCCGCACGACGCCGACCGGATAGCGATGCGGCTCGCGGATGCGCGGATCGTCGAGGTGCGCGAGGGCGGCCACTTCGCGCACGAGGATGCGCCGGATCAGCTGGAGAGCATCATTGTGGAGTGCGCGCGGAATGCGGGGCTGTTGGCGGGGATTGCTGTGGCGGAGGCGTAAGGAAGTTGGCCGCGGGTTCGCCCGGACTCGTCGCGCAGTGAACGGCTTCGTTGTATCAGAAAGTGGTATTGTAATTGGTATCTAAACGAGCCGCCGTTCTCACATCCCTCCACGCACCCTCACTCGTACCGCAGCGCCTCGACCGGATCCAGTCGCGCCGCGCGAAACGCGGGCAGCAGCCCGAACACGATTCCGGTGAACGCGCTCGTCACCAGCGCGGCCACGATCGCCAGCGGCGGAATCGTCGCGTCAATCGACGTGTTCGCTCGGATCAAGTACGCGAGCCCGGAACCGATGACCAGCCCCGTCATCGCGCCGATCACCGTCAGCGTCGCCGCCTCGACGAGGAACTGCCAGAGAATGATTCCCTTCGTCGCGCCGAGCGCTTTGCGTACGCCGATCTCGCGCGTGCGCTCGGTGACCGAGATCATCATGATCGCGATCACGCCGACGCCGCCGACCAGGAGTCCAATCGCCGAGAGCGCGAGCACCACCACGAAGAACACCTGCACGGTGCTGTTGTAGAGCTCCATGACCTTGTCCTGCCCGTACAGAAAGAACGTATTCTCGGTTGCCGGACGCAGGCGGCGATGCGTCCGCAGCGTCGCGGTCACCTCGTCCATCGCGACGTCCTGCGACACGCCATCCTTCGGCTTGACCGTCAGATCGAGCCACCGAATGCCGAACAGCAGCTTGCGGCGTCCGGTCTCGAACGGAATCTTCGCGCCCGGCTTGTCTTCGTTGCTGAAGAAGTTGGCGAGCGGATGATAGATGCCGATGACGGTGAACGGCTTGCCGTTGACCGCGACGACCTTACCGAGCGCATCGCCTTCGTCGAACAGCGCGTCCCGCATCTTGTCGTTGATGATGATGACCTGCGCGGCGTTCGTGTTCTCGTTCTCCGTGAAGCTGCGCCCCGGCGAGATGTCGCCGCCGTCGACATCGGTCCAGCCGGCGGTATACGCGTCGATGTTGACCGACGCCAGGTTGCGATCGTGGTACTTCACCTGCGCATTGTCACCGAGGTGCGCGATCACGCCGTGAATCGACGGCAGTTGCGCGATGCTCGTCGCCTCGTTGATCGACAGCGGCGCGTGATGCCTCCACGGGCAGCTGTCGGCCGATCCGTTGCAGTTGTTGACGCCCATCGGCCAGCGCGTGACGTAGAACGTCGTCGGGCCCGCGGCCTCGAGCGACTTCTCGACGCCCGAGTTGATGCCGTGCACGCCCGCCGCCATCGCCGTCACGACGAAGACGCCAACGGCGATGCCGAGAATGGTCAACCCCGCCCGCGCCTTGTTCGTCCGGATCGCATCCAGCGCAATGAGGACGCCCTCGCCCAGCGCGTGGATTTTGCTCGCGAGCTTCATCAGTCGCTCCTGAGCGCGAGAATTGGATCGAGCTTCGACGCTCGGCTCGCGGGGTAGATCCCCGCGATGATGCCGACCCCCGCGCCCACAACCACCGACACGACGACAGACCACAGCGCCACGCTCGATGGCAGCGGAGATACGTACTTGATCAGCGCCGAGAGTCCGAAGCCGAGAATGATGCCGAGGATCGCGCCGAAGAAGCTCAGCGTCGCGGACTCGACGAGAAACTGGGACATGATGTCGCGCCGCTTGGCGCCGAGCGCCTTGCGGATGCCGATCTCACGCGTGCGATCGGCGACGGCAACGAGCATGATGTTCATGATCACGATCGCGCCCACGACGAGACCGATCGCCGGCAGCACGATGCCGCCGATCACGAGCGCCTGCTTGATGCTCTGCCAGCCGCTGAGCGCGGACTCGGACGTCTCCATCACGAAATCATCGGGCTCGGACGGATGCAGATGGTGCCGGCGCCGCATCACCTCGCGCGCGGCCTCCTGCGCATCCAGGTTGATGTCAGCCGTGTTCCCCTGCACGAGCACGCCGTACAGCCCGCGTCGCGACTTGGTGACGCGCTTGAGCGCCGAGTGGAACGGCCCGATCACCTGACGGTCGAGCGAGATGCCGAAGGTGCTTCCCTGTTTCTCGAGCACGCCGATGACGCGGAAGGGCAGTCCCTCGAGCCTGATTTCGCGGCCGAGCGGATCGATGTTCGGGAAGTACGTGTCCGCCGTCTCCTTTCCGATCACCACGACGGGCGCGCCGACCGTCTCTTCCTGCTCGGTGAAGACGCGCCCGCGCTCGACGTCGAGATTCTTGATCAGGAAATAGTCAGCCGACACGGCCGCCACGAGCGACTGTGGCCCACCGTTTCGGTACGATGTGGACGGGTTGCCCCACGTCATGTCCTGGATCGCCCAGTGCGTCTCCGCCGGCAGCGCATCGCGCACTGCCTCCGCGTCCTCGACGGTGATCAGGGGGCGGCGCTGCCACTCCTTCCACATCGCGTCGGTGACGTTTCCCATGTTGAAATCGGGGAAGCGGCGCAGGGTGAACGTGTTCACGCCGAGAAACTTCGCGGCGAAGTCCTCTTCCATGTACTTCGACATCCCGTTCACGATCGACACCACCGCGATCAGGAACATCACGCCGATCGTGACACCGAGCAGCGTGAAGAAGCTCTTGAGCTTCTGCACCTTGATCTGCGTGAGCGCGAGGCGAATGGCGTCGAGAAGTGACATGGGATCCCTACGCGCGTGCGCTGTTGAGCGAGGTGACGAACGTCTCGCGTGTTTCGTCCGACGAAATCCTGCCATCGAGCAGCACCACCACTCGACGTGCATGCGCCGCGATCTCCGGCTCGTGCGTCACCATGATCACCGTCTGTCCGGACGATGCGAGGCCCTCGAACACGCGCATGATCTCTTCCGATGTGGTCGAGTCGAGATTTCCCGTGGGCTCGTCGGCGAGCAGGATCGCCGGGCGATTCACGAGCGCGCGCGCGATTGCGACGCGCTGCCGCTGCCCGCCGGAAAGCTCGTTCGGACGGTGATCCCTGCGATCACCCAGCTGTACGCGCTCCAGCGCCTCTTTTGCACGTGCCTTCCGCTCCGCCGCGCCGACACCGGCGTACACGAGTGGCAGCTCCACATTCTGCTGGGCGGTTGCGCGCGGGAGCAGGTTGAACGTCTGGAAGACGAAGCCGATCTCGCGATTGCGCACACGCGCGAGCTCGTCGTCCGCCATGCGCGACACCAGTACGCCGTTCAGCCAGTACTCGCCGGCCGACGGCGTGTCGAGACAGCCAATGATATTCATCAGCGTCGATTTGCCCGAGCCGGACGGACCCATGATCGCGACGTACTCGTTGCGCCGAACTGCCAGCTCGACGCCGCGCAGCGCGTGTACGACCTCGCCGCCCATGTCGTAGTCGCGCGTGATGCCGCGCGTCACGATCACCCAGTCGGACGACGGCGCGACACCCGGAGCGCCAGTGACAACCTTGCGCTCCGCCGTTGTACTCATCGCGATGTCAGCCTGCTCGATCAGACTCACGCTTTTGCCTCCTTCTTCTTGTCGTCCTTCTTCATCTCCTTGACGGCGGTGCTGTCGTGCAGCGTGCGGATCGCCTGGTAGCTGCCGGCGACGACCGTCTCGCCCTCTTGCAAGCCACTCAGCACCTCGAAGTATTCCTCGCCGGGAATGCCGACTTTCACGGGACGGAAGGTGACCTTGCTGTCCTTGCCGACCACGAACACGCCTTCGACATCCTTCTGCGCAATGTCCTTCGTCGCCTTCTTGCCGAGTGCGACTGCCGCCGAATCGCGATTCTCGTTCGCCTCGTGCTCGCGAACGGTGAGCGCGATGATCGGAATGCTCAGTACCGCCTTGCGCGAGTCCCACACGATCTTCGCGGTCGCGGAGAAATCCGGGCGCGTGTCGATTGGCGGGTTGAGCAGCTGCACGCGCACTTCGTAGTCGACTGCCTGATCGGAGCTGGCGGTGGTCGTCGTTCCGGCGCTCACGGAGCTGTGCGCAATCTCCGTCACCTTCCCGCGAAACGTGGTATCGGGGAATGCGTCGATCAACACCTGCGCGGTATCGCCGACGTGGAGGCGGGCGACATCGGTCTCGTCGACCTTCACCTTCGTCTCGAGAACCGACATGTCGCTGATCGTGAGCAATAGCGCCTGGTCCTTGCTGAACGTGCCGGGCACCGCGGTCTCTCCCTGCTGCACGTTGAGTCGCGTAATGCGTCCGTTCATCGGCGCCTGAATCGTCGTCTTCGCGAGCAGCGAATTCGAATTCTGGAGCGCGGCATTGTTCTGATCGACCTGGTGCTGCGCCGCCTGGAAGAGCGCGGTGTTCACGTCCACCGTCGTCTTGAGCTCCTCGACCTGCTCGGCCGAGATGAGCGCCGCATTCATCTTCACAATTTCAGCCGACCGTCTGTAGGCGTTCGAGGACTGGTCGAGGTTGGCCTTGGCGCGCGCCAGATCGGCCTTGGCGGACGCGACGGCGGCGGCTTCACGCTCGACGTCTGCCTGATAAGTGGACGGATCGATCTGTAGCAGGAACTGTCCCTTGGTCACCATGTCGCCCTCCTTCACGGAAAGCTTCACGATGCGCCCGCTCACATCGGATGCGACGTCGACCTTCGTGTGCGGCTCCACCTGCCCGCTCGCGGTGACGTAGGCGGTGAGATCGCGCTTCTGCACCTTCTCGAGGCGAACCTCGACCGCCTTATCTCCGCGTTTGAAGGCGGCGAGCACTATCACGCCGACCAGAATCGTCGTGACGGCTACTGCGGCGATCAACTTTCCACGTCGAGTCATCTGTTGCTCCGATTAGCGCAAAGGACGGCCGACGGCCGCTTCCAGAGCGGCGAAGGCCTTATGGAAATCATACACGGCGTTGATGCGATCGCTCTCCGCCTGCTCGAATTGCGACCGTGCGTCGCTCACGTCGAGAAATGGTGCCAAGCCCACGCGATAGCGCTCTTCCGCCAGCCGCAGGGTTTCACGCGCCTGAATGGCCGTACGCTCCTGCAATGCCACTTGCTGGGCCTGCGCCTGCAAGGTGAGATACCCACTCGTTACGGTCGCGGTCGTCTTGAGCTCCTGGGCGCGAATCGCGTAGAGCGCATCGTTCCGCGCGGCCTCGGACTGCTCGACCTTCAGCTCGCGCTGAAAGTTGTCGAAGATGGGGAGCGAGAGCGTGGCGGTAACCTGAAATGGCTGCTTGGTGAAGCCGAACGGGAAGGCGTTGTTCGACTTGCGAATCGCCGCGGCCTGCGAAGCGGGGAGCGTTCCGTCGGAGTTGAGCGTACCGCACTGTCCAGCCTGGCTCGATAGCCCGGCGCCGACGCGAATCGAGTCCTGCGCGAGGCAGCCCTGCACCCCCCCCGCGGCCTGGTTCACAAGAAAATTCGAATTGGTGAAGGAATTCGTGTATCCGCCGACGCCGGTCGATAGCTGCAGGGTGGGCAGATACGACCCCCGCGCCGCCTTGATGCCGATCTTCGCGGACTCATCGCGCGTGCGCGCCGCCTCGAGCGCCGGATTGTCCGCCCGCGCCAGCGCCAGCACCGAGTCCACCGTGAACGTCGGTGCCTTCACTTCATAGGTAGTGGTCAGCCGCGAGTTCTGCGGCTCCATCATGCCCATGTGCTGGAAGAGCGTCAGCCGGTCGATCGCGACCTGATTCTTCGCCCTGATCGCCGCAACCTCCTGCGTGCCGAGATTCACCTCGGCCTTCGACACATCGAGCGAGATACCGGAGCCCACCGCGAGCTTCGCCTTCGCGAGCTGCAGCGCCGTCTGGGCGTTGGCGATCAGCGAGTCCTCGAGCTGCGCCTTGGCCTGGTCGCCGAGCACCGTGAAGTAGTCCTGCGCGATCTGCGAGCGCGTGACTGACACGGAGTTGGTGACGTCGGCGTCTGCTGCGCGCACGTTTGCCTGCTCGATCTTCGGATTCAGAAAGGTGCTCGTGCCGACGTTGTACGTCAGCCCGATGAAGTATGAGGACTGCTCGGAGTTCGAGCCGTTGCCCTGCGCGAAGCCGCTCAGCAGCGTGTTACCCTGCGCGAGGTAGAGCCCCTGCAGCTGGGCATCGGCGCGAGGAAGCAGGGCACCATACGCGGCGCGGCGTCGCGCGACTGCGGTGCGGCGCGCCTCGACGATTTGCAGGTGATCGGGGTTGTTCTTCTGCGCAATCGACATCGCCTTGTCGAGCGACAGCTCGGGGCCACCAGTGGTGTCCACGGTCTGGGCGCGAATCGTGTCCGCGGTCTGGGCTTTGGCGTTCGAAAATGGCAGTAGTACAGCCACGGCGCTGATGGCGACCGTGACGGCTGGCAAACACCGCATTGTTTCCTGTCCTCGTGTCCGAAGTCACGCCCAATACGGCGGGGATCGCTTCGAGGTTTCAGGAACGTGTTACATGGACTCGCGGAGAGCGGAAGCTCACGCCGGGTGAGGGGCCCGAGTCTAGCGCGGCAGCTCGTCGCGGGTGGCGGTGATGCCGCTGGCGTCCAGCTGGACCTTGAGAATGCGCCCCTGCGCGTCCGCCCACACCTGGCGCGTGGCCCCGGTGGGCTCCTGGATGGTATAGTGGCGCGCTTCCACGCTCGTGGTGCCTACGCGCACCTGCTCGTTGGCGCCCGCCTGGATTCGCATCGTCTCTTGCGTGTTTCGGCGCGGGATCACCACCGGAATCGTCGCCGAGCCGCCGCGGGCGCGCTGCACGAGGAAGTAGTACTGGTGGAAGATGTCGTCGTCGAGAATCAGCGCCCCGTCGGACACGATGTACTCCTTCGACGACTCGCCCTTCGCGTTCTTGAGCTGCGCGCTGAACCGCCCGCCGCCAATGCGCCCGCGCAGCCGCTCGACGTCGGTGCCCGTGCGCACCTCCACCTGATAGGCGAGCGGAGAGAACGAGGTGTCGGTGCGGAGCGCCGGAGCGAGATGCTCCGTGTCGAACGTCACGGTCGCGTTGGCGACGACGACATCGCCGCCGGGGCCTTTCGTGCGACGGATCGTGAACGACTCCTGGCCGATGCGATCCGTCGGCTTCGTTCCGCCGCGCGTGATCGTGAACGCGCCTTCGTCCACCGTGGTAACCTGGGCGGCGGCGGCGGCGGCGGCGGCGACGCTCGTGAGTGCGAGCGAGAGCGCGATGGCGGTGCTGAGAGAGCGCATGTCAGAAATATGATACCCGCGGCGCAAAGTTGTGTTCATGCGTCCAGGGCGGGGGTAAGGAAGATTCGTTCGCTGACGCGCTGACGAATGCGCTCGTACATCGCACGCCCCTTCTCGGCCGTGGCGAGCGACGGGCGGCCGATCGACCCCGCGCTCTCCTTCGGGACGCGCAAATATCCGCGCCGGTAACGACGCAGCTGCTCGCGATTCATCATGTAGTCCTGCGCCCATTCCATGCGCACCATCTCGGGCGCGAGATACAACATGAGCGACGTGTCGGCCTCGTCGCCGTGCATGTGCTCCGGCTGTCCTTCGAGGAGATCGTCGAGGCGAATCGCGTACAAATCGACCACCCGCACGCGCGCTTCTCGCGTCACGACCGTCGAGAGGGCATCCTGATGCGGTTCGTGATCGTGCGCGGTGATCAGGATAAATTCGCGGAAGCCGCACCCCTCCCAGCTCGCGAGGAGATCGTTCAACAGGCGGTGCAGCGTCTTCCGCCGCATCGACGAATTCCCGACGGCCTCGCGCGCCGACTCGACGTTCACGCCATATTCGATGGTCGGTGCGCACAGCACGCCGTAGGTGGCCGAGAGGTCGTCGGCGAGCTTTTCGGCGATGATGGTGGCGCAGCCGAGCGGCAGATGGGGGCCGTGCTGCTCGCAGGTGCCCACCGGAATGATGAGGCGGGGATCGCGCGCGAGAATCTCGGCCACCGCGCCGGGAGCGGTGTATTTGAGCAACCGCGCCTCGGTTGCAGGCGCATGGACTGGAGGGGGAGCCGTCATCTCGAACCAGAATGAAGTGGACGTGACGCCGCGAGCGGCGTTCGGCACCGGTGTCACGACACGTCTCTGGACGCTCGTCGCGGGCGTGGCGCTCGTGGCGGGGGGCTGGTGGCTGCGCACCCCGAGCGTAGGCTACCTCGCTTTCACGATCGCCGCCACGGTGGCGTCGCTCGTCTTCGCGATCGTGCAGCCCCGTGGCGCGCGCCGCTGGACCGTCGCGGCTGCGGTGGCGCTCGCTGCGTTCGCGGGGGTCGCGGCGCAATCGCAGCGCGATCTCACGCGAATCGACCGCGACTGGCCCGCCTATCGCGCGTTCGTGGTGGAGCGCGGCGGACGCGAGCTGCAGCGCGAGATTGCCGCGTCGATGCTGGCGCTGCGCGACGAGGCGACGCGTGCGCTCGACGCGCCCGCGGACGCGCGGCAGGCCTTCGTCACGCTCGACGAGCTGACCTCGGGAGCGCCGGAGCGTGGCGTCGTGCTCTACGAGGGCAACAGGCCCTTCGCGTGGGGTGGGCGGCTCGTCGTCCCCCCCGACTCCACCAATCGTCCCGCCGGCGCGCTGCACTCGCCCTTCTATACCGTGCTGTACGCGGTCGAGACGCGAGGGAGCCGGCGCGCCGTGGCGATGGCGGTGGCATACGCCGAACCGCCGGGAGATCAGCTCGTGCCGGCGATCGGCAATCGGATAGCGCAGGAGCAAGGGCTCCACGCCTTCGACGTGACGCCCAGCAGCGCGGGGGCGAGCGCCGGCGCGTTCGTGGTTACCGAGGGGACGGATACGCTGCTCGTCGCGCACGCGGTGGCGCCGGGCGAAGAGGAGGCGCGGCTCAGCGCGCTCGTGCGTGTGCGGCTCTCGGGCGCGCTGCTGCTCGCGCTCGCCTTCGCGTGCTTCCTCGTCGCGTCGTGGCGCCGGCAGCGCTCTCTGCTCGGCAGACTGCTGCCGCTCGCCGTCGCGCTCGCGCTGCTTGCGCTCGTGCCGCTCAATGCATTCTCGGGGAGCGGCGTCTTCTTCGATCCGACGGTCTACTACTCGGAGGTCGGCGGGCCATTCACCGCGTCCGTCGGTGCGCTCGGAGCGACCGCAGTGGTCGTGCTGCTCGCACTGCTCCTCGTGTTGCGCCGCGGGCTGCGCTTCTCGCGACGATGGATCGCCGTGCCGATCGCGCTCGCGATTCTCGCCGCGTCGCCCCCGCTGCTCCGAACGCTCGGCGGCGGGGTGTCGCCGCCGCTCAGCGGCGTGGCGGTGGAGCTCTGGCTCGGATGGGAGATCGCGCTCTTTCTCGCGACCGCATCGCTGTTCATCGGCGTGGCGGCGGTCGGCAGCGCGGGGCTCGGCTCGCGGCGCGGGCTGCCGCCGTGGGTGGCGCCGGTGCTCGCGACGCTCGCCGCCGCGATCGCGCCGGTGGTGCTGCACGCGCCGGGGACGTGGCCCACCTGGTATCGCGTGCTCTGGATGGGCGTGGTCGCGACGCTCGCGCTCACGCGGTCGCACCGGCGGCTCGTGCTCGTTGCGGGTGCGGTGGCGGCGCTCGTGGCCACGACGTTGACGTGGGGCGCGGGAGTGCGCGGGCGCGCGACGCTCGCGGACAGAGATGTGAGCGGGCTCGCGGTCGTCGATCCCGACATCGTGAGCGTGCTCGAGCGGCTCGGCGGCGATCTGCGCGCGGCGCCCGTCGCCCGCACGGAGGCGGAGCTCGCGAAGCGATACATGCGCTCTGATCTGGTGGGGAGCGGCTATCCGGTGGACCTCATGGCGTGGGCACCCGAGGGGCTGCCTACAGCGGAGGTGACGCTCGATCAGCTCACGCCGCCGGTGCGAGATGTGGGCGAGGTCGCTGCCGACGCGCGCGCGACCGGCGCGACGCAACTGCAGTCGGTGCTCGGCGTGCCGGGGATGTTCGTCGTGCTAGCGGTGCCGCACTCCGACAGCTCGGTGACGACGGTGGTCGTGGCGCCGCGCACGCGGCTGATCGCGACCGATCCATTCGCGCCGCTGCTCGGCCTCGAAGATCGCGAGACTGGGGAGCCGCCGTACACCGTGGTGCTCGTGGAGGAGCAGGCGAGCGACAGCCTGCCGCGCGCAGGGACGCGCTGGTATCGCGACGCGAACGAGATGCACGGCGATCACATCGTGAGGACGGCGCGCGGCGAGATGCGCGCGCACATCGAGATCGAGCTCCGCTCGCTCGGCATCTTGATGCAGCGCGGCGCGCTCGCGGTGTTGCTCGACCTCGTGCTTCTGATCGCGGTCTGGATGATCGCGGCGCTGCCTGACGGGCGCGTGCTCAAGCGGCTGCGCGTGCAGGTGCGGCGATGGGGTACGAGCTATCGGTCGCGGCTGACCGTCGTGCTCTTTGCCTTCTTCGTGATCCCGGCGCTCGTCTTCGCGGCCTGGAGCTACGAGCGGCTGCGCACGGAAGACCGGCAGTCGCGCGATCTCGTGTTGCGCGAGGCACTGCGCGGAATCTCCACGGACGAAGAAGCGCGTCGCGGCGCGTCGCTCATTGGGCACACGGACATCCCGCTACTGCTCTATCGCAGCGGCGAGCTTGGCGGCGCGAGCCAGCCGCTATTCGACGCGCTCGCGCCGATGGGCGCGTTTCTCCCGCCATCGGCGTACCAGAGCCTGAGCGCGGGGCGCGAGGTGTACGCGAGTCTGATGGAGGACGTGAACTCCGGGCCTGCGCTCTTCGGCTTCCGTGTTGCGACGAGTGGCAGCGGACAGACGTACGTGATCGGCGCGCCGGCGCGCGGAACGGAGGCGACGCTCGATCAGCGGCGGCGCGATCTCGCGGTACTTGTTGCGTGCGCGACCGTGCTCGGCGCGCTCGCCGCGCTGGCGCTGAGCCGCATTGCGTCGCGCTCGCTCGCGGAGCCGATCGGCGCGCTGCGCGTCGCCGCGCTCGCGATCGCGCGCGGCGATCGCGAGCCGCCGCTCGCCACGCGCGCGCCGGATGAATTCCAGCCCGTGTTCTCCGCCTTTCGACGAATGGCTGCGGACCTGGGCGAGAGCCGCGCGGCGCTGGAGAATGCGCAGCGCCGTACCGCGGCGATTCTGCGCAACGTCGCCAGCGGCGTCGTCGCGCTCGACGCGGACGATGTCGTCACGCTCGCGAATCCGCGTGCGGAGGCGATGCTCGACCGCGCGCTGCCGCCTGGCCTCGAAGCCTCGAGGCTCGGCGAGGAGACGGCGCGGCGGCTGCGCGCGTTCGCCGAGAGTGCGATGGAGGAGGAGGAGTTCGAGCTGACGATTCACGGGCGGCAGCTGCAGGCACGGCTGACGCGACTGTCGGCGGGGCGGGGCGGATCCGTGCTTACCCTCGACGACATCACCGACCTCGCGCGCGCGCAGCGCGTGCTCGCGTGGGGCGAGATGGCGCGGCAGGTGGCGCACGAGATCAAGAATCCGCTCACGCCGATTCGGCTCGGCGTGCAGCACTTGAAGCGCGCGCACGCGGACAAGCGCCCGGACTTCGACACGATTCTGGAGACGAACGCCGAGCGCATTCTGGCGGAGATCGATCGCCTCGATGAGATCGCGCGTGGATTCAGCCGCTACGGCATGGGGCCGTCGGAGCTGCAGACGGCTGAGCCGCTCGACGTGAGCGCGGTCGCGCGGGACGTGGTCGAGCTCGAAAAGCTTGGTGAGGAGAGCGTCGAGTGGCGAACGGCGGGGATTGCGACGGCGGTGATGGCGTATGCGCGCGAGGATGAGCTGCGCGAAGTGATGCTCAACTTGCTCGAGAATGCTCGCATCGCGGGCGCCACGTGGGTCGAGCTACGGATAGATGGCGGTGAGGAGCGAGTGGCGATCGCGGTGCGCGACAACGGGAGTGGAATTCCGGCGAGCGTGCAGGCGCGGCTGTTCGAGCCGCACTTTTCCACGCGCACGCGAGGATCCGGACTCGGCCTGGCGATCAGCCGGCGGCTGGTCGAGAGCTGGGGTGGCGAGATCGCGGTGGCGAGCGTGGAGGGGGAGGGGACGACGGTGCGGATCGTTCTGCGGGGGAGCGGGGCATAGCACGGCCTCGCATCACACCCGCGCGAATCGCCCCCGGTTATCTTGCACGCCATGACAACCACGCTCCTTCCCGCCGATATCGCAGACGAGATCAACGCGCGCATCCTCGCCATCTCGGAGGATCGCATCGCGGGCTTCCTCGAAGATCCGTTCGCGGAGATCGCGCGGCTCTCGGGTGTGAGCGAAGAGGTGGTGCACGCGCGCATTCGCGCGATGCTCAGCGCCGGTACGATCAGGCGCGTGCGGCAGACGCTCATGGCGACGAATCTCGCGCCCGGCGCGCTGGTCGCGTGGCGCGTGCCCGAGACCCAGCTCGACGCGGCGTTCGAGTACTTCGTGCGCGACGATCCGTTCTCGGGGCACGTGGTGATCCGCTCGACGGACGGCGCGACGCAGGGGTCGAGCTATCGGTTGTGGACGACGCTCAAAGTGCCGCAGGGCTATTCGCGCGAGAAGCACTGCGCGCTGGTGGGTGAGCGTGTAGGCGCCGATGCGTTTCGCGTGATGCCCGCCAAGCGGCTCTTCGCGCTCGGCGTCGGGCACGTGCGTCGCAAGGGGATGGTGCCGGGATCGCGGTCGGAAGAGCCTGGGCGCGTGATGGACACGAACATCGTCGAGCTGTCGGAGCTCGAGTGGCGCGTGCTGGAGCCGCTCAAGCGCGAGCTCAGGATCGACGAGATCGGCCCTCAACCGTGGCGCGCGCGCGCAGAGGAGGCCGGCGTGTCATATGGAGAATTCCTACATGTGGCGCGCGGGCTGGCCGAGCGTGGCGTGATTGGTCGCTTTTCCACGTTCCTCGAGCACGTGAAGCCGGGCGCGGATGGCGTGCGCGTGACTCGCTACAACGCGCTCTTTCATTGGCGCGTGCCGGTGGGGCGTGAGATCGAGGCGGGGAAGGAGGTTGGGCGACACCACATTCTCACGCACGCGTACTGGCGCGAGGGCGGAGACGAGTTCGCGAACGTGAACATCATGGCTGTGGCGCACGGCACGGACAAACAGCTCGTGCTGGATCACAAGGCCGCGATCGACGCGCATCTCGCGGAGGCGGGAATTCCGGTGAGCTACACGAACGTGTTCTGGGGCGGGCGGAGCGAGATCAAGCCGTCGGAGATTGCGCCGGGCGCGTATGTGGCGTGGCTGCGAGCTGGCGGTGTGGACCCCGAGTCGATGCGAGCGTCGAGTGACGAAGCACCGAGCACCGCGTGATGCGGGTAGGGATGCGCGGCATGGTGGTGGCGGGCGCGCTGATCGTCGCGTGTCAGGATGCGAGGGATGCGAGAGCGTCGCGGACGACGGACTCTATTGCCGGGGCTTCGAAGGGCGTAGCGGCGCGTGCAGCGGCGGCGGGCGGATGGCGTGATTCGGTGACGGGTTTCAGCGTGCCGGCCGTGTGTGCGCGAGGCGAGCTGCCGGTGCCGCGGAAGCCGGCGCGCGTGGAGACGGCGCCCAAGTCGCACGCGGATAGTGTGAAGCGCGCGAAGGCCGACTCGATGCACATGGTGGGTGCGAGTGCGGATACGGCGCACGTCGTTGCCGCGTGGCGAGATTCGAGTGGGGGCGCGGCGCACGCCGACTCCGCGGCGACGCGTGCGGACACGAGCGTGACGGCTGCGCCGAGGTCTCCGCGCGCCGCGCACGCGGACTCCGTTGCGCGTCTGAAGGCGAAGGTGCACGCCGACTCCCTCGCCGCGATCGCGCTCCTGACCGATTCGGCGGCGACGCACCGGCGCGCGGGGTCGCTCTTCCCTGGCTGCCGCGTGGTGGCCTACTATGGCAATCCGATGTCGAAGCGCATGGGCATCCTCGGCCAGATCAAGCCCGACTCGATGCTCGAGCGACTCGCGAAGCAGGCGGCGGCGTATGCGGCGGTCGACAGCGGGCGCCCCGCGCTGCCGGCGCTCGAGCTGATCGCGACCGTTGCGCAAGCGGGGCCGGGGAAGAGCGGGCTCTATCGCGCGCGGATGCCCGACACGCTGATCGCGCGCGTGATGGGATGGGCCGAGTCGCATCACTATCTCGTGATTCTCGACATTCAGACGGGGCGGAGCACGATGGCGGCGGAGATGGTGCCGCTGATGAAGTATCTCGCGCGCCCGTACGTGCATCTCGCGCTCGATCCCGAGTTCTCGATCGGCACGAAGAAGATTCCGGGGAAGGTGATCGGGCGCATCGATGCGGCGGACGTCAACGCGGTGTCGGCTGTGCTCGCGACGTTGGTGGATTCGCTCAAGCTGCCACCCAAGATGCTGATCGTGCATCGCTTCACGACGCCGATGCTGTCGAACCATCAGAAGATCAAGCTCGATCCGCGCGTACAGATCGTGGTGGACATGGATGGCTTCGGGCCGCCGCGGCTCAAGTACGGATCGTACAAGGCATACGTGCACGATCGGCCGGTGCAGTTCGCGGGCTTCAAGTTGTTCTACAAGAACGACAAGCCGATGCTGACGCCTGCGCAGGTAATGGAGATGGATCCGGTGCCGTTGTTCATCATGTATCAGTAGGGTTGTCGGATTCACACGGTGCCGGTGGGCGACCACTACGGCCTCGCAATGGGAGAGCAACGCGCGACGATGAATGAGCCTTGGGGCATGGTGTGGCAGGCATATGCACAATTGTCACCCACGAGCAGGCCGCTCGACGCGACCGTGGCATTTCCATTTCTCCTTGCTGGAAAGCAGCTAGAGGCGATGGAACTCGGTCAGCCTGCTTTGCTCGATGGGCCTTCGCTGCTCTTGGGAATTCTCGTCGGTTTCGATGATCCCAGCCCGTACGTGTCATCCGCATCGCGCGAGCAGTTCGTCGATGGTCTCTCCGATCTCGTGACGGCACTCGCCGCGCCGTCCCTCGAGACGCTACTACTGGACGCGGCACAATCCCTGCGCCGCCACGGCGAGGGTGTTTCGCGCGCAGCGCTGGTGACGGCGCTGAAGGTCCTGCCGGCGAGCGCAATGATCAGAAGCGACTTGATCATGACAACGTGGACCATGCTCGCGAATGCAGACAATGCGCAACGCGAGAAGCTGCTTTCGGCCATCGCTAACGATTTCCCGCCTCTCAATCTCGACGTCATCGACGCCGATGCCGTCGACATCTTGATACTCGCATACGCGGCAGCGCTGACCTTCCTCTCGGACCGGCTCGAGGAGCGTGACGCGTTTCTCCGAACGACGGCCGTCGAGCGAGTTCGCAATCCCGCAGTGGCGTCGCGCATCAAGTATCTCCTGGGAACGACCGCCCCTGAGTTTGCGAGGCTGTTCTAGGTCCCCGTCGCATTGGCAGTCGGCCTAGCGGCAAGCAGGACGTGTTTGCTCAGGGAAGCGCGCGCCGATAGCGCACGTCGTCGATGCGCGTGCCCCAGAGCTCGACGGTGCGCTCGATGTTCTCGGGGCGCCAGCCATCGATGCGGTAGAACCGCTGGGCGCGCTCGTTGCCCACGAGCACCCAGAGCACGGCCTCGGTGAAGCCGAGCGAATGCAGCCGCGCGCGCGCCTCCTCGATGAGCCGGCGGCCGACGCCGAGCCCCCACGCGCTGGGGTCCACATGCAACGCGAGCAGCTGGCCTAATGTGGCGTCGGCATCGTCGTCACGACACGGCCCTGTGGTCGCGAAGCCGCAGACGACGCCATCGCGCACGGCGACGATCGTGTACGGCTCGCTCGGATTTGATGAGCCAAGCGTGTAGCGATCCGCGCGATCTTCCGGTCGCAACGCGTCGAGATACTCGGCGGCGACGAGTCCGCGATAGCCGTCCTGCCACGCGCGCACGTGCACGCACGCGACGGCGAGGGCGTCGTCGGAAGTGGCGGGGCGGGTGGTCAGCTTAGTGGTCATGCGCCTGATGTCAGAAAAGCGAAAGGTACCTTGCCGCCCCGATATCCACGTCCTACGTTCCCTTCACCTACCTGTTCAGTGAAGCAGGTGTGGGCGCGGCCCAAACCATCCAGCGCATTCAGGTGTCCAACCGCCATGAACAAATCCGGCTCCGATCTCATCTACGGCACGCTCAACGTGCTCGTGCTCAAGACTCTCACGTGGGAGCCGATGCACGGCTACGCGATCTCCAACTGGCTCCGCGAGCGCTCAGGGGGCACGCTCCAGGTCGACGACGCCGCGCTCTACAAATCGCTGCACCGCCTCGAGGCGCAGGGCGCGATCGACAGCGAGTGGGGGCTCTCGGAGAACAATCGGCGCGCGAAGTACTACAAGCTCACCGCCGCAGGACGGCGGCAGCTGCGCGACGAGCGCTCCGCGTGGCTGGAGTTCGCCGTCGCCGTCACGCGTGTTCTTCGCACGGCCTGAGAGATGCCGCCTCGTCCCGAGAAGAAGCGGGCCTTTCGCCTCGCGCTCTTCAAGCGCTCGGGTGCCGCGGTCGAGGAGGAGTTCGCCTTTCACCTCGACATGCGCACGAGTGAGCTGATTGCGAGTGGAATGGAGGCGGAGGCGGCGCGCTTCGAGGCGCGGCGCCAGTTCGGGGACGTGGACGATGCGAAAGCCTACTGCGAGCGCACCGACAAGCAGCGGGAGCAGCGGACGATGCGCACCGAATGGATAGAGGAGCTCGCCCAGGACGTACGATTCGCGGTGCGGGCGCTGCGCCGCGCCCCGGGCTTCACGATCGTCGCCGCGCTCACGCTCGCGATCGGCATCGGCGCCAACACGGCGATCTTCAGCGTCGTGCGCGGGATTCTCTTGCGCCCGCTCCCGTTCGGGGATCCCTCGCGGATCATGATGGTCGCGTCAAAATATCACGGCGAACGCGACACGTCATCGCCAGCCAACGTGTACGATTGGCGGGCGCAGAACCACTCGTTCACCTCTATGGCCGTGCTCCATGGTCACTCGGCCGTCCTCACGGGATCGGGTGACCCCGAGGAGCTCAGCAGCGCCGATGTGAGCGGCGACTTCTTCTCGATCCTCGGCGTCACCGCCCTCGAGGGAAGCGCGGTATTCGCGCCTGAGGACACGGCATGGAAGGGGACGAAGTCCGTACTCGTGAACGAAACGCTCTGGCGCTCGCGCTTCGGAAGCGATCCCAGGCTCGTCGGCTCGCTGCTCACCCTCGACGGCAACCGATATCGCGTGGTAGGGATTATCCCTGCGGCCTCCGCGTGGCCGACCAAGGCGATGATCTGGTTTCCGTACACGTACGACCCCGTCGAGCTGCCGAACAGTCGCGACGCCGTCTTTTTGAAAACGGTCGCGAGGCTCAGGCCCGGCGCCACCGTTGCGAGTGCTCAGGCCGATCTGAGTGCGATCGCCGCGCGTCTCTCGCAACAGTACCCGGTTGAAGACGCCAACGTCGGTGTAGAAGTCGTACCGATGCACGAGTGGATCACCGGAAGCCTTCGCCTGCCGCTGCTCATTCTGCTGGGGGGCGTCGCCTTCGTGTTGCTCATCGCGTGCGCGAACGTCGCGAACTTGCTCCTCGTGCGCGGCGTCGCGCGCGAGGGTGAGCTCGCAGTGCGCACGGCGCTCGGCGCCGGTCGCGGCAGGCTCGTGCGACAGTTGGTGACTGAGAGCATGGTACTCTCGTTCTTTGGCGGCGCGATCGGATTCCTGCTGGCGATCGTTGGAACGAAGCTTCTCGTGGCCGCGGCTCCAGCGAGCATCCCCCGGCTCGACTCGATCCACGTCGATGGCGGCATCCTCGCCTTCACCCTCGCGATCGCTGCGATCACCGGCGCGATCTTCGGCCTGGCGCCGGCGCGTCGGATGCTCCGCCCCGACATCTCGAAGACGTTGCGCGAGGGAGGTCGTGGCGTGGGGCAGCGGGCCGGCAACCATCGCGCGCGCCGCGTACTGGTGGTGGCCGAGGTCGCGCTGTCGGTGGTGTTGCTGGCGGGCGCGGGGCTGCTCATTCGAAGCTTTTCCCGACTGATGAGCGTCGATCCCGGCTTTCGCACCGATCACTCGATCTCGTTCGCGCTCAACCTGCCGGAAACAAAGTACACGACGCCGGAAATGCAGGCGACGTTCGTGCACACCACGATGGAGCGGATGCACGCGATCCCGGGAGTGCAATCCGCAGGCGCCGCGCTCGGCATGCCGCTCAGGCGTTATGGCAGAAGCTCCCACTTCGCGATAACCGGGAGAGCGCCGATGAAGCAGTCGGACGAGCCCGAGGCCGAGATACGCATGGCAACGCCGGACTATTTCCCTGCGATGGGGATCCGGATTATTCGAGGCCGCGGCTTCACTCCGCAGGATGATGCCGGCGGTGTGCGCGTGTTGCTGATCGCCGAGTCTACCGCGAAGAAATTCTTCCCGAACGAAGATCCACTGGGCAAACACGTTTCCTTCGGGTGGACCCGACACTCGGTGCCTCTGCAGGGCGATATCGTCGGGGTCGTGGCGGATGTGAAGCAGACGTCGCTTGCCGACGCGCCGGTACCGCAATTCTGGATTGCGTACGATCAGTGGCCAGTTCCGGACGAGATGTCGGTCGTTCTTCACACGACGCGGGACGAGCACTCCGTCGTGCCCGAAGTGCGCCGCGCGCTCCACGAGCTGGATCCGGATCTCGCCGTTGCGCACGTGGAGACGCTGGACGAGATCCTCGCCGATTCCGTTGCGCAGCCGCGATTCTATATGCTGCTGCTCACGGCATTCGCGGTGGTCGCGATCCTGCTCGCGGCGATCGGAATCTACGGCGTCATCGCCTATCTTGTGGGCCAGCGCAAACGCGAGATCGGCATTCGGATCGCGCTCGGCGCGTCGCCGTCACGCGTCGTGCGTATGGTGGTCACCGAGGGTGTCGCGATGGTGGCGATTGGGTTCGCGGTGGGCGTGGTGGGCGCGGTGGCGCTCACGCAGCTCATGCGTGCGCTGCTCTTCCTCACGAAGCCCACCGATCCCATAACCTACATTCTCGTGACGCTGGTGCTTGCCGCGGTCGCGTTGATCGCGTCGTCAGTGCCGGCGCTGCGCGCGGCGAACGTGGATCCGTCGCTGGCGATGCGGACGGACTGACGGCGCAGCGGAAACAAAGCGATGTCCCCTTACCTTGGGTAGGGAAAGGGGGAATTGATGGCAAAGGTCTGGTTGATCACTGGGAGCTCGCGGGGGCTCGGTCGGGCGCTGGCGGAGGCGGTGCTGGAGTCGGGGGACTGGCTCGTCGCCACGGCGCGGAAGCCGGAGCAGCTCAGCGATCTCGTGGAGCGCTACGGCGATCGGGTGCGCGCGGTGGCGCTCGACGTCACGAGTGAGAGCGCTGCAACTATGGCAATCGCTGCCACCGTGGGCGCGTTCGGGCGCATCGATGTGCTCGTGAAC
>Ga0075521_10000069_pt1 | contig 20733 bp, 18 predicted proteins | sample NGEPerD_FD_74785 | JGI IMG/M metagenome (GOLD analysis project Ga0075521, IMG submission 74785) | Arctic peat soil microbial communities from the Barrow Environmental Observatory site, Barrow, Alaska, USA - NGEE PermafrostAB12-D | ecosystem: Environmental > Terrestrial > Soil > Wetlands > Peat ...
CCAGTACTTCATCACCGTGCCGAAGAACAAGCTCGAGCTCTGGATGTGGATGGAGTCCGACCGCCTGAAGGCTCCCGTCTTCCGCGAGTTCTACTCCGAGCGCGACGTCGTCTTCGAGGAACGCCGCCTGCGGACGGAATCGACCCCCACGGGCCGGCTCGACGAGGCCTTCGAGGAGATGTTCTGGCACGGCCACCCGTACACCTGGCCCGTCGTCGGGTACCCCTCGGACATTCCCGCGATCACGAAGGCCGACGCCGATGCGTACTACGCACTCTTCTACGCGCCGAACAACATCACCGCCATCCTCGTGGGCGACTTCGACCCGAAGGAAGCCGTCGCGATGGCCGAACGGTATTTCGGACGCATTCCCCGCGGCAAGAACCCGCCGCCCGAGATGACGATCCTGCCCCCCCCGTGGGAAGCGGAAATGCGCATGAACGGGGAGGCGGACACGAACCCGCAGGTCTCCGTCAACTGGCACACGGTGCCCTTCCAGAACAAGGACGCGTATCCCCTTCAGGTTCTCGCGCAGCTCCTCAACGGCCGCACCGGCCGGCTCTACAAGGCGATGGTCGTCGGGGACGGCGCCGTGGCGACAAACGTGACGGCGGGCGCCTTCTCGCGCAAGTACGCCGGCGAGTTTGGCGTCGAGGCGGAGGTCAAGGACGGCAAGACGCCCGAGGATGCCGAGAAGGCCGTTTACGTCGAGCTCGAGAAGCTCAAGAAGGACCTCGTTCCGGCCGAAGAGCTGCAGAAGGTGAAGAACAACTTCGCCGCGCAGACCTTCCGCGGACTCCAGCAGAACTTCTTCATCCTCCTCCAGCTCATGGGCAACGAAGGCCGCGGCGACTGGAGAGAGTTCAACGGGGGTCCGAAGAAGATCCAGGCCGTGACGGCCGAGGACGTGCGCCGCGTCGCGCAGACGTACCTCACGAAAGAAAACCGCGGCGTCGCGACCTACACGCGCAAGGCGGGTGCGGCCACCGCGCCCGAGGATCCGGCCGTCCTCGCCGTGCCCGAGCAGATGCGCCCGATGGTCAAGCAGACGCTCGTCCGGCTGGCCGCCTCGACGGACGCCGACAAGCTCCGGCAGATGATCGCCCAGATGGAGAGTCAGTCGGCGCAGATGCCGCCGCAGATGAAGCCGGCCACGGATCTCATCCTGCAGAAGGCCCGCGAGCGCCTGACCGAGCTGGAGAAGACCCCGAAGACGACGGAGAAGAAGTAGCCATGAAGAAGAACATCCTCCTGCCGGCGGTTTTTGTCGCTTTTCTTACCGCCCTTCTCGCCGCGCCTCTCGTCTCCCCGGCGGCGCTCGCCGCCGGCGCCAGCACCATTCCTTCGAAGCCCGATCAGCTCACGTTCAAGCCGTTCTCCTACACGCCGCCCGCCGCGAAGGAATATCGCGCGGTCCTGAAGTCCGGCGTCGTGGCTTACCTCGCGGAGAACCACGAGCTTCCGCTCGTCAACATCCAGATCATTCTCCGGGGCGGGACCTACCTGAACGCGCCCGGCAAGGAAGGCCTCGCGGAGACGGCCGGATATCTCCTCGCGCGCGGCGGAACGAAGAATCGCAAAGCCGAGGACCTCGAGGAGCGCCTCGCGTTCCTCGCCGCCCAGCTCAACAGCAGCTACGCCGAGGACCGCGGGACGGTCTCGCTCAATCTCCTCGCGAAGGATCTCGACGAGGGTCTCGCGATCCTGCGCGAGGTCCTCACCGAACCCCGGTTCCAGGATGACAAGCTCAAGCTCCGCAAGGATCAGCTCCTCGCCGACATGAAGCAGCGAAACGACAGTTCCGCGGACATCGAGCGGCGCGAGCGCTCGTTTCTTCTCTACGGCGACGGCTACTATCTGAACCGCTTCGAGACCAGGGCCTCCGTCGAAGGGTTCACGCGCGAGGATCTCGTGGCGTTCCACCGCAAGTGGGTCGATCCGAAGAACATGCTCATCGCGGCCGCGGGCGACTTCAAGAAAGCCGAGATGGCCGCGAAGCTCGACAAGCTCCTCGCGAACTGGCCGTTCAAAGGCGAGGCCGCGCCGCCAGTGCCGAAGCCGTCGCACCCGATGACGCCCGGGACTTTCCTCGTCGACAAGGACGTCAACCAGGGCCGCGTTTCGATCATGCTGCCGGGCCTCCTTCGCACCGACCCCGACTTCTTCGCGGCCGCCGTCATGAACGACATCCTCGGCGGCGGCGGGTTCACGAGCCGCATCATGAACCGGGTCCGCTCGGACGAAGGCCTCGCGTACTCGGCGGGCTCGCAGCTCCAGCCGGGCATCTGGTACCCCGGCCGCTTCGGCGCCGCGTTCCAGTCGAAGGTGCGCACCGCCGCCTACGCCTCGCAGATCGTGATCGAGGAAATGACGAAGCTTCGTGACACCGACCCCACGGACGAGGAGATGGAAACGGCGAAGCGCTCGTTCATCGACACTCTCCCCCGCCGCTTTTCGACGCCCGTGCAGGTCGTGGGCCTTCTCGCGGACGAGGAATACACGGGCCGCTACGCCTCTGATCCTCTCTACTACGCGAAGTACCAGGCGAACGTCGAGAAGGTGACGAAGGCCGACGTGAAACGAGCGGCGCAGCGGCTTCTCAAGCCCGACGCCGTGACGCTTCTCGTCGTCGGGAAGAAGGCCGACCTTCTGAACCCAGAACCGAAACACCCCGTGAAGTTCGCGGACCTCACGAGCGGAAAGCTGACGGAGGTTCCGTTGCGCGATCCCTTCACGATGAAACCCATGGCTTTGGCGACAGACGGCAGCGCGAAGTGATCCTCCTTGCGGCGGTTCTTGCCGCCCAGGCGCTCACGCTCGAGAAGATCTCCGAACCCGGGCCGGGCGGCCCCTCGGGCTGGGCCTGGCGCGACGCCACGCACGTCACGTGGGTCGTTTCCGACGGCCCGGAACCCGAGGCGCCCGCCACGCTCTGGGAGCTCGACGCCGCGACCGGGAGGAAGGCGAGGCTCTTCGAGCCCGCGGCCGTCAAGGATCGCGCCGGGAAAGACCGGATGCTCTCTCCCCGAGGGGGGAAATGGAGCCCGAGGGGCGATGTTCTCCTCGTGTCCTTCGACCACGACCTCTGGCTCCTCGCCCCCGGCGGCGCGCCGCGGCGCCTCACGAACGACGCCGACGAGGAGGAGTCCCCGGCGTTCTCTCCGGACGGTTCGCGCGTCGCGTACGTCAGGAAGTCCGACCTCTGGGCTGTCGAGCGCGCGTCGGGCCGGGAGACGCGCCTCACGACCACGGGCGCCGACCACGTGTTCAACGGGAAGCTCGACTGGGTCTACGAAGAGGAGCTCGCGAACCGGCGCGGAGGCCGCTCGTACGAGTGGGCGCCGGACTCTTCCGCGATCGCCTACCTCCGCCTGGACGAGAACCGGGTGCCCGCCTTCCCGGTCGTGGACTTCACGCCGGTGAACGGGAAGGTCCTTCCGCAGCGCTATCCGAAGGCCGGCGACCCGAACGCGATTCCCTCCGTCCACGTCGTCGACCTCGACGGGAAAGAGACGGCCTCCTTCGCGCCGACGCCCGACGACGTCTACGTCGCCCCCCAGCTCGCCTGGACCGCAGACGGAAAGCAGGCCTGCTTCCTCGTCCTCGACCGCCCGCAGACGACCCTCGACGTCTGGCTCCTGCCTCGCGCGGGCGGCGCGCCGAAAAAGCTCCTCACCGAGACGGACGCCGCGTGGATCAACGCGCTCGAGCCGCCGCATTTCCTCAAGGACGGTTCCTTCGTCTTCCTCTCGGAAAGGAGCGGCTTTCTCCACCTCTACCGGCACGCCGCCAACGGCACGCCGATGAACGCGATCACGAAGGGCGACTGGATGATCGACGGGCCCTGGTCGGTCGACGAGAAGGCGGGCGTCGTCTTCTTCACCGCAACCGAAAGGGACCCGCGTGAGCGCCATGTCTACCGCGTGAAGCTGGACGGGACAGGGTTCCAACGCCTCACCAAAGAGCGCGGTGTCCACACTCTCTCGCTGTCCCCCGGCGGAGCCTTCTTCGTAAGCACGCGCTCGAGCGTCACATCCCCTCCGAGGACCGTCGTGAAAAACGCCTCCGGCGAGGAGGCCGCGGTGGTCGACGACGCGCCAGGCCCGTTTGCCGACACCATTCTCGGTTCCGTCGAGATGGGCTCCTTCAAGGGCACGGACGGCACGCTCTTCTATACGCGGCTCGTGAAGCCAGCGGACTTCGACCCCGGCAGGAAATACCCCGCGATCGTGTTCGTGTATGGCGGCCCGCACGCGCAGCTCGTGCAGGACCGCTGGGGCGCGGCCTCCGGCCTCGACCATCTCCTCGCGTCGAAGGGATTCCTCGTCTTCACGATGGACAACCGCGGCTCGTGGGGGCGCGGGCACGCGTTCGAGACGCCGATCCTGAAGAACCTGGGCGCGCAGGAGCTGAAGGACCAGCTCGAGGGCGTCGCCGAGCTTGTGAAGAAACCCTTCGTCGACGCGTCCCGGCTCGGGCTCTGGGGCTGGTCTTATGGCGGTTACATGACGCTCTTCATGGCCACTCACGCGGGCGAGAGGTTCAAGTGCGCGCTCGCGGGCGCGCCGGTCGCCGACTGGAAGTTCTACGACTCCATCTACACGGAGCGCTACATGAAGCGCCCCAAGGACAATCCCGAGGGCTACAAGGCGGCGTCGCCGCTCGAGGCCGCGAAAAACCTCTCGACGAAACTCCTCATCATGCACGGCACGTCCGACAACAACGTCCACATGCAGAACTCGATCAGCTTCATCGACGAGCTCATGAAGGCGCGGAAGGACTTCTTCTTCGTGCCCTTGCCGCGCCAACGGCACGGGCCCCGCCGGGAGGCGCTTCTCTACCGCAACCAGCGCCTCGTCGATTGGTTCGAGAAGAACCTGTAACGCGCGCCGATCAAGCGCAACGGCCGTCAGACGGGCTTCGGCGTGACGGTGAGCGCCAGCGAGCCTTTCACGGCCTTGGACACGATGCAGTATTTTTCGGCGAGGGCGAGCGTCTTGTCGACGTCCGCCCGGCGCGACTCCCAGAGAGCCGCGGGCACGCGGGGCGCGAGGTTCATCTTCGTGACGACGAACCCTCCCGCGGGGTCCTTGTCGACCTCGCACGAGCCATCCAGCGCCGGCTTCTCGATCGGGAGCTGCAGCTTCGCGAGGAAAATCGCCCACGTCTGGACGAAGCACGACGAGACGCCCGCGAGGAGCAGCTCCTCCGGATTCGGCGCCCCCGTCTTTCCGCCGAGAGACGAGGCGCCCACGTGCGCAACCTTCAGGCTGCCGTCCGCGTTCGTGAGCGTGCCTTCTTTCGAAGCGGGATCCCAGGTCGCGGCGATCGTGAACGTGTGTTCGGCGGACATGACGTGTCTCCCTTTTAGGCTCTTGGGCTTTCAGGCCCGGATCACGAGGAGCCGAGGCTCGGTGAATTCTTCCATCGCGTAGGCCGGGCCCTCGCGCCCGGAGCCGGACTCCTTCACGCCGCCGTAGGGCATGCGGTCCGCGCGCCACGTCGGGACGTCGTTGACGAGAACAGCCCCGACCTCGAGGACGTCGAAGGCGCGCTGGATGCGTCCGAGATCCCGCGTGAAGACTCCCGCCTGCAACCCGTACTTCGAGTCGTTCACGCGGCGGAGCGCCTCATCCCAGTCGTCGTAAGGGGCGAGCGTGACGACGGGCGCGAAGACTTCCTGCGCCTCGACCTTCATCGACGGCGTCGTGTTCTCGAGGATCGTGGGGGCCAGGCACTCCCCCGCGCGTGTCCCGCCCACCAGCGCCGTCGCGCCTCCCTGGACGGCCTCCTTCACCCACGCCTCGGCGCGCGCGGCCTCTTCGGGCGTGATCATCGGGCCGACGTCCGTCTTCTCGTCGAGCGGATCTCCGACGACGAGCTGCGCCGCCCTTAGGAGCAGCTTCGAGCGGAACGCCTCGAGGGCCGGGCGGTGCACGAGCGCGCGCTGGACGGAAATGCACGACTGACCCGCGTAGGAAAACGCGCCCGAGGCGGTGCGTCGCGCCGCGTCGTCGAGGTCCGCGTCGGAGTGGACGACGACCGCCGCGTTTCCGCCCATCTCGAGGGCGACGCGCTTCCTCGGCACGAGGGCCTTCAACCGCCACCCCACCGCGCCCGAGCCCGTGAAGGACACGATCGGGAGGCGCGGGTCGAGGACGAGCGCCTCGGCGTCGGCGCCCGGGATCGGAAGGACGGAGTACGCGTCCGCGGGCCAGCCGGCGGCGAGCACGATCTCCCGGAGCGCGAGCGCCGAGAGCGGCGTCTGGGAAGCCGGCTTCTGGACGATCGGGGCGCCCACGGCAATCGCCGGCGCCACCTTGTGCGCCGTCAGGTTGAGCGGAAAATTGAACGGCGTGATCGCAAGGACGGGCCCGAGCGGGACGCGCTTCACGACTCCCCACCGGCCGAGCGAGGCGCCGTTCACGTCGAGCGGCAGCATCTCGCCCGTCTGCGCCTCGAGCGCGGCGGCCGCCGCCGAGAACGTGGCGGCGGCGCGCTCGGCCTCCATGCGCGCGGCCTTCAGGGGCTTGCCGGCCTCCGCGGCGATCGTGCGCGCGAGCTCGTCCCGCCGGCGTTCGAGCTCGACCGCAACCTTCCGGAGGATCGCGACGCGCGCGTAGGTGGGAAGCGCCCGCGTCTCTTGGAAGACGCGAACGGCGCGCTGCACGACGGCCTCAATCTCTTCGGATGAGGGGCGCGGGATCCGCGCGAGCTCCCGCCCTCCGAAGGGCGCCCGCAACACGAGGTCGGAGCCGCTCACGACTTTCCCTCTTCCCGGAGCACATCCGGGTTCCAGGCCCTCGAGGCGGTCCACGCGCGCGATGAAAAGAGCGCCGACAGCGCGCGGCCGAGGAGCGGTGTCCTCGTCCGCGCCCAGAAAGAGTCCACGAGGCGCGCCACTTCGGGCGGGGCCGACGCGGGCGCGGCGAGCTGCGCGAGCGAAAGGACTCCCACCGGGGCTTCGTTCCGAACCTTTTCCCACGGCTCACGAAGCCCCGCCTCCTCCGCGGGCGGAAGCGGCGTCACGCCGGAGAGCGCGAGGCGTCCCGACACCACCGCGAAGAGGAGCGGCAGGTCGCGCAGCACCGGAATCGCCGTCTCGAACCGGAATGTCGAGAATGCCGCGCGCCCGCCCCCCGGCGCGTTTCCCGAAAGCGTGACGGGGCGCCTGGCGTGGCCTGCGTTCGCGATCGCGCTCCAGATGGCGGCCACCGGCCACAGCGGAAAAGAGAGGGCCAGCGCGACGAGGCCGAGGCCCCGATTCGAGGACGAGGAGGCGCTCTTCTCGGCGCTTCTCTCGGCGGCTGGCAGCCGGTCGGTGAGCAGGCTCGTCGCGCCCGTCGACGCATCGACGACGAGATTGCCCGAGACGACGGCGTTCTCGAGCGCGAGGCCGGGCGGAATTGCGGTCCGCGGAAGAACGCTCACCGCGGAAAGACGCGCCTCCGAGAGGACGACGGCTTCTTCCGCCACGGTCGTGCCCCCCTGAAGCTCTGCTCCGCCATCCACCGTGGCACGGTCGGAGAGCGCGGGCGCCGCGCCGGCGGCGGCGCGGTCGGCCCGGTGGTACGACGCGACGTCGGCGAGGAGGACCGGGCCCTCGGTGAGCGGAAGCGCCGCGTAGTCCGCTTCCGCCTTCCACTCGGCCGCGCCGGGCTCGCGCGGGAAATCCTTCTTCTTGAGCGCGCCGGGCAGAAGACGCCAGACGCCGGCGGGGCGTCCGCCCAGGAGTCCGGCGACGATCGGCCCGCGCACGTCGTCCACCTTCCTCAGGAACTCGTGGAGGGCGGCATGGATCCCCACGTCGCCGCGCACGACGATCGTCTCGCCATCCAGCCGCGGCTCGAGACGGCGCAGGACGTCGCCGGTCGTCTCGCCGTCCTCGCGCCGCACGATCTCGAGCGCGATGCCCCAGCGAATGCCCTTGCCGAACCGGCGCTCGATCTCGGGCGCGCGGGAAGAGACGACGAGAAGCGCCGAGCGGCGGCCGGCACGAACGAGCGCCTCGAGCGCGTGTTCGAGCACGGGCACGCCCGCGAGCGGGAGGAGAGCGGGCACGATGCGCGCCCCGAGCGGGCCGAATGCCGTGCCGTCGCGATCGGCGAAGAGGACGGTGGTCATGGGAGAGGGATTATGGGACGAAGGCCCTGAGACCGGTGGAGCGGCCCGCGCGCGCGTCCACGTCGGCCGTGATCTCGCGCGCGTGCGCCGTCAGCCAGGCGCGTACCTCGGCCGGCGGCACCGCCGCGTTCGCGCGATACGCCCAGCACTGGATCCGCCCTTCGTGCCCGTCGCCCGCTTCGTCCGCGATCGCCGCGGCCGCGCTCACGCCCTCCCAGGACAGCCCCGTGCGGAAGAGACGGAATTCGAGTCCTTCGGGCTCGTCGCTCCGGAAGGCGGGCGTCCCGGGCGGCACGGGCGCGAGCACGGGCGAGAGCTGGTCGGCGAGCTCCCGCGCGCCCGTGCGGTGCGTGAGGAGATCGTGCCGGGTCTGGCGTGCCGCCTCGATCCCGCCCCATGCAAGGAGGGCGAACAAGAGGCCTCTCACGATGCGGCCCGGATACGGAGACGTCCGCTCGCGCGCCGCGAGCATGAGCCACGTGCCTCCGAGCCCGGTGAAAGCGGCCAGGGCGGGCATCGTCGGAATGGACGAGAGCCGGTATTTGCCCGCGACCGCGACGACGATCACGAGCTCCACGACGCACGCCCCCCAGAGGATGCCGTGCGCGAGGCGGCGATCACCTCCGGTCGCCCCGGACGCGACCTCCGCTTCGCTGACGGCGCGCCCGAGGAACACGACGCCGAGAGCCGCCAGCGGCAGGAAGAAGAAGAGCGAGCGCACGAGCGTGAAGACGTCCGCCCCGAACGCCGTCGGCAGGGCTGCCGCGCGGGACGCGGCCTCGGAGGCTCCGAACGACGTCGCGAGCGCAAAGGAGAAGGACTCGCGCCGGAAGAGGAAGACCGCGAAGAGGTGGGAAAACCCGACGGCGACGAACGCGAGGCCGAGGAGCGTGAGAGCGCGCTTCGTGCGGCCGAGACCGAAGAGGCGCGGCCGCGCGAGGAGAGCGAGAAGGAGCGGGATCAGGTAGAGCCCGACGGCGTAGCCCTTCGCAAGGAAGCCGAGACCGAAGAAGACGCCCGAAACGGCGCCCTCGAACGGGGAGTCCTCCTCGAACGCCCGGAGGCCGAAGATGATGCCGGCGAGGCCCAGCGTGACGAGCGTGGGTTCGACCGTGGCGGCACGGGAAGCGGCGACGAGCGGGGGAAACAGGGCCGCGAAGGCGCCCGCAAGATGCCCCGCGGGCTGGCCCCATCCGCGCCGGATGACGCGCTCGAGCACGATGACGCCGATGAGCCCGAGGATCGCCGACGGCAAGCGCACCGCCCATTCCTCGGGGCCGAACACGCGCACCATCGCGGAAAGGACCCAGGGAAAGAGAACCGGGGTTCCGGAGGGCGGGCCCATCGGCGTCGCCGAGAGGCCCAGGAACTGGTCCGACCCGCCCGCGAGGATGTTGCGCGCGCCGATCGCCCAGCGCCCCTCGTCGGCGCCGAACAGATCCGGCTGACCGAGGAGCACGAGCCGCAGAAGGGCACCCGCGGCGAGCGCGATCGCGAAAAGAATGCGCCCGGACGCTTCAGGGTCATCAGAACGGCGCCCGGACGTCACGGCCGAGGAGTATACGGAGGCTCCGCCCCCCGGCGGGCGCAGTTCATACTTCGGCACGATGACGGCCCTCGAAGAGCCCCTCCTCAGCGTCACGCTCATCGCCCGCGACGAGGAGGATCGCCTTCCGGACGCTCTCGCGTCGGTCGCCTTCGCGAACGAGCGCATCGTCGTCGTGGACTCCGCCACCACCGACCGGACCGAGGAGATCGCGCGTGAGGCCGGTGCCCGCGTCCTCGTGAGGCCCTTCGACGGCTTCGGCCGGCAGAAGAACGCCGCAGTCGCTCTCGCGAGCAACCGATGGATCCTTTCCATCGACGCCGACGAGATCGTCTCGCCGAAGCTCGCCGTCGAGATTCGCGCGTCCCTCGCGGCGACGGCTTCCGAGGCCTCTCCCCCAGCGGCCTTCCGGGTGCCGATCCGCCTCGAGTTCCTAGGGCGCGAGCTCCGGTTCGGGCGCGACACGGTCGTGCGGCCCGCGCGCCTCTACGATCGCACGCGCGCGCGATTCTCGGACGATCCCGTCCACGAGAAGATTCTCGCGACGGGCCGGGTCGAATCCCTCCAGGAGTCCGTCCTCCACCGCTCCTATCGCGACCTCGCGCACTATCTCGAGAAGCTCGACCGCTACACGACGCTCGCGGCCGAGGCGAAGTGGGCCGCCGGGAAGGGGGGCGGCGGCTTCCTGCCGGCACGCGTCCTCTGGGAGTTCTTCGATCGCGCGTTCCTGCGCCTCGGCTTCCTCGACGGCTCGGCCGGGCTCACGTTCGCGGCTCTCTCGTCGGCGAATACGCTCCTGAAGTACCTCAAGCTCCGCGAGCTCGAGCGGGCGATCGCCCGCGGCGAACGCACGCCGCCCCAGGGCGTGAGGATCGAAGACACCGCGGCGATCCGGGTTCGCGCGCTCCTGCGGGCCCGGTGACGGCCGCGTGAACGGCGCTCTCCTCGCGGCGGCCTCCGGCGGGGCGGCCGCCCTCGGCCTCTCGCTGCGCTTCAACTGGTGGCGTCCCAAGCGGCCCGGCACGCCGATCCTCATGCACCACCAGGTCGGGCCGCACCGGCCCGGCTCGCCCCTGAATCGGTGGCGCGTGACCCAGCGGGATTTCGACTGGCAGCTCGACACGCTCCAGCGCCTCGGCTACCGGGCCGTGGCGCTGCGCGATCTCGTCGCGTCGCCGGCGACTGCGACTCGGCGCGTCGTCCTCACGTTCGACGACGGCTATCGCGGCGTCAAAGAGAGAGCGCTGCCCGCACTCCTTTCGCGCGGCTTCGCGGCCACGGTCTTCGTGGTCGCGGACAGGACCGGGGGCGTGAACGACTGGGACGGCGAGACCCCCGGGGAGCCGCTCCTCGCGGCCGACGAGATCCGCGGGCTGCATGGAGCCGGATTCGAGATCGGCTCGCATGGCGCCACGCACCGCGCGCTGACACGGCTCGACGATGCGGACCTCGCGCGCGAGGTCGCGGGCAGCAAGGAAACGCTCGAGCGGCTCACGGGGGCTCCCGTGACGTCCTTCTGCTATCCGTACGGAGACTTCGACGACCGCGCCGTCGAGGCGGTGCGGGCCGCGGGCTACCGCGCGGCCACCGTGATTCGGGGCGGCATCTCGAAGGATCTCTCGGACCCCTTCCGCCTGAAACGCGTCGCCGTGCGCGGCACCAACACGCGCCTCGACTTCCGTCTCGCGCTCACGCGCGGGAGGTCTCGGCTCTAGTTGGCGGGCGACGCTGGGCCGCGGACGACCACGCCGCACGGTTCGCCCCAGGGTGTCACCACGCGCTCGACGACGCGTTCGCCGGGGGCAAGCGTCTTCGGCGGCGCAAGACTCACGCGGAACGTCGAGGGGGACAGCGGCGGGCCGCCCGGCAGAGGCTCAAGCCCACGCGTGAGCGCGTAGCGCTGGACGATCGCGGCAATCCTGAGCTCGGCGTCTGGCCCGCCGTCTACCTCCGCCGAGCCGCGCAGCGACCAGCGGTGCGCGGCTTCGCCAAGCAGCGTCCCGCAGCCGTGGAACTGCGTGAACGTCGGGCGCGCCTCAGGCCAGATGAGGCATGCGTCGCGCGCGCCGAGCGTCCCCGCGATAGCGATCGCACCGATGCCCGCGAGGGCTGCGATCCGTCTCGCCCGTTTCGGCGCGCTGCCCACGAGCGCAAGGAGTCCGGACGCGATCCCGAGCGCCGACGGAACCGTCAGGTAGACGTAACGATAGCCGTTAGGGTTGCCGGACTCACCCTGCGCGACCGCGGAGATGCCGGCCGCGACGGCATGCGCGAGAAGAAGGCCCGAGAGCTCATTTCGCGGTTTCAGGAACGCCCGCCCGAACCCCACGGCGAGGCACACGCCAAGAATCAGACCCAGCCGGCTCCGGCCGGTCAGGTCGGCCCATGGCGCCGGCTCTGGCACGAACCACGGCGCAGCGAGCGCGTCGGCCGTCGCCCCGAAGAGCGGGAGAACGGAATTCTGGTAGCGGATCTCCCGCAGGACGTTGTGGTTTCCCGCCCGGACGAAGTAGGGCGGGTCGCCGCGCGAACCGGGCAGAAAAAGAGGCGAGGCCACGAGCGCGAACGCTCCCGCAAAGACGGCTGCGCGAAGAATGCGCGGGCGGGCGGGCTCGTTGTCCTCCGCGCGCATTGCCGCCCAGAGGACGAGCGCCGCTCCGGCGACCCACGCTACGAGATACGCGTGGGCGCCGAGCCCGCACACGAGGCCCGCCGCCGCGGCGAGCGGGAGGCTGCGTCGACGCCGCGCGTGGACGAGCAGGAAGGTCGCGACGTCAACAAGCGGAATCACGACGATCGCGACGGCCCAGCTCCAGCGGGAGACGATCAGGTGCCACCTCAGGCCCGCGAGGACGAGGGCCGCGAGCGTAACGCCGCCTCGGGGAAGGAGCGTCCGGCCGAGCAGGGCTCCGGTGAGGATCGAGAGCGATCCGGCGAGCGCGGCGGGAAACCGGATGCCGGTAAGCGTGGTGCCCCAGAGCCCGAGCGACCAGCGGGAGAACTCGAGGTACAGGACCCCGACGGTCGCGAACGGCTTCCCGATTCCATAGGGTGCGGCGCGCAGCGGGCGGAGAAAGTCCCGGAAGGAGCCATCGAGTTCGAGCGTCGGGGCGATCAGCGTCAGGTCGTCAAGAAGCGACGAGGGAGGCCTCCCGGCGAGATCCGCGAACCGCAGCACCGTTCCCACCGCAACCGCGGTGAGCGTAAGAGCCGCGAGCGTCCCTTGCCGGAAGGGGAGCGGCTCGAGAGGGTCTAAGCCCGCCCGGGTCCCCTCGAACCAGGCAAAGGCCCAGTACGCGACGGCCGCGCCGGCGGCCACCGCCCCGAGCGTCGCGACCCACATCCCGAGCCAGACGACGAGCCACGAGAGTTCGGGCTGGAACAGGGTCGCCGGCCGGAAGATCCTCACGGCGTTCACGAGGATCACGAACCCGACGATCGCCGAGAAAACCCGCCCTCCGGCGGACGTCTGGACCCGGCGGCCTCCTGCTTCGATACTCATGCGTGCTTGAAGGGATTGTCAGGGGAAAACTCACGACGAGAAAAATTCTCTTCTCGCCCGCGTCCCCGCAGAGAGCTCCGCGTCGCCTGCGCTCAGACGTACACGCTCCAGGCGATCGCGCGCTGCCGCAGGGCTTCGCGCGGCGTGATGTCCGGAAGGTCGAGAAGGACGGGCACGATTGGAAGGTCGCCCGGATCCCAGTCCACGAGCGCGACGGCCGGAGAACTTCCATGAACCGGTCTTCCACGCGCGCCACCTGCCGGAGCGCGTCGGGGGTCTCGACGCCTTCCGGGGCCTCGAGCGCGAGCGCGGCCACAGTGCCGTTCCACCAGGTCGCGGAAGCGGGTCCAGCTCATCTGGGCGTGAAAGCCGCGCCGGGGAGCAGGGAAACACTCGAGCGGATCACGGGGGCCCCCGTGACGTCCTTCTGCTATCCCTACGGCGACTTCGACGACCGCGCCGTCGAGGCGGTGCGGGCCGCGGGCTACCGCGCGGCCACGGTCATCCGCGGCGGCATCTCGAAGGATCTCTCGGACCCCTTCCGTCTGAAACGCGTCGCCGTGCGCGGCACCAACACGCGCCTCGACTTCCGTCTCGCGCTCACGCGCGGGAGGTCGAGGCTGTAGTCGGCGGCGGCGGGCCGCTCGCGATCCCGGCTACTCCGGCTTGTCGCTCCAGCTCTGCCTGCCGACTTTCCAGGCGCCTCCCTCCTGGATCATCCCGACGTTCCCGTATGAGGGCTTGGGCTCGCCCTTCGTCTTCCCGACGACCGAGAGCGTGGCCTTGCTCCCGTCGACCTTGAGGCCCGTGATCTTGTTCTCGTCCGGGGTCATCGACCCGAGGAACTCGAGCACGTCCTTGGGCTTCTTCTTCATCTCCTTGGCCTGTGCTTCGATCTGCTGCGACGCCTCGGCCGGAACGAGCTTCTTCCACGCCTCGAGGTTTCCCGCCTTCACGGCCTTGACCCAGTCAAGGTAGACCTTCGCCTGCGGGCTCTTGGCCGCATCGTCTCCGCCCTTCGGCGGATCGCCCGCGGCAACAGAAAGGGCTGCGGCTACGAAGAGCGCGGCGAAAGTGAGATGGAGGAAACGTCTCATGGACCTTCCTTTCTTCTTGGAAGGCGCGACGGTGTCGCGCCATGCGGCCGACCTCAAGTGACTTGTTGGCCGGATTTATAGCATGGGCTGATACACGCCGAGTGGAGTCCTGAAGCTCTGGCTCCCCGGAGTAATGGCTCAGCGCGCGAGCCTTCGGGATCAAACGTCGCTGGCTGTCGAGAAGCGGCGCTCTAACCGCACCGTGTACATCCTCCGGAGTGGTGCTCGAGCAGCCTAGAAACCCGGCTCAGGCACCCGGGCTGATGTCTCAGAGCGCGGTGGTCCGGGACTACTGGGCGCTCGACGTAGGTCGCCGCCGGGCCCGCTGACTCGCTCTGACGGCTGCGGGACGAAGGATTACCTCCGCCTCAGGCGTGGGACGGTTAAGGGACGCCCTCATCTTCGCTAGCGGGACGCAGGCCCATGGGGCCGTCGGGACGAGCGACCTAAAACGACCTCCCCGTGGAGTTCCGTGATCCAGGCCTGAAGCTCACGAAGGACCCGGCGGCCCTCCATGGTGATGCGGTACGTGCGACGGCTTCTAACATGGCCCTCTTGCCGTGAGCGCAGCCAGCCGTTCCGCTCCATCCGGTCGAGTATGGGATAGAGAGTGCCTGGGCTCAGGCGATAGCCGTGCTCCGCAAGCTCCTCGATGAGCCAGAGCCCGTAGACAGCCCGTTCCGCAGCGTGGTGGAGGATATGAACCTTCCAGAACGCCAGAAGAATTTCACGACTGAGAGGACCAGCGATATCGCCCATCGTTTACGTATTACGGTATTGTATCAGCGATGCCGTTCCCTTAAGGAGGAAGAGACGGATGGGGAATCGGATCTGTCGGCGGTTTCGGGAAACCATCATTCCGGGGTGGCTGCTGTGTCTCCTCGCGGCTGCGGATGTCGCGTGCGTGCGACAGGCTCGAAGCCCCAACGACCCCACCTCACCTCCCGCCACTGCTGCGGCAACGACACCCCAGCCGAATCCGGAGCTGGCGGCTTTGCGCGACGAGGTCACCCGCCTGAAGCGCCTCGTGCCGAGTCAGTCGCATGCGATGCAGGACGTGGGCAATCACTTCACGAACCTGTGGTTTGCGGGACAGAAACGGAACTGGCCGCTCGCAGCCTTCTACCTGGACGAGACACGCTCTCACCTGAAGTGGGCCGTCCGCATCATCCCGGTTCGCAAGGCCCAGGCCGGGCCAGTGGATCTCGAAGGCATCCGCGAGGCGGTCGACAGTTCCACGCTGGCCCCTCTGGAGAAGGTGATCGAGGCTAAGGACGGCACCCGATTCACCGCAGCCTACAAACTCTCGCTCGAGGGTTGCTATTCGTGCCACAAGGCTTCGGAGAAGCCCTACCTGAGGCCACAGATTTCAACTCAGCCGGAGGTTCACATCATCAACTTCAATCCGACTGCGGGGTGGCCGCAATGAACTCCCTCCCCCACACCTCGCCCGGTCCGCGATTTGCAGCTCCGGCATCGTTGCCGGTCCTTCTCATCCGGCTGATGGTCGGGGGCGTCTTCCTCTCCGAGGGAATCCAGAAGTTCCTCTTTCCGGCGGCGCTTGGCGCGGGACGCTTCGCGAAAATCGGCATCCCCTCGCCCGAAGTCATGGCGCCATTCGTTGCGTCTGTCGAGATCGCCGCAGGGCTCCTCGTCCTTGTCGGCCTCGTGACCCGACTGGCGGCTGCCGCCCTCATGCTCAACATCTCAGTGGCCATCCTTTCGACGAAGATCCCGATTCTGCTCGGACACGGCTTCTGGCTCTTCAGCGTCGCGAAGCTTTCACAGTACGGGTTCTGGAGCGCAGCCCACGAGGCGAGGGTCGATCTCTGCATGTGGCTCGGGTGCGCCTTCCTCCTCGCCATCGGCGGCGGTACGCGCTCTCTCGACGAAAGACGCAGCGCACTTCGCAAGGGCATCGACCCGTAGTCGGGCCGCGAGCGCGCCGTGCAGCCCCCGACACCCCCACCTGAAGGTGCGCCCAAAGCGCAGGGCGTGGGACCTTCCGCTCTCAGGAACTCCGAGACGCCACTGCGAGACCTCGCGTTGTTCTTCCTGCGCCTGGGCCTGACCGCATTCGGTGGACCCGCGGCCCACATCGCGATGATGGAGCAGGAGGTCGTCCGCCGGCGAGCGTGGCTCACGCGAGAGGAGTTCCTCGATCTGCTCGGCGCGGCGAATCTGATCCCCGGTCCGAGCTCGACCGAGATGGCGATCTTCATCGGGTACCGCCGTGCCGGGTGGGCCGGCCTCATCCTCGGCGGAACGTGCTTCATCCTTCCTGCCGCGCTGATCGTCGTCGGCTGCGCCTGGGCTTACGTGCGCTTCGGAGCCCTGCCTCAAGTCGCCTCAGTTCTCTACGGCGTCAAGCCGGTGGTCATTGCGGTCATTCTCCAGGCCCTCCTCGGGCTCGGGTGTACCGCTGTGAAGGACTGGACGCTGGGCGTCATTGCGCTCGGGGCCGCGGCGGCGAGCTTCGCGGGCGTCAACCCGTTGGCGATCCTCGCCGCCGCTGGCGTGCTCGCCATCATCGCGAGGAGATCCCCCGGTGGCGCCCTCGGTGGCTTTGGTATCGCCTTCTCCGGGATCGGGACAATGGCCGCTCCAGCCGCTGCGGTGGCCGCGCCCGCGAGCCTGTCGGGCCTCTTCGCGGTTTTCCTCAAAGTGGGTGCCGTGCTCTTCGGGAGCGGCTACGTCCTTCTAGCCTTTCTTCGCGCCGATCTCGTGGATCACAGGCACTGGCTGACGGAGTCGCAGCTTCTCGACGCCGTGGCGGTGGGCCAGGTGACACCGGGCCCCGTCTTCACGACCGCGACATTCATCGGTTATCTCCTTCGCGGGGGGACCGGCGCCCTCGTGGCGACGCTCGGCATCTTCCTCCCGTCGTTCATTCTCGTGGCGCTCTCCGGGCCACTCATCCCGCGGCTCCGTCGCTCTCGTGCGGCCGGGGCCTTTCTCGACGGCGTCAACGTCGCGTCCCTGGCGCTCATGGCGACCGTCACGTGGTATCTCGGACGCAGCGCGCTGACAGACGTCGTCACGGTACTGCTGGCCTGTGCGAGCGCTTTCCTGTTACTCAAGTTCCGCCTCAACTCCGCGTGGCTAGTGCTGGCGGGAGCGCTCGTTGGCGTCGGGCGATCGTGGATACGATGAGGTTTTCGCGCCTTGCGCTGGCGATCATGGCGGCGCTCGTGCTCGTTTCGGGCGTTGCGCGCGCAGGGCCGCCGTACTCAACCGACGATCCCGAGCCGGTCGCCTACCTCCACTGGGAGTTCTACCTCGCGACCCAGCACGCGCTTACCTCCAGCGGATTGAGCGGGACGGCCCCGCATTTAGAAGTCAACTTCGGAGCGGCGCCGAACCTCCAGCTCCATCTCATCGCTCCGCTCGCCTACTCACAACCGAGCGGCGGACCGACCGCGTACGGCCCGGGCGACGTCGAGCTCGGCGCCAAGCTGCGCTTCGTCGAGGAGCGCGAGTCGACGCCGATGGTGGGGATCTTCCCCCTGCTCGAGCTGCCGACCGGGAGCGAGTCTCGAGGCCTCGGCGCCGGGTCCCTGCGCGCATTCATTCCTCTCTGGCTTCAAAAGAGCTTCGGGCCGTGGATGACGTACGGCGGTGGAGGCTACTGGATCAATCCGGGTGCCGGGAACCAGAACTACTGGTATGTCGGTTGGCAGGGTCAGCGGCAGGTGTCGAAGCTTGCGACGGTTGGTGGCGAGGTCTTCTACACGACGGCGGACCGTGTCGGCGGCGACGGCAACCTGGCCTTCAACATCGGCCTCGTTCTCGACCTCACGGAGCATGATCACGTTCTGCTCTCGGCCGGACGAAGCATCGCGGGTGACACCCGGTTCCAGGGCTACCTCTCCTACCAGCTGACCTTCTGAAGGAATGCGGCCGCCCCCTTTGGACACGAAAGCCCCGCGAGGGACCTCGCGGGGCTTTGCTCCCGGTAGGGCTAAGCGACAGTGTTACTTCTTCGTGTAGGGGCGCAATGCTCTGCTCCCAGATTTTCTAGACAGTTGAATTCTGAGAATTGACGCTACGAAACTCCAGCGGGGAAAGCATTCCGAGCGAGGAATGGGGAGCGAATCGGTTGTAGTCGGCGATCCAGGCGGGGAGCTGCCGAAGGACCGTTTCTCCGTCGGAAAGGTCGGCGCCTTCGACGTAGTCGCGCTTGATCGTGTTGACGAAGGCCTCGGCCATGCCGTTCGACTCTGGGCTGTAGGCGGGCGTCGTCACCGGCCTGAAGCCGAGCGTGCGTGCGTAGAGGACGGTGTCGGTTGAGATATACGGGCCGCCGTTGTCCGAGAGCCACTGGATCTCCACGGGGGTCGTGAGCGTCCTCTGGCCGAAGCGAGCCCAGAGCGACTCGTCGAGCAGAAGGCGGATGTCCTCGCCGCGGAGGTCTCGAGTGCGGCCCACATGGCCGAGCGCCTCGCGGTCGTGGCAGTCCAGGGCAAAGGCCACCCTTACGACGTCGCCATTCCAGCAGGGGACGTTGAAGCCGTCCGAGCACCACCGCTGATTCGACGCGGGCATTTCGACTTTCCCGGTGTGGGGCCTTTCGAATCGACGCCGGGTCTTCCCGGGAAGCATCAGGCCGGCGATCCGCATGACCCGGCGGATTCTCTTGAGGTTGTAAGGCACGGCACCACCGGCCCGTCTCCCGCGATTGACGAGGGCGTGTGTGCGCCGGTAGCCATAGGAAGCGCGAGATCTCGTCACCGAGAGGATCTGATACAGGACCTCGGTGTCTTCGGCGCGCCGGTAGAACCGCCCCTTCCGGACTCGCGGCCGCAGGTAGGCCGTGGCCCGGGCCACGTGGAGCGCCCGGCAGATCGCCGAAACCGGCCGTCCTGTCACCGACCGGACCCTCTGAACAAGTGTGGACTTTTTTTTACTACCTCACGGGCTGCTTCGAGGACCTCAATGGTCATGGCCTGCTTGCCGACGAGACGCTGCAGCTCCTTGACCTGCTGCTCGAGCTCACGGACCCGGCTGGCTGGCACGACGTCTTCGCCGGCCGCGACAGCTGTCGTCCCGCCCCGTTCGACGAGCCTCATCCAGTTACGCAGGACGCTCGGCTGGATCCCGAGCTCGCGGGAAAGCTCGGCTAGGGTCTTTTCACCCGAGACGATTCGGGCAACTGTCTCTCTCTTGAAGTCGACCGTGAACACCCGACGACCATCGGCCTTCCTTGCGAATTCCGCCATTTCCGGCTGCCTCTCTGGGCCCAATTCTGGACCCGGAAGTGTCTAGCCGAATCTGGGAGCAGAGCAGACTAAACAGGTTGCTCCTCGGTGTGCGGAGCCACCTTGAAACTGCCATCCCACTTCAGCGCAAGGCTTACCCGGTAACATCACCCACGTGGACTCAACGGCTCTCTTTGGCGCGTCCGTAAGGTCACTGCTCAGAAACAAGCTGCGCAGCTCCCTTACTGTCCTCGGCATCACGATCGGGATTGCCGCCGTGATCTGCGTGGTGGTGTAGGGGCGCAATGGGAATTGCCGGGGGCTCTGGCGTGTAGAAACCGGTGTAATGCCCTGGTTATCGTCTCAATCCCGGCCCGTAAACGCGCATTCTGGCCGGACGGCGATTTAGGTTCGAGTAATCGGCTTTTTCCTAGAAGGCGTCCCCGGAGTAATGGCTCAGCGCGCGAGCCTCCGGGACCAGACGTCGCTGGCCGTCGAGAAGCGGCGGTCGAATAGGACCGTCTACGTTCTCCGGAACCGCGATCGAGCAGCTTAGAGGCCGGGGGGTTGGCTCAGCGCGCGGTGGTCCGGGACTGCCGGGCGCTGGAGATCGAACGGAGGCGGGCGAACCGGCTCGTGCTGACGGTGGCGGGGTGAAGAGCTTACGGCGGCCGAACCCTATCTTGCCGTCCGGAGCGGTTGCTGCCGGTGCGGGCTAGGAAAGCAGCCTGACGGGCCATCACGAAGATCGGCGAAGAGCGCTGGAGTGGGCCGACGTGCGCCTGCCGAGACCGAAAGCCCGCGCAAAGCGCTGGTCTCAGCGCGCCAACGGGCATCGCAATTCCCATTGCGCCCCTACAGCCATACTGAGAATGCCATTCCGTTCGAAATTCTACTCAGGAAGTGACTTCCACACGACTACCCGAAGGCTGTCGAGAATGGCATCGGGCCTACAGCTCCTTGAATCCCCAGAAGGGAAAGTCAAGCATGTACTCTCCCACCTTGCCGGGGCTGTTTTCCCTGCTGGCGACCAGCCACAGCGTGCTCTTGCGCTCCTGCGTGCTGAGGGGGTCGAGCAGATTCCAGTTGGGCTGAAGGATGATCGCGTTATCGGCGCTGTATTCGATGTCGCCGGATTCCTTGAAGGAGCCAAGGTCCGGCATCCTGCTGTAGCTGCCTTCTGCGCCGCGGGATAGTTCCGAGACCACCAGGAACGCGACGCGCTGTTCGTCGCGGATGGACTCCATGTGCCGCAGCCATTCGTCG
>Ga0075521_10000071_pt1 | contig 20651 bp, 11 predicted proteins | sample NGEPerD_FD_74785 | JGI IMG/M metagenome (GOLD analysis project Ga0075521, IMG submission 74785) | Arctic peat soil microbial communities from the Barrow Environmental Observatory site, Barrow, Alaska, USA - NGEE PermafrostAB12-D | ecosystem: Environmental > Terrestrial > Soil > Wetlands > Peat ...
GTATAAAACAAAACGATATTGTCTTTACCGTACAGGTGGAAAAAATCGTGTGCCGCTCCCACATGCTGCAGGCCGACAGAAGCTTTTCCATTCTCATAGGATGCTACAAATTTCAGTTTTTTCCCTTCCGCCGCTGCCGCATCGTATAATTTTTTAAAATGTGTTTCTTCTTTTTCCATGGCCTGGTAAAAATCAGCTACTGTTCCTTCCATACAGGATGCGGGCATGAACGACTGGTTACTGATGTCTTCCATTTCAATAATGTTTCCCGCTTCGCGTGCCAGGATCATGATCTTTCGCATGACGTCGGTTCCACTCAGGTCGAGGCGGGGATCCGGTTCCGTGTATCCTTCATCCTGCGCCTGTTTTACCACGGAAGCAAATTTTGTTTTTCCATCGTAATGGTTAAATACAAAATTGAGCGTGCCGCTGAGCACGGCTTCCATTTTCCTGATCTTGTCGCCGCTGCGCAATAAGTCGTTGAGCGTGCCGATTACCGGGAGACCGGCTCCTACGTTGGTTTCAAAATAATACGCTGCGTTGAATTCTTTTGAAAGATCTTTCAGCCGGCGATAGTAATGGTAAGGAGATGAACAGGCGATTTTATTACAGGCCACCACTGAAATACTCTTCTGCAGCAGGTGTTCGTAACCAAGAGCCACTTCCTTATTGGCCGTTACATCTACAAATACCGAATTGCGCAGGTTTTTTGAATGAATGATTCGCAGGAAATCGCGCAGGTGCATCGGATCTCCTTTTTCCAGCGCTTCGGGCCAGTTGTTCAAATCGATCCCTTCTTCCTGCACGAGCATGCGCCGGCTGTTGGCCAGGCCTATAACGCGCACCTGCAACCGAAGCTGGTCGAGCAGGAAATGTTTTTGCTGTGCCAGTTGCTGGATCAGTCTTTTGCCGACATTGCCCGTGCCGGCGATAAATAAATTCAATTGCTTATAGGTAGCTTCGAAAAACTCTTCATGCAAAACATTCACTGCTTTCTTCACGTCTTTAGTGGAGATCACGGCAGAAATATTCCTTTCTGAAGAGCCCTGCGCAATGGCCCGCACGTTGATGCCGTTCCTGCCCAGCACCCCGAATAATTTTCCGCTGATGCCCGGATGGCTCTTCATATTGTCTCCCACGAGGGCGACGATGGCCAGTTCTTCTTCAACGATCAGAGGTAAAACGGTACCGGCCTGGATTTCAGTGGCGAATGCATCATCGATGGAAATTTTTGCAATGGCAGCCTGCGAACTGTCAACCCCTACACAGATCGAATGTTCAGACGATGCCTGGGTAATCAGGATCACATTGATCTGTTGGGAAGACAAAGCTTCAAACAGCCTCTTGGAAAATCCGGGGATGCCGATCATGCCGCTTCCTTCCAGGCTGAGCAGGGCAATACGGTGAATGCTGGAAATGCCCCGGATGATGCTGCCTGTTGCTGTGGAGACTTTTTCAATGAGCGTGCCGGGATCGGCGGGTGCGAAAGTATTTTTGATCCACACGGGAATGTTTTTATTCATCACGGGTTGCAGTGTAGGCGGATAAATGACTTTGGCACCGAAATGAGACAACTCCATGGCTTCCTGGTAAGAAATATCCGGGATCACCCGCGCGTTGCTGACCAGTCGCGGATCGGCAGTCATCATCCCGGAAACGTCGGTCCAGATTTCAATCTTTTTACAGTTCAGTGCACTGCCAAATATGGCGGCTGTGTAGTCGCTGCCTCCCCTGCCCAGTGTGGTGGTGATCCCCTGGGGATCGGCCGCAATAAATCCGGGTACGATATAACAGGACGCTATGGAAGACTGGAAATAGGTGTCCATCTTTTTTTTCGTAGTTGGGAAATCGACCAGGGCATGACCAAACCGGGAGTCGGTAATGATCAGGTCGCGGGAATCTTTCCAGGTATTTGGCGTTTCCTGCGTGCCAAGGCCTGCTGATAAAATTCTCGACGATAGTATCTCACCGAAACTCAGTACACAATCTTTGGTGCGCGTAGAAAGTTCCCGGAGCAGGAAAATCCCTTTGAAAATATCTTCCAGTTCATTGCAGGTTTTTTTAACCATGCTGAGAATACTGCTCTGGGCCGTTACCGGAATCAGTTCCCGAACAGCATCGAGATGTCTTTGTTCAATATGTTTCAGCGAGTCGACATAGGTTTCATCGCCGGAAGCAGCAGTAGTTGCACAATGCAATAAATTATCCGTGATGCCCCCAAGAGCAGAAACAACCACGACGGTTTTATCCTGACCCACGGCCTGGCGAATAATGGCCATGCACTTGCTGATATTCGCGGCATTGGCTACTGAAGAGCCACCAAACTTAAGAACCTGCATGAATGATATATTTAAGAAAGAATAAATGTAAAAAAGAAGCGGTTTGAAAAACAGCTATTGCCCGGAAATGATATGTGATAGTATAACCCCTAAAGGGTCGTAGTGGTAATGGCAAAACGGGCGCCGGTAACGCGGATGATAACAGGAATATAGTTAATATGACAGACCGGATGATTCATTGATAAAAGAGTAACAAAGCTAAGGAATTATATTAATGAAAATGAAACAAATCAGGATAATTTATACTATATCCGCCGATTTTTCCGAATTGTTTTGATTTGCTGCTTATATATTGCTCGATTTGTTGAATGAATTTTAAATTCGCTTATGAGTAACCAATCGACGGGATTGCAGGAATTCAAAAACCTGGTAGCCATCAAGTTTCAGTTGTATAACAGCCTGTTTACTTCTTTACCTTTTCACCGGATAGAAAAAACCGGCATATTCCTGTCTTTGCTGCTTACTTATTGTGAAGAAGGGTATCACAAAAAAATGAGCCCGGTTCAGATTATTGAGGAATTTTTCAGCAAACACAATCCTGAAGGAACCGACAGGGAAAAATCAGATATTCTTTTCCGTTTCGTGCAGTATGTTGAAAGGCAGGTGGTCCTTTTCGACGCACTCGAAGATGCGGCATTCACCAGTGTCAACGATATGGGGGGGCCCGGTTCCCTGAAACATTTGTCTTCCGAAGTGATCCAATACGATAAAGAGGATGAATTGAAAGAAAAACTGGAAGATTATGCCGTTCGATTGGTATTGACGGCCCACCCCACCCAGTTTTATCCCGGGCCGGTACTGGGAATCATCAACGATCTATCACGTGCAGTGATTCAGAACAATGCAGGTGAAATCAACACATTCATGCAGCAACTGGGCAAAACGCCCTTCCTGAATAAACAGAAGCCCACCCCCTATGATGAAGCCGTCAGCCTGATCTGGTATCTGGAAAACGTATTTTATCATGCGGCAGGAAAAATTCTATCTTCTCTGAAATCGCAGTTTCCCAAAGCCGTCAGCGACAGGAATCCTGTAATCCAGATGGGGTTCTGGCCGGGCGGCGACCGCGACGGCAACCCTTTTGTCAAGTCGGATACGACGGTCAGGGTGGCTGAAACATTGCGACATGCTTTGTTGCGCTGTTATTACTTCGACGTCCGCCGGCTCAAAAGGCGTCTGACGTTTAAGGAGGTGGATCTGATCATTGCGGATTGGGAAGAGAAATTGTACCGCGAACTTTTCGAGCCGGATCCGGAAGTCCCCTTCCATTTCCCGGAGATGCTTAAGGCGATGCTGAAGATCAGGGAAATACTCATCTATCAGAACAATAGCTTGTTCCTGAACCTGGTTGACAATTTTATCAGTAAGATGCGCATTTTCGGGCTTCATTTTGCCACACTCGATCTGCGTCAGGAAAGTTCCGTTCATGAAAGGGTTTTAAAAAACATCCAGGAACGTGAAGAGATTTTCCCGGAAGACTATGAATCGCTGGGTGAAAAAGAAAAAATAAAATTACTGGCTCATTTGAAGCCGGTCGCCAAAGCGCCATTTTCAGATGACCTGACGGAAGACACACTGGCCAGCGTGCGGGCTGTTAAAACCATACAGGAAAAAAACGGGGAGGCCGGGTGCGACAGGTATATCATCAGTCAGTGCAACAGCGCACGAAATGTTATGGAAGTCTACGCCCTCTTCCTTCTGGGCGGATGGAAAAAAGACCAGATTCATGTGGACATCATTCCGCTGTTTGAGACTGTGGATGACCTGCAACACGCAGCCGGCATCATGTCTACCCTCTATTCCCAACCCGAGTACCGCGCGCACCTGAAAAGAAGAAATGAGACCCAAATCATCATGGTGGGTTTTTCAGACGGAACCAAAGATGGCGGATACCTGATGGCCAATTGGGGAATTTATAAAGCAAAGGAGGAACTTACGCGGATATCAGAGGAATATGGCATACGTGTTGTTTTCTTCGACGGGCGCGGAGGTCCCCCGGCCCGGGGCGGAGGTAAAACACACCGTTTTTACTCTTCACTTGGAAAAAATATCGCAAACAAAGAGATACAACTTACTGTGCAGGGACAAACCGTCAGCTCGAATTTCGGTACCGTCGACTCTGCGCAGTTCAATATCGAGCAACTGATGCATGCCGGAATTGCGAACGACCTGTTTTCAGTGCGGAAAGTTACCCTCAGCGAAGACGAAGAACAGCTCCTATCGGAAATGGCGGAAATCAGTTATGGGGCATATGCGGAATTAAGGGATCACAATAATTTTACAGAATACCTGAGTGAAGTGAGCCCGCTCCAATTCTACGGAGAAACCAATATCGGGAGCCGTCCCAGCAAAAGGAAGAATTCGGGGAAACTGGAGCTGAAAGACCTGCGTGCGATTCCATTCGTGGGGGCTTTCAGCCAGATTAAACAAAATGTGACCGGTTACTATGGGGTAGGCTCTGCCTTGCAGGAAATGGAGAAAAAAGGAAAATGGAAACAAGTAAAAAACCTGTACAACAATTCCCCTTACTTCAAGACCCTGTTGGATAACAGTGAAATGGCCATGAAAAAATGCTTTTTCCCGCTTACCGAAACCTTTTCCAAACACCCCAGGTTTGGCAAGATCTGGATGCTCATATACAATGAGTTTGAACTGACAAAGAAATTCATTTTCAAACTGTCTGGAAAACAGGAACTTATGTCGGATTATCCCATCGAGCAGTTATCCATCCAGATGAGGGAGCGGATTGTGCTTCCGCTGAGCACGATTCAGCAGTTTGCCATCGTGAAATACTGGGAAGCTGAAAAATCGGGGTCTGCCATGAAGAAAATTTACGAAAAACTGATTATCCGTTGTTCTTTCGGAATTATTAATGCCGCCAGGAACTCAGCCTGATCATTTTACCTACTTTCGTGGTATAGATATTGCTCAAAACCTTCCTATCAGATGGGTTCGGGATTTATTTTTTCAATCGCTGTACTATGTTCAGACGCGTTTTAAGCAATTTGTATTTTCTCACTTTTCTGAACGGTTTTTTGCTGGCTTCTCTTTTTTACTTCAATATGGAAGCCCACTATGAAAAGGAACTCTTTCAGGCTATCCGCACAGACATAAATACCAGGATTCCAGCAGGTGAACCGGAAGATTCCCTGATTGTACAGGTGATGCACGTTTGCCATACCCTGCTGGTAAGCCGCGAATCTGTTTTTGAAGGAAAATCATTTGATGGCTTTAGTTCCAGCCTGCTCGAACCTGCTTCCATGGACCTGATGACTGCCCGCGGTGCCTGTGGAAGTTATTCGATGGTTCTTGCCCGGATTCTCCAGGGTTATAATTATCCGGTGCGGATTGCCCAAATGAAAGCAAATGGCATTTTCGCTGATCATAATATTGTGGAGGTAAAAACCCGGCATGGCTGGGTTGTTCTGGATCCTTTGTTCAATATTTATTTCATAAACCCGGACCACAGGCTGGCAAGTTTTAAGGATGTGCAATCCAACTGGAGTTATTATCTGCCCCAGTTACCCGGGAACTACGATCAGCATTACCGTTACGAAGACGTGCGGTATTCAAACTGGACAAAAATTCCCATTGTGATGCCGGCGATCAAGAAAATCCTGGATGAAACCATCGGGAAACAGGAGGCGGATAATATTTCACTGAGAACCTATTTTCTCAGAAAATATGATATCTGCTTTAACATCGTTTTGGTACTGTTCCTGTTTGTCTTTTCATTTACACTGGTCAACCTCATTAAGGCAAAAGTATTTCCACAGAAAAATATTCCGGTCACTTTTTCAAACGTATACAAATACCTGCGTCATCGCCCATTGAATAAGGGCATCACCCGCCAGGGCCACGCCTAATTCACACCATTAAAGTTCCGGAACTCGCCTGAAAAAAATGCGGGTGCCTTCAAAAAATGATACCGGAAAGACGAGCTTTCCCACATATCCACATTTACAGGGTATTCGCGCGATCATTACCCTCCACATCCTTGCACATTATTTATATTTGAATTCTTAAACGGGAAGCATGCTTAAAGTTGGCGTATTTGGAACCGGACATCTTGGAAAATTCCACCTCAACAACTGGAAACTGATCCGGGATGCTGAAGTTGTAGGATTTTACGACCCCAACGACGAGACTGCGGCCGAAGTATCGGCAAAATATCAAATACCCAGATATACTGATCCGGGCGCTTTGCTGGATCATTGCGATGCTGCGGATATCATTGCGCCTACCCCGGCTCATTTTTCTCTTTGCGAACTGGCCATCCGAAAGGGCAAACACGTTTTTGTTGAGAAACCGCTGGCTAATGATATGGAGGAAGCGAGGACCCTGATCAAGCTGGTTAAAGAGTCCAATGTAAAAATGCAGGTGGGTCATGTAGAGCGGTTCAATCCGGCATTCCTCGCATTAGAAGGCCTTGCACTCCAACCCATGTTTATTGAAGTGCACCGCCTGGCGGAATTCAATCCGAGGGGAACAGAAGTGAGTGTGATCCTGGACCTGATGATCCACGATATTGACATCATTCTCCATATCGTGAAAAGTGAAGTGAAAAACATTTATTCCAGTGGTGTTGCGGTTATGACTGATACTCCGGATATTGCCAATGTTCGTATGGAATTTAACAATGGCTGTGTGGCGAATCTGACTTCCAGCCGGATTTCGATGAAGAAGATGCGAAAAATGCGCATTTTCCAGAAGGATGCTTATATCGGAGTGGACTTCCTGAACAAGAAATCAGAAATCATCAGTCTGGATAATAACGAAGGCAACGGGGATGGTTTTTCGTTCGATATCGAAACCAAAAACGGAAAAAAATCCATTCTTGTTCGCAGTCCGGAAGTTCCTGACATCAATGCCATTCAGCTGGAGCTGGAGAAGTTCACGGAGAGTATACTTCAGAATAAACCTACATTGGTATCGGAGCTGGACGGATACAGAGCCATGGATATTGCCCATCAGATCCTGCAGAAAATAAAATACAACTCCATCAACAGTTGATTCATGATCAAAGCAGGAAGAAAAATCCATATCACCTGGTACGTTCTGAGTGATTATTTATCAGCCATTTTATCCTGGATGATCCTCTATTTTACCCGTCGGCTTCTGTTAAACGAAGCCATTTTTGTGGATGGAGCCGTGTTTCTCAATAACCGTTTCTGGCTTGGCCTCATTTTGATCCCCGCAGGCTGGATTTTCTTTTATGCCCTTACCGGTTCATATCATTCTCTCTATAAGAAATCCCGCTTAAGTGAATTTACCCTTACTGCCCTGATCAGCCTGATCGGTTGCACTGTTTTATTTTTTGCCATCGTGATCAATGATCCCCAAACGGACTACAGGTATTATTACAAGGCTTATTTTACTTTCCTGTTCGCGCATTTCCTGGTTACCTGGACGGGGCGTTGGATAATCCTGACGATTACCAAAATGCAGCTTCGCAAAGGGTATATCGTTTTCGACAGCCTGTTACTGGGTTCAGGTCCTGTCGGCCTGAGAATTTATGAGGAAACGGTAAATGGTCTTCGGGTGAATGGTTACCACTATATCGGTTATGTACAACCGAACGATTTTGCAGGTAATCTGCCGATGCCCATCCCCAGGCTGGGGCAGGCAGAAGAACTTGAAAAACTGGTAGAAGAGAAAAATATCAGTCTCGTGGTGATTGCGATGGAAAGAAACTACCAGGCTGAGGCCGAAAAAATGGTCCAGCGGCTGAGTGAGCATGATGTTGAAATAAAAATTATCCCGGATATATTGGATATTCTATCCGGGTCGGTAAAAACAAGCAACCTGTTCGGAGCCCTGTTGAGCGATATCCATACGGGGCTGATGCCTGAATGGCAGATGCACATCAAAAGACTGGTGGATCTGGTCTTTTCTGTTTTTGCATTGATTATCCTTTCGCCCCTGATGATCTATGCAGCCATTCGCGTGAAAATGAGTTCACCGGGCCCCATCTTTTATTCGCAGGAAAGAACGGGTTACAAAGGGAAGAAATTCATGATCCATAAATTCCGGTCCATGGTAAAGGACGCGGAAAAAAATGGTCCCTTCCTGTCGTCCGGATTTGATGAACGGATCACGCGCTGGGGGAAAACCATGCGGAAATGGCGTATCGATGAACTCCCGCAGTTACTGAATGTTATCCGTGGCGAAATGAGCCTGGTCGGCCCGAGACCTGAAAGGCCTTATTATATCGACCGTATCCTGCAGATCACGCCTTATTTTAAATACCTCCTCAAAGTGAAGCCCGGTGTCACTTCCTGGGGCATGGTACAATTCGGATACGCCGAAAACGTTGATGAAATGGTAGAACGCATGAAATACGATCTCATTTATATTGAAAATATTTCCCTGGCCCTGGATTTTAAAATCATGATGCATACCCTACTGACGATTATTAAAGGCAAGGGGCGTTAAAGTTCAAACCATTGCTTATTTGAAAAAAATTATCATCCTTCCTGTTTTATTTCTAGTCCTGGCGGCCCGGGGTCAGTCTGAATGGCAACAGTCACTTCGTTACAATATCCATGTACAATTCAATCCTGCTGACAAATCGCTCGACGCGCTGATGAAACTCAGTTATACAAATCATTCGCCCGACACGCTTTCCTTTATCTGGTTTCATGTATGGCCGAATGCTTATCGCAACGACAGGACCCTATACAGTGATCAGCTTTTGGAAAACGGCGATACCCGTTTTTATTTTTCTTCCAAAGACCAAAAGGGATACCTGAACAGGCTGGACTTTCGGGTGAATGGGAATCCGGCCATCATCCGGAATCATCCGGAACATATCGACATCATAAAACTAATTCTGCCCAAACCTCTTTTGCCGGGCGACAGCATTCAAATTGTTACTTCATTTCACCTGCGCCTTCCTTTTAATTTCAACGGAAATGGATATAGTGCTCATCATATGGAAATGAGAAACTGGTATCCCGAACCCGCCGTATACGATGCCCATGGCTGGCATCCCATTCCCTTCCTTGTTCAGGGTGGCGCCTATCATGAAGCAGCAGATTATACCGTGGAGATTGATGCGCCACCGGCTTACCGGATCGCTGCCGGCGCTGCCGCCGACACCCTCAGCCGCTCGCCTGCACATAATCTTTACCGGTTTTCCCTGACCCATGCCAATGCATTTGCCTGGATTGCAGACACGCATTACCTGGTCCGGGAAGACAGCCTGATATTGGATTCCGGAAAACTGGTCAGGCTCTATTATTATTATACGAACTACCCTTTAGTTAGTCCAGATAAATTGCTTCGCGAAGCAAAAACGGATCTCCGCAATCTTTCCGGATGGCTAAGTTCCTATCCCCACCCATCGATCAGCATTGTGCAGGCAGCGCCAATGGAAGATGAACAGTTTACCGGACTGGCTTGTATTGGAAATTTCCCGGGATACAGCTGGCAGTATGTTCTTCGTAATGCCCTTGCCGGACTATGGTTTCAAACCATTCTGATGACTGACCAGCGTGAGCAACCCTGGTTCTCGAAAGGATTTATGGCATATTACCGTCAGCGGCTCACCTGTCTGTTGCCGCCGGTAAAAACTAGTTATTTTCCTTTTAGAAACTATGACCTTTTGTTACGCGTTGCGGAAAATGAAAAAACAACACAACTCATCTCGACCCCCGCTCCGGCTTTCAGTACAGCGAACGATTCATTAATTGCCGAAATCAAGGCTGGACTATGGATAGCAAAACTCCGCGATTCAGCCGGTGATCAGGCTTTTGACCGAAAAATGAAAGATTATATTTCCTCCTGGACATTTGGTCATCCTTATCCGGATGATTTCAGAAAAACAATGGATACTTCCTTCGGAAAAAATCTACAGCCTGTTTTTGACGAGTTAAACAGCAATGCCTCTTTGTTTGCTAACGGACAAAAGCGGTTGCTGAAGCCGGCATATATTTTTTATCCCCGAAACAGCGAGCGCAATAATTATATCGGTCTTTCACCTGTTGCCGGATACAATCATTATGATGATTTTATGCTGGGGGCCCTGATTACTAATATTAATCTTCCTGAAAATAAATTTGAATTTCTTTTCACACCACTTTACGCTTTTGGATCGAAGGAACTCGTGGGTTTGGGCAGGGTATCTTATTCCTGGCATCCCGATAAACATTTCAGCCGGATCTCGGTGGGTGTAAATGGCGCACACTTTAATACCAACAAGGCCACAGATACAACAGGCCAGGTACTATTTGAATATTTCTCCAAACTTGTGCCCTATATCCGGTTGGATTTCAGGCCATCGAATCCGAGGAGTTCGATCAGCAGATGGATCGATTTTAAAACCTACCTGATTCAGGAACAAACCTTTGATCAATATGTCGACTATCCGAAAGATTCGCTTTATCATCCGAATGCAGTTACCACCAGCTTCAGGTATGTAAACCAGCTGAGTTTTAATCTGCAGGATAACCGCGTGTTGTATCCCTATTCGCTGCGGGTGGAATTACAACAAAGCGAATTGTTTTACCGTGTGAACCTGACCGGTAATTATTTTATGAACTATCCGGATGGCGGCGGGCTGAATGTCCGTTTTTTCGCTGCCAAATTCGGCGCTTGGAATGCAAAAAATTTATCCTCGCTGGCAAGATATGAACCCAAACTACTCGGGGTGGACGGTGAGGAAGATTATCTGTACGAAGACTATTTCATCGGAAGATCCGCTACCTATGCCATCGACCGTCCTTCGGTACCTAACGAAGGATACAGTGCGCAACAAATCATGAACCGGGACGGGGGATTGAAACTGCGTATCGATGATTTGGATTATGTGCAGGGCAAATCGTCTGACTGGGTATCTGCACTGAATTTCAATACCAGTTTACCGGCCGGTCTGTTTCCTTTTCCTGTGCCGATCCGAATTTTCTTTGATGTCGGCACCTATGCAGAAGCCTGGCAAAACAATCCACCCACCAGTAAATTTTTATACACTGGCGGCATCCAGTTAAGTCTTTTCAAAAACGTCCTGAATATATACGCCCCGCTTATATACAGCAGCGACTTCAAAGCAGCATTCGGAGCACTACCCTATGGAAGAATGATAACATTTAGCATAGATATTCAGAACATACGTTACAAGAATTTCATCCGCAAAATAGCCATAGGTGAATAAAACTGTTGCTAACATCAGGCATCTGCGCCGTGAGGAAATAGATTCCGCCCGATGGGACGCCTGTATCCTTCGAGCGGAGAACGGACTGATTTATGCCCGAACCTTTTATCTGGATGCGATGGCCACACATTGGAATGGATTGATCCTGGGAGATTATGAGGCGGTAATGCCCCTGACATGGAATAAGAAATTTGGATTTTCCTATTTATACCAACCGGCATTTACCGCACAGCTGGGCATATTTTACAGAAATGTTCCGGATAAGGCAATGGAGAATATTTTTATATCACGGGCAAAAAGCCATTTCCGTTTTTGCGAGATCCATTTAAATTATGCCAATACGATCGAAGACGCAGCGCCTAAGGCGAACTATACCATCGACCTGGACAAATCTTATGAACAGATACGCCAGGGATACAAAAAAAGACTGCTGGAAAATCTGGACGAAGCCGGATCCCATTCATTGGATTATCTGCCAGGCAAAGACTACGGGGAGGTTATTCATTTATTTAAAAATCAATACGGGCACAGGTTGCCGCATACCCACCCGTCAGACTACGATCATTTTGATAAATTATGCCGGGAATTGCAAAATCGAAATATGATTTTTATCAGGCAGGTCAGAGAACGTTCGGGTGCACTGCTCAACAACAGCATTTTTCTTCAGGACGATCGCCGGATATACAATATCATGTCTGTTTCACTGCCGGCCGGAAGAGAAAAAAGGGCTCATTTTTATTTGCTGGATCAACTCATCGCTGAGTTTGCAACAAAAAAATTATTGCTGGACTTTGAAGGTTCGGACGTACCGGGCATTGCAGAATTCTATCGGAAATTCGGATCTGTCAATCAGCCCTATCTGTTCCTGAAGTACAATAACCTGCCCTTCCCATTGCGTTTATTCAAATGAACATTATATGGGATGATGCGGAGGGTCCAATAATTTTTCAGCAATGGCCAGATCGAGGGGAGTAGTAATCTTGATATTGTTAGCTTCTCCTTCCACCAGATGTACTGTGCGTCCTGCGGCCTCCAGTACGGAAGCATCATCGGTAAAACTTTCCCGGTACGGAACCTGATAGGCGGGGAGAATTTGATCACTCATAAAAGTCTGCGGTGTTTGCACCAGCCTAATACTTTTCCTGTTTACGGAAACATGATCATCTTCGATGAGAATCCGTATGCTGTCTTTCGATTCGATACAGGGTATGGCTGAACCAAACCGAATGGTATCTTCATAACACAGATGGATCAGGGAAGGGCTTAACAGGCACCGAACGGCGTCGTGAACAAATACTACGGACGACTCCTGCACAAAAGAGAGTCCTTTTTGAACGGAGTGAAAACGTGTTTCCCCTCCCGTTACTGTCAACACCGGATAATGGGGGTTCATTTCATCGCAGATTGCCCTGCCGGTATCATAATATTCTTCGGGAAGAACCAATATAATCTGGATGTCTTTGTACGATTTCAGAAAAACCTGCATCGTATACCAGACGATTGGCCAGTTGTGGATCAGCAGAAACTGTTTGGGTAACAAAGATCTCATCCGCAAACCGGCGCCACCGGCAACGATAACTGCATATTTTTTCATCCGAAAGTCATTCTGTTAATAAACGCCGGCATTCCCTCAATAGCCTGGTTTTGTCGATAGCTACCGTACCGACGGTTTCACACACCAAACCTCCGGCGAGGTTCGCGATTTCAGCCATCAGACGGGTATCCCGGGTTAGCGCATAAATCAGGGTGGCCACAGCAATTACGGTATCTCCTGCACCAGACACATCTGCCACGTTCCGGATATGCGAAGGCACAATATGGGACTCTTTTCCATCATCATAAAAAACACCCTTTTCTGATAATGTGATGAATGAAATCTGATGTTTTAATTCCTGTTTCAGTTTGTTATGAATTTGTGCGAGACTGTTTTCATTTACATCTTCCATCAGCAGATTCAGGGCTTCCCGGGCTTCTTTCAGATTGGGTTTGAAAATATCAACGCCTGTATAATCAAAAAAATGTTTTCTTTTAGGATCCACAGCCGTGAGCACCGATTTAGTTTTGCAAATACCGACCAGGGTCCTGATCACATGCTCCGTGAGCACGCCCTTATTGTAGTCCTCAAATATGATGGCCGCGGGGGATTGCGTTTCGATAAAATCTTCCACCCGGCTCACCAATTCTTTTTCCTGTTTGGGGTTTAATGGCAACAGGGTTTCGGAATCCAGCCGCATCATCTGCTGATTGCGACTAATCACACGCATTTTATTCGTAGTAATGCGTTCCCCAGATCTCAATAAATATTCCGTATCAATTTTTTTGCCTTCGAGCAGCCCGGTAAGGATCTGGCCGTCTTTATCTTCACCGATAAAGGAGAAAACAGAGACGGGTGTGCCCAGCGAAGCCAGGTTCAGGGCTACGTTTCCCGCACCTCCGATTCGGTATTCTTTTCTGTCTACCGTAACAACGGGCACCGGTGCTTCCGGAGATATTCTTTCCACGTTACCCCACCAGTAAGTATCGAGCATCATATCGCCGATCACGCCAATTTTTACGGACGAAAATATTTTGAACAACTCTGTGAAATCCATGATTGCTATTTTAGTCTGCCTGGTTTTTCCGGTTGCCTGCTCTTGCCACATAAAACAAAGGAATTCCAAGCAGTGCAATAATTAGTCCGGGCCAGGTAAATTCCGGTTTATAAATAATCAGCAATACGCAAAAACTGGTTCCCATAAGCATATACAGTATGGGTAATACCGGGTATCCGAATGCCTTATAAGGTCTCGGCAGTTCCGGCCTCTTTTTTCTCAATATAAAAATACCCAGAATGGTCAATACATAAAAAATCACAACCACAAAAGAAATCATATCCAGCAGATCTCCATATTTTCCACTCAGGCAAAGTACAGAAGCTACGACAAACTGTGCCCAGAGCGCCCATTGCGGCACGGAATTTTTATTCAGCGTGCCGGCCTGGCGAAAAAATAATTTGTCTTTAGCCATCGTATAATAAACTCTTGCGCCGGCTAAGATCAATCCGTTGTTGCATCCGAAAGTGGAAATCATGATCAGGAGCGCTATGATCTTAGTTCCGGATTTGCCGAAAATGACCTGCGATGCTGCCACTGCAATGCGGTCTTTCTCGGCATGCGCGATTTCATTCAGAGGCAGTACGGCAACATACATCAGGTTGGCCAATATATAAATAACCGTAACGATTAAAGTGCCGAGGAAAAGAGAAAGACCAATATTTCTCTGCGGGTTTTTTATCTCGCCGGCAATAAATGTTACATTATTCCAGGCATCACTACTGAATACTGAGCCCACCATGGCTGCGGCAATTCCGCCGAACAAGGCGGCCCCCCCGATGGAATTTACGTTAAACCCCTGCGAGGGATTACAAATATCCTTCAGGCTTGATTTTGTTGCCACCCAGGCTTCGGACCAGTTGGCATGCCAGACTTCCGGTCTGAATACAATGAAGCCGGCGACAATTAATCCAAATAACGCAAGAAGTTTTGTAGAAGTAAATATGTTTTGTATCCATTTGCCCCCCTTAACTCCCCGTGTGTTCGTGTACGTTAGGAAGCCGATTAACACGATGGATGCGATCTGGGCTGCACTTATTGTAAAAAAAGTGGGATCCCCGCAGGTATTGGTACCGGTTTGAAACCGAAATATGTGATGATCTTCACTGAGTGCAGGAACAAGGTAAGCGGCATATTTTGAAAAAGCCACCCCGACGGCCGCAATGGTCCCCGTTTGTATAACAGAAAAAAGGCTCCAGCCATACAGGAAGCTGACCAGGGGATTGTAAGACTCTTTGAGATAAACGTACTGTCCCCCCGCCTTCGGAAACATGCCACTGAGTTCACCATAACTTACGGCGGCAGTCAGTGTCATAAAACCTGTGATCAGCCAGACGAGGATAAGCCACCCGGCGCTTCCAACATTCCTGACGATATCAGCGCTTACAATAAATATCCCGGATCCGATCATGGAACCCGCCACGATCATGGTAGCATCCATCAGGCCCAGTGTCGGTTTAAATGATTGGCTTTCTGCGGGCATACTGCGATTTAAACCGGAAGATAGTAAATCGGTCTGATTCCGTCAGTCTATGGAGAAGCTACTTTTTTTTGTAAGATGCATTCAGACCGCTCACCAGGTCGTCTGTAATATTGTTGGCCGTATCCCGGATATAGATAAATGAATTGGCCTCGTAGGAAATAATATAATTATAACGCTTCTCCTTGTTGTATTCTATGAGGTAATCTTCAATTTTCTTCCGGATATCCGCTTTCAGGTCTTCATTATGTTTCATCAGGGATTCCTGAAGGGTCTGTTTGCGCATCTGGTAATTCTGCTGCATCTGGGCATATTCCTGCTGGGCTTCCTGGCTTTCAGTTGGCGACATGGTGGACGCTTTTTTCTGCCATTCAGAAATTTTCTTCTGGAAGCCTTTTTCCATTCCGCTGAGTTCGGCATTCATGTCGTTCTCCTTACTCTTAACCTGATCCAGCACATCCTTAAAATACTGGTAATGGGATTCCAGCGAGTCCAGATTGAAATACGCCAGGCGAAAATTGTTGCCTGCCTGAGTGTTATTCGTGGATTTAACCGAAACTGTCGCTCCAGTCTCGGGCTTGTGATAAACCACATAAAACAAAACGCCCGTAAGCAGTAAGGCCAGCAAACCGGGGACCATTGCAATATTTCTCATACGAATTGATGAATTTGAATGTTGTATATACCAGACATAAAAGTAGGAAGCATTTCTGCTTCCTACTCCATATTAATTCTTAAAGTTTGGCTTATTCTTCCTCATCAAACTGCATGGCTTCGCGGGTATTCTGGAGTAATTCATATTCCTCCTTACTTCCGACGATCATATTTTCAAACTCACGCAGTCCGGTACCCGCAGGAATCGGATGACCCGTAATCACATTTTCCTTCAGACCCATCATATCGTCCGTTTTACCCTGAATGGCTGCAGAAGACAGCACTTTCGTAGTTTCCTGGAACGAAGCAGCTGAAATCCAGCTCTGTGTTCCAAGGGAAGCCTTGGTAATACCTAACAGCATCGGAGCTGAAGTGGCGGAATGGGCATCGCGGAATTCGGCGAGTTTTTTATCATTACGGCGAAGAATGGAATTTTCCTCCCGCACCTCACGCAAACTTACAATCTGCCCGGGTTTGAGTTTTGTTGAATCTCCTGCTTCAGTAACTACTTTCTTATCAAAAATCCAGTCGTTTTCGTCCAGGAATTCAATCTTATCAACTGTCTCATCTTCCAGGAAACGCGTATCACCCGGATCCACGATATTCAGTTTGCGCATCATCTGGCGCACGATCACTTCAATGTGTTTGTCGTTGATCTTTACACCCTGTAAGCGATACACTTCCTGAATTTCATTCACCACATATTCCTGAACTGCGAAAGGACCTTTAATGGCCAGGATATCGGCAGGCGCAACCTGTCCGTCGGACAGCTGGGCACCGGCCTTGATAAAGTCCCCGTCCTGCGCCAGGATCTGGCGGGTAAGCGGAACAAGATATTTTTTTACTATACCGTCTTTGGCTTCAACGATGATCTCCCTGTTACCTCTTTTGATATTTCCGAAGGCAACCACCCCGTCGATTTCTGAAACTACAGCCGGGTTACCCGGATTTCTGGCTTCAAATAATTCAGTGACACGTGGCAGACCACCCGTGATATCGCGAAGTTTTCCGAGAACCCTTGGAATTTTTACAATGACCTGTCCGGCTTTAACATCCTCACCTTCATCCAAAATGATATGACTACCAACAGGAAGGTTATAATTCTTTATTTCTTTGCCTGATTCCACAACGATACCCGGAATCTTAGTTTTGTCCTTGGTATCGATAACCACTTTCTCACGGTGACCGGTTTGTTCATCAGCTTCTTCCCGGTAGGTAATCCCTTCCAGAACATTTTCAAATTTCAGTTTACCTGTAATTTCGCTGATCACAACATTATTAAATGGATCCCAGGTACAAATGATATCTCCCTTAATTACTTTTTGTCCGTCTTTCACTGTCAGCGTTGCACCATAAGGAACATTGTTCGTAATCATCAGGCGGTCGTTCTTCACGTCCGTAATCCTCACTTCACCAGTACGTCCGATAACGATAGGCACTTTCGCGCCATCATTATTTTCGGCCAGTACAGTTCTTAATCCATCAAACTGGATGGTACCGTCGAATTTAGCAAGCAGTGAAGATTCTACTGAAGCAGAACCTGCAACACCACCCACATGGAACGTACGCAGGGTAAGCTGTGTTCCAGGTTCACCAATGGATTGTGCGGCAATGATTCCGACAGCATCGCCTTTCTGCGCCGTGTAACCGGTCGCCAGGTTCTTTCCATAACATTTCACACAAACACCCCTTTTGCTTTCGCAGGTGAGTACGGAACGGATTTCTACCGTTTCAATGCCGGCTTCTTCTATTTTCCTCGCAACTTCTTCTGTGATCTCAATACCACCTGTAGCAATAATCTGATCCGTTTGCGGATCGTACACATCGTGCAGGGATACGCGACCCAGAATACGGTCGTATAATGGTTCTACGACGTCTTCATTGTCTTTCAGCGCCGTGGTGGCAATACCTCTTAATGTTCCACAGTCCTCTTCTTTGATTACCACATCCTGGGCTACGTCTACGAGACGACGGGTCAGGTAACCCGCATCGGCTGTTTTCAATGCTGTATCTGCAAGGCCTTTACGCGCACCATGGGTAGAGATAAAATAGTCCAATACATTCAATCCGCCTTTAAAATTCGAGAGGATCGGATTCTCAATGATTTCACTTCCTGTGGAACCCGACTTTCTGGGTTTGGCCATCAGACCGCGTATGCCCGCCAGCTGTTTGATCTGCTGTTTGGAACCACGGGCACCGGAATCCAGCATCATGTATACGGAATTGAATCCCTGTTTATCAGCTGCGAGTTCGCGTATCAGCGTTTCCGTGATGCGTGTATCCACCCTCGACCAGATGTCGACGATCTGATTATACCTTTCATTGTTTGTAATCAGCCCGGTATTGTAGTTATCCCATACTTCGTCCACTTCCACTTTAGCATTCACCAGCAATTCTTCCTTGGTGTCTGGGATGATGAGGTCATTAATACTAAAAGACAATCCGCCGCGGAAAGCCATGCGGAACCCGAGCGTCTTGATATCATCTAGGAACTTCGCGGTCTTTGGCACGTTTGTCCATTTAATAATATTCCCGATGATTTCGCGTAAAGATTTCTTAGTGAGCAACTGGTTTACAAAACCCACTTCAACGGGTGTGTGCTGGTTGAAAAGCACCCGTCCGACGGTAGTCTCCAGCAGTTTCTTCTCGAGCACATCATTTTCATTTCTCACGTTCACTTTTACCTTGATGTAAGCGTGCAGATCAAGCTGATTTTCGTTATACGCGATGATCACTTCTTCAGGACTATAAAAAGACTTTCCTTCGCCCTTCACTTTTTCCGTTGGAGTTGATTTCTTTCCTTTGGTTATATAGTACAATCCCAAAACCATGTCCTGTGAAGGAAGTGTGATGGGCGTACCGTTCTGGGGATTGAGGATATTATGGCTGGACAGCATCAGCAACTGGGCTTCCAATACAGCAGCGCTGCTCAGGGGAACATGCACCGCCATCTGGTCACCATCAAAGTCGGCGTTGAACGCTGTACAAACCAGCGGGTGAAGCTGGATCGCCTTTCCTTCAATCAGTTTGGGTTGAAATGCCTGGATTGATAAACGGTGAAGTGTCGGAGCACGGTTGAGCATCACCGGATGCCCCTTCAGGATATTTTCAAGAATATCCCAAACGATGGCTTCCTTACGGTCAACCAGCTTGCGGGCTGATTTCACAGTCTTTACGATACCTCTTTCTATCAGTTTGCGGATAATAAACGGTTTGAATAATTCAGCCGCCATGTCTTTTGGCAAACCACATTCATGCAGCTTCAATTCAGGTCCCACCACAATAACGGAACGTCCTGAATAGTCAACACGTTTACCCAGCAGGTTCTGACGGAAACGTCCTTGTTTACCTTTCAGCACATCACTCAAAGATTTCAGCGCCCTTCCGCCTTCTGCTTTCACTGCATTTGACTTACGGCTGTTGTCAAAGAGTGAATCGATAGCTTCCTGCAGCATTCTCTTTTCATTACGCAGGATCACTTCAGGTGCTTTAATTTCCAGAAGCCTTTTTAAACGGTTGTTGCGGATGATCACCCGACGGTACAGGTCATTCAGATCTGAAGATGCGAACCGGCCACCATCCAGGGGAACCAGCGGGCGAAGTTCAGGAGGAATAACGGGAATATATTGCATCACCATCCATTCCGGACGGTTGGTAATTCTTGTGTTGGCATCGCGGAAACTTTCCACTACGCTTAAACGTTTTAATGCATCTGCCTTACGCTGCTGTGATGTTTCATTTGCCGCCGCAGCGCGCAGGTCAAAACTCAGTTGATCCAGGTCGATGCGTTGCAATAAATCATGTACAGCCTCGGCTCCCATCTTGGCGATGAACTTTTGCGGATCATCGTCAGGCAGGTACTGATTGTCTTTGGGAAGCGTATCTAAAATTTCCAGATACTCTTCTTCTGTAAGCAGGTCACCCTGATTCTGGTTTTTATCTGCGCGGATACCGGACTGGATAACCACATATCTTTCATAATACACAATGCTCTCGAGTTTCTTGGAACTCATACCCAGCAGGTAGCCCGTTTTATTCGGAAGACTCTTGAAATACCAAATATGAACTACTGGTACTACCAGTTTAATATGACCCATGCGCTCCCTGCGCACCTTCTTCTCCGTGACTTCCACACCACAACGGTCGCAGACAATACCCTTGTAACGGATTCTTTTATACTTTCCGCAGGCGCATTCATAGTCCTTCACAGGGCCAAAAATGCGTTCGCAGAACAATCCATCCCTTTCAGGTTTGTAGGTTCTGTAGTTTATGGTTTCAGGCTTTAAAACCTCTCCGTAAGATCTTTCCAGGATGGAATCCGGAGAAGCAAGGCCGATGGTAATTTTTGAGAAAGTGGCTTTGGGACGATTTTCTTTTTTAATAGCCATATTTTTAATATCAGGTTTTTAAAAGACAGTTACCACAAATGCGATAAT
>Ga0075521_10000073_pt1 | contig 20582 bp, 15 predicted proteins | sample NGEPerD_FD_74785 | JGI IMG/M metagenome (GOLD analysis project Ga0075521, IMG submission 74785) | Arctic peat soil microbial communities from the Barrow Environmental Observatory site, Barrow, Alaska, USA - NGEE PermafrostAB12-D | ecosystem: Environmental > Terrestrial > Soil > Wetlands > Peat ...
TAATAATAGTGCTGAATCATTGATAATGGTATTGACGTGCTGGTAAATGCTCGTTTGCCTAATAATGAAAGCGATTTTATTTTTTGACAGGGGCGCTACCTCCGCCACAAACTGGTTTTTGGAAAAAACCCAGCTACTGTCCGCTGTTCTTTCGAATTCCTGTTTAATGTTCAGCCGGTTAACATAGTTGATATTTGCAGTGGAAGATACCTTGAGTTGTACGACGGAAACCGCCCAGGTGGAATTGTCAATCCAGCAATCACCGGAAAAATTATTTTCACCTGCACGTTTCGGAGTGAAAAACAAATGGAGAAAACGCCTGCCAGAGATGTATTGGGTGTCGGCTGCCTTAAAATTGTAATACCTGGATGCATCATCGCTCAATGGGCTGATAAATTCCTTACCAAACAGGATGATACTATTATCGTACACGTCAATTTCCTGCTTTAGTCCGTCAATGAAATGCAATACGACTTCATTCTTCATACCACTGGTGCGAAAAGCCAGAATTTCTTCTTTCTTTTCATCCGGATTCGTTTTGTACCAGCATTTGGAAATCGTTTCCTTCATGAAGACCGGCAGAAAACTTTTATTTTCTGAAACGCTGTCCATATAGGAGGTCAAAAACTGAAATGGTTTTAGCAGTTTCACTTTCATGAATGCCTCTTTCGTGATGTTCGTCAGGTCCATTTCCATTTTTTTGTACAGGTCGCAGGAAAAGCTGCTGAATTGACGGGGGTCGTTGCTGGCTTTATGGAGGACAATTTTTCTCCACCACAGCAATCCCCGGTTGTACTTTTTGTTCACCAGGACCTCAGTCCCTCCTTTCTCCGTCAACTCCACGATCAGCGGACCATGGTCCCTGCCGGCATGTACAGGCAGGCTGAGTTCGTTATACCCAACATGACTGACGATCAGGGTATCTTCCGCATATCGTGGATAAATGATAAAACCTCCAACGCTATCACTCACACAACCCGTTCCCGCCTTTTTCCAAGATAAACTGACAAAGGCAATTTTTTCTCCGGACAACTGGCTAACCACCGTTCCGTGTATGGGTCTGATCTGTGCAGAGAGGCGGGTTGACAATAAAAGAAGACAAAGTACTACGAGGCTGCTTCTTCCCTGGGTACTCAGGCGAATCCAGAACAGGCGGTATAAATAGCTCTTTGGATTCATGGAATGTTGTTTACCTGATGAGGCTGCCAGTATAAATGTAGACCTGGAAGCAGGCGAACCCTAATCGGTTCCTGCCGGCTCAGCATGAACAGACCGCAGGTTCTGCCATTGGCATCGGTAAATCAAATCGGAAGCAGATTCCCTGCAAATAATGGGAACTGTGGGCAGTGAATTAACAAATTATGCAAATCGGCGGTTCGGGGTATTGCACATTTTACTAAACTTTCACCTTGTCTGAGAATATGCCCAAACCAGCGCCGAAGCGCATTTTACTAAGCGTCCGGGAAACTAGTTGTGCACTCTTTTCAATTCCTACTCAGCACCGGTAGATCTTTCCTGTTTATCTTTCAACGCTTTATTCTTAAAATGGTGCGTTTAGGTTAGCTTATACGCCACCAGTTGGAAATTAAAGTTTCTTCCCACCACAGCAGTATAGTTTTCCCATCGGCATTCCTTTTCTATCGATCGTATGCATGCGTAAGATCTTTCAGACAACTACAATGAATTGTACAAATAAAAACCGCCGTCTGATTGGCGGTCTAGCAATTTTTTTTTGATTTTTCTGATGAACTGTATTATTCCGTTCTCAATGCCCTGACGGGGTTGGCCCTGACTGACTTCCAGATCTCATGACTCACCGTTATGAGGGTAATCAGCAACAGTCCCAACAGGCTCAGGATGATGATTAACGGGCTCACAGAAACGCGATAGACAAATCCCTGCAGCCATTTGTAAGCGACAAACCAGGCAACCGGCACGGCAACCAGGCTGGCAATGAGGAAAATCCGGATGAATACTGAAGCAAACAAAACCACCACCTGTTTATCACCGGCTCCGAGCACTTTCCGGATTCCTATTTCCTTGGTGCGCTGTTCTGCAGTATAGGTAGCCAGACTGAATACGCCAAGGATGGTAATCAGAATGGCGAGTGTGGCAAATACTTTGGCCAGGGAGGATACCGTTCTTTCCGATAAATACATCCGGTTGAACTCGTCATTTACAAACCAATGATCAAACCCCGCACCCGGAAATGCAACCTTCCATTTTTTTTCTATATCTGCTATTTTTTCCTGGAATTTCCCGACGGGCAATTTTACATAAGTGATTTTGTCAATTTCATGAAGGCGCGGAATAAGCAGCAGGGGTTCGATGGGTTGGTGCATGGAACGAAATGGAAAATCCTTAACAATACCAATTACGCGGTACGATCTGTTGTTGTCAAATTTGCTCGTCAGAGTGGAACCCATTATTTTGCTGATGGGTTGATTTAAAGCCTTTACTGCCGCTTCATTCATCAATACATTATTGCTATCATTGATATTGCCCAGTTGAAAATCCCGGCCCGTAACAAATTCCAGGTGAAATGTTTTGGGAAAATCATATTCCACGTTTAGCTGATTCCATTGCAATTCCTTGTCACCCAATTCAGGAAATTTAACCCGGGCTCCGATAAACCCGAAATAATCAAGTCTTGGTAAATGATTGGCCATCGTCACGGCTTCAATCTGCGGATCCTGTAATACGGAACGTTTAAAAAATGCGAAACGGTCCTGCTGGGCTATCCCGCCAAAACGAATGGCCAGCAACTGGCTGCCCTGTTCATTCAGTTTGGTTGTTTTCAGCTGATCCATCTGTTGTATGACAACGAATGTATAAATGATCAGCCCGAGCGCAACAGTATATTGTATGGTAACCAGGCATTTGCGAAACAATTCAGCTGCTTTGCCCTTTATGAATTGTCCCTTCAGCACCCGAACAGGCTGGAAGCCGGATAAATAAAAAGCAGGATAAATACCGGATACAAAAGCCATAAATAAAACGATACCGGTAACGATCGCTACCATATAAGGATTCAGCAAAGCGTCCATCGTAAAAGACTTATGGGCCAGCTGGTTAAACGGATGTATAAAAATAAATACCAGCAATACCGAAAGGAGCAGCGCACAAAATACCATCAGAAAAGATTCCAGGAAAAACTGGAGCGCTATCTCATAGCGGTAACTTCCAAATGATTTCCGCAACCCGACCTCCTTTGCCCTTTTTACTGACCGGGCGGTCGCGAGGTTGGTATAATTAATACAGGCAATCACCATGATCATCATGGCGATGACGCTGAAGATGGTCAGGTACACTTTATCTCCGTGTGTATTGTTCTCCCATTGGTTTTTAGCATCGAAATGAAGATCCGCCAGTTTGGTTGTAAAACCTTCAAATTTTGCTCCGCTGGCCCGGCTCCCTGAATCGGTCTGCAGTATCTGGTAGGCCAGTTTATTCAATATGGCATTAATGGGTTTGATATCAGCTCCGGGTTTCAACACCAGATACGTTTCAAAAAACTCGGTATGCTCGCCAAAATTGGGGGCTTCCATATATTCGGCAAAATGCTCGCCATGTATCGCGTGCATGGCATTGATGTTTACTATGTAATTTGGTTTGAAATGGGAATTGGACGGATAGTCCTTGTAAATTCCGGTAACCATCACATCAATCTCCTTGCCCCGCGTCGCGAATGTGTGTTTTAGAGAAATAACCTTTCCCATGGGGTCCTCATCGCCGAAAATCCTGCGGGCTCCGGTCTCGCTCAGCAGGATGCTGTTGTAAGTTTCGAACATTTTCTCCCGGTTGCCCCGCAGCAAATCGTAATATAGTACTTTATCAAATCCCGGTTCGGCCCATTTGATCTCCTCGGTAAGGACAATTTTGTCCTTGGGTTTATAGTTCAGTGATGTGGGATAACCGATATCATCTATGCGGATGGCTTGAACTACTTCGCTTCGATTGTCTTTCAGGTAGCGCACAAAATAACCGGGAGCCACCGTATTGTCAAAACGCTGACCGTCTGGATTGATGAACGTACATCCCACACGATACGTGTCCTTGTAATACGGCTGCATGGCATCATACCGCAACTCGTCATTAACATATAAAAAAATAAGGATTGCACTCGCGAGACCAAGAGCCAGTCCGAAAATATTCAGCAGGGAAAAGAGTTTCTGGTTCTTAAAATTGCGGAAGGTAATCAGCAAATAATTCCGGAACATGGCTAAATTTTTAAGTGATTAAAACAATTTATACCAACGCCAAATAAAATATACCGTGATTACCCGTGGTTAGATTAATCAAGTTCTGAAAAAAAAGAAACGAACAAAAATGTATTGTGATAAACGGCCATTTTCACTGACCCAATTCCATGCATTTTGACTTTTACCCCTTGAAGGGGGAGCTTAACAGAGTATGAGAGTATGGGAGTACGGGAGTATGGATAACTTTAAACAACAGACTCCCATACTCCCATACTTTCGTTATGGCGTACCTGCAGAAGACTTGCCCGCTTTTTTATCATCGTTATTGATACCCCGCTGATTCTTTTTAATATCACTGCTCAGCTTGCCGATTTTGATATTGAAACGCAGCGCAAAAGAACGATAGAAAATCTGGTTATAGGTTGACTGGTAAAAATCAGGTGTGGCAGTCGTTGACCTGAAAGTATAAAACTGGCTGTAGGGGTTGTTCGCCACCGCAGACAATGTGATTCGCTTATTCAGGAATGTTTTAGCAAACACATATGATGTATAAATATAGGCATTCGATTTCCCCTGCAGGAATATGTCCCCGCTAAAATACCCGGCATCAAAGCCGATCCGAAAGCCCTTTCCGAATTTATACCCGGAATTCAAAAAGATGTTGCCGGTATTTCCGTCATTCGTATAAAACTGACCGTTATAAGTGCCTTTTAGCCATACATGGGAGAGCTGGCCGTTAATACTGATGTTGAGGTCTTTGACGCTGGATATATTCACATTAATATTTAAGCCCAGGTTTTTGTTGCTGCCCAGATTTTCATATGTGGTTACGGTAACGGTATCGCTGGCATTTCCGGAATTGGCAGCCTGCAGATGCGTGACCGTCTGAATGGAATTATTTGAAAAAGAATAACTGAGCCCGGCAGTTAAAGAATTCTTCGCAAAAACACTGTAGTTGAGTTCAAAACTGTGATTGACTTCCGCCTGCAAATTGGGATTTCCCGTACTGATAAAATTGGGGTTGGAGGCATCTACAAACGGATTCAGCTGGTAAATGCCCGGACGACTAATCCGGTCAGTATAACCCAGTGATATATTACTGCCTTTTAAATTATACTGTATGGATAAGGATGGTATGAAATTATTATAATCCTGGTTTACCGTACTGGAGGTGGAAACAAAATCCGCGCGCACCGTAGTATGTTCTAACCGCAAACCCGCTTTGGCATTCCATTTATCCCATTTACCGGAATAAGAATTGTAGACACTGTAAATATCCTGGTTATAATTAAAATCGTTGGTCTGGTTGGGAATGATTTCATAATTCTTGGTGATCGAATCATAATTGCTGGTTTCGAAATTGCTGAAATTATTCCTGAGGATTGTCTTTGCCCCCGCTTCCAGATTCACGGTCTTAAAAGGATGCACATAGTCCACCTGGATCGTATGTTCTTTATTTCCGGCATGATTATACTGAATATAGTCGGGCAGATAAAAATTGAATGTATCGGAAATGGTGTTGCCGATATTTTGGGTATTGGGAGAATAGCTGTATTTATAGGACAAGGTCAACAACCGGTTTTTGTCTTTCTTAAATCCCAGCTGGTAGTTGAGCGACGCATCCATGCCCCCGAAATCATTGCTGGCATCACTTATGAGGCGATAGGTCTGGAAAAGGGTATTACTGCCGTCATAAGCATTTGAAAGCTGGTTTCCATCCTGGCTATAGTTCCCGGAATAAAATTCAAAGGAACCGGTCAGCAGATTCAGGCTGTCTATTTCAAAACTCAATTCAGCATTGCCGTAGGTATTATGCGCCGAAACGGTATTGGTACCCTGTTGGTAAATGTTGGAACTGTCGGAGAAAAAATTTTGCTGTCCGCCAATACCATTGGTCTGCTGATGACGCACGTTATAACCTACATATCCTGAAAAACCGAATTTTCCTTTCTTATATGTACCGTTCAGGTTGATGCCGGGCCCCCAAACCGTATTCAAACGGCCATTCACACCAATATTATATCCCTCGTCTATTTTCTTTTTTGTAATAATATTTATGATACCGGCCAGTCCTTCCGCGTCGTATTTTGCCGGTGGGGTTGTAATCACTTCAATCCTTTCGATATTGGTCGCGGGCATCGAACGCAATACATCTGAGGGGTTCTTAGCCATAAGTGCCGATTCCTTTCCATTGATAAGAATTTTATAATTGGACTTCCCCTTGAGCTTGATATTATCGTTTCCATCCACAGAAAGCAACGGTACTTTACGCATTATGTCCAGGACACTCAGCACAGGTGTTTCAGGGTCTGCAGCCACATCATAACTAATACCATCCAGGTCTCTTTTGATCAGTGGTTTTACTGCGACCACCGTCACTTCAGTCATCTGCTTGCCGGATGGTTTTAAAGAAATCGTTCCCAGGTCGGCTGAATGACCCCGGCTGATGGAAATGGTTTTATTGTCAAAACCTGTAAAGGCCAGGACCAGCAGGTAGTCCACACTGTCGACGACAGACACCTCAAAACTGCCATCATCATTTGCTATGAAATTTTTCGCCGGTGTTTTGGTTTTTGCATTTTGCAGCAGCAGGGTGGCATAACCCAGGGATTTTCCGCTGGTCGAATCCACAATGTTCCCTTTCAGATTAATGACCGGGTGGCCGGTTTGTGCAGATGAGTGAAACAAAATCCAAGATAGCAGCGTAGTCAGGGATAAGATTTTCATGATCAGGTTTTGGAGGTACAATGAATCAGCAGGAATCACTTCCTTGCAAATACCGAATGAATATAGAACCTCTTCCTGAAGAAAGAAATATTTCGTAGTTTAAATATTCTATAAATATGATAACCGGCTGAATTCGGTGGAGGAAAGGTGATGGTTAACCTGATGGATTTATTTGAATTCGTTCCTGCCTAACGAAAAGATAATATTTGACGCATTGTCCGGATCGGTTCTCTTCGGCAGCTGCCTGAATCCGTTATTTTTCAGCAGCCTGATGGAGTTTTTATTTTTCCTGTCTGTGAATGCTTCAATTTTTTCCAGGGCGATTTGCTCGAATGCAAAATGCAATACGCTGGAGACGGCTTCCCCCATGATTCCCTGATTTTGAAACGCCGGCATCAGCTCATATCCCAATTCTGCATCCAGGTGATCTTCCGTAAAATTCCACAAACAAACGACTCCGATTAATTTTGGGCTGTCAATGAACGAAATTGCCCAATAAAAACACCGCCCTCCCCGAATGTCGTTGTTTATTTTAGAAATAAAATCCCGGACCTCCTCCGGATTTTTTAATTTTTGCCTGCGAATATATTTATTGACACCCGGATCCGAACGTAGAAAAAGAATATTCGGTATGTCCATGTCCGATACCTTTCTTAATCGAAGCCGGACAGTTTCCAATTCCGGAAAAGGTGAAAATCCTCTATGCATAACGATCATTAAAGGAAAATAAAACAAATTGTCACACTACTGAGCCTTATCGGAAGCAGGAACCAATCTGGCCGAAAGATCCGGATCGGGCATGTTTTTATCGAATGGAAACATGGGTCGATCAATTCTCTTATAAGGTAGTCGTTCCAGGTCCTGATCCACGCCGCCGGGTGTAAGTGCCATGATCCAGCCGGAATGCATGGCATAAAGCTCGGGTTGCAGGTAACCGATTTTCACTACAACGATATCCGTTTTTCGCGGATACAATCCCAGTCTGGTAAAATCAATTTCCTTATGATATGGTTTCCGTTTCTGCGTCACGATAATCTGCACTGATCCAACCTGAACAACCACTTCAATATCCGCATCGGGATCTCCATACACAATTGATTTCACCTTGCCCCTGATCAGCAACGGAGGAGCATAACGGGCATCTACAATCGCACCTGCATAACCCTGCACCGTTGCACCCACTCCGGCTTTAATAGCTTTTTGTACAAGATCAGGTCCCGGAATGGATGCATAGATCAGCGAGGGACCATTTTCCAATTGAAACTCGGGACGCGAAAGTATTTCTTTAAGCGTCCAGCTCACATCTCCTGCACCTCCGGCGGTTGGGTTATCGCCCATATCACTGATGAAAAAAGGATGCTGTTTACTTTTGAGCGCACTGTCCAGGCATTCAGTCAGTGTTGCGGTGGGCGCAACGAATCCAAATGAAAACCTGACTGCCCAAAAGCGCCGCGCCAGTTCTTCTGAAGTATGGATCACCAGCATTTTGTCATCACCGGTAACCATAACCACGGCATGATTACGAGGCTCATCAGCCCAGGCATATCCGATCCAGATCGCCGCGTCTACGATTCCTTTTTGAGCAGCTGCGGGTGCCACCGCTTTATACAAACCTTTCCCTGGTTCTATTCTTGTGCTCGTTTTTTCCCCCGGTAATAATATGGGTATCGGGATCCATGCCTTGAAGGCAGGTCTTCCCTTCCCGGATTCAATCCGGCTGACCAGATTCTCGACTGCACGTTCCCTCGTGTCCATAGCATCTTCATGCGGTGCCATCCGATAGCAGGTAATCAGATCCGAATTTTCTGCCAGGCGCCAGGAAACATTTCCATGCAGGTCCATTGAAGTGGATATCAGCGTTCCCTTTCCAACAACTTTCCTGATCCTGACGATGAAGTCACCTTCCGGATCATCGAGGCCCACAACGCTCATCGCCCCGTGAATATCGAAAAAGAGACCATCGTAGGGTAAGTATTTACGAAGTGAATCCAGTGTTTTTTTCACCAGCGACTCGTACGCCTCGCGGGTAACAGCACCTCCTGGTAACGAATTTCCGACAAGGATTGGAATCCAGGTTGCACGAAGGCGAAGAGAAGAATCGGGGGATAAAAAAGGATACAGCGAAAAAACTTCGGCCCCATATTTTGTATGGAACGCCTCTTCGTTTGTTAGCGCGGGCGAGAACGTGCTGGATTCTATGCCCAGTCCCGCAATCGCAATACGGGGATTTGATTTCGCCGACACCCCGAATGCAAGCAGGCAAGAACTGAAAAATATAAAAATAATTTGTGGCACGATATGTTTTTTAACTGTGAATCAGGAGAGCCCATGCCATTCTAAAAGTAAATATTATTTATCGATCCGGGCGCCAATGATCAATGAGTGACCCATTTAAATTTCTGGATGCGGTTTCCCAGAATATCACCTACATAAATGCTTCCCTCATTGTCGATTGCGAGATCATGATATCGGCAGGTCGGGCCCATATATGAACCCACTCGTCCAAACTCTGATATCACATGGCCATCCTGGTCAAATTGAACAATATTAGAACCCTTAATGATCACATCCATCACAATCAGATAATCTGCGGCAAATACGTGTTGGTTTTTCTGATTGATAGCAACCGAGTACAGTTTATCCAATGAATTGTTTTTCCACTCCTTTATAAACCTTCCTTCAGCATCAAATTCCTGGATTCGATTGTTTTCACGGTCAGCTACGTACACGTTTCCGCGGGCGTCCAGGTCTATGGCATGTGGAATATGAAATTCACCCGGTTTGTCTCCCTTTCTTCCCCATTCAAAAAGATATTTTCCATCTTTGGAGAATTTGATAACCCTGCTGTTGCGATACCCGTCACTCACATAAAAAGACCCATCCTGAGCAACGGCCACATCCGTGGGCCGGTTGAAATGCAGGGAATCATTTCCCGGAATTTTTGCTACACCCAGCTTCATCAGCAATAGACCCTCATGACTGAATTTAAAAACCTGATGCAATCCCACATCGGTTACCCAGACATTATTATGCCCGTCGACCGTTAACCCGTGTGGCATAATAAACAGATTAGCTCCCCAGCTGTTTTTTATTTTCCCGGAATTTCTGTCGATCATCAGGATCGTATTGGAAGAAATCAAACTGTCAGGAAATTCTTCTTCCAGTAATTTCCATCGCCTGCCAGGTCTGTGAAACACAAAAATATTCTGGCTGGTATCAATTCCAATTCCTCCAGGCTGGCTTAACGAATATCCCTCCGGTAACTGTGGCCAGTCGGTCACCAATACATATCCGGACTGATTCACAGAATCCTTCAGGTTTCTGTGCAGCCCCAATCCATATCCCATAATAAGAACAAAGCCAACAGATAATATGCCCCGGCTTTTGAATTGTCTTCTATTCATCTTGTACTAATTAACCCCAAAATAGCATTTTAAGATCGTGTTTCAAGATTGTTAAATAACTGGCCGGAGACCCACTCCGGTCACTCAAAACCGCTGATACGGTAAATGTCAGAGGATAAACCGTTTTTTAAGTAATTAATGCAAACCCGCTGATTTCTATTTGCACAATTCACAAATGAGGGGAAATGAAAACACATTCTTTGCATAATTAATCCGTAAAACAGGGAAACGATCCCTTTTGTGTCAGGAATTACCAGTGTATGCACACAGGCGGCATATACCAATTATGCAAGCCCGGAACACAGGAATACTTTTACAACAGCAATACATTGTTTAACGCGCTATTCTAAAAACTAATAAAATGAAGCAACTATTCTCAGTCATCATCAGCCTTTTTGTACTGACGGCCATCTGCCGGGCGCAGGACAGCCTGCACATCAACAGTCCAAAAACTTCCAAAGAAAAAGATCCCTTTTTCACACCTGCAAAAAATTCCAAAGAATACTACGTTGAAAAAGAAAGCAAACTCAATACAGCAGCCTGGGTATTGCTCGGCGGTGGAATGGTAATGGGTGTAACCGGAACTATATTATATGTAAACGCCAACCACGCCGACAACTGGAACCAGTTGGGTAATGAATTTGGGGGTGTATTTCTGATGATAGCGGGTTCTGCAATGGTCATTACCAGCGTTCCCATTTTTATCAGATCCGGATATTATAAAAGAAAGGCTATGGACATATCGGCGAATTTGAAATTCGAACCCTATCAATCCGGACTGGCGATGAAAAGCTATCCGGCAATTGGCCTGCGTATTTCCATATAAAAGTAAAAGGCCTTTTTCCAATTGATTTTCTGAAGCAGAAATTCCAGTTGGATTTCTGAAGGATTCGTTGCGCATCGGGAACCCATCCAACTTTGAATAGACGTAGGCCATGAATGCTCCGATGTTCAGGTATTCCTCAGGTATCGCATTTCTGATAATGCAGGTCTGTTGAATCATTTTATTTTTAGGTGATTCAAAAGTAAATGCAATAGGTTCATAACAGAAATATCATTGTCCGAACGGCCGGGTGCGCCAGGTGAATTGTTTGCCCAAAACGACATTATTAATTACATTGGGTATATGAATAAAAAGACCGTCGCCGGATTTATTTCGTCTCTGTCGCTGGAAGATTCGCCCACCGGTTTATCTGTTTATGAGAAAGCCCTATGGCTTGCGGGGAAAGGCGAATGGGAAAAAGCCCATGAACTGATACAGGATGTAGACGACAAACAGGCCGCGCAGATTCACGCTTTCCTGCATCGGAAAGAGGGAGATCTTTCCAATGCCCGCTATTGGTATGCAAGAGCGGATTCCCCGATGCCGGCTCTAAGCCTGGAAGAAGAATGGGAATCACTGGTTGCAGTTTGCATCCGGTAAAAAACATCGGTTTCGTCATCGTGGTTTTTGGAACAGATACTACCATTCAGATTACAACGGAATGACTACGGTTATGCCTTATTTTTCATCAGCCCTTTTATATGATCCGAAAGCCTCAAGGTGAGTGCCACCAGGGTCAGTGTGGGATTCGGAGAACCCGCCGTAACAAAACAGGATGAACCGGCAAGGAATAAATTAGAAATACCATGCACTTGGCATTGTGCATCCACCACGCCCTGTTTGGGATTTTCACTCATTCGCGTGGTTCCCATATGATGCCAGCCACCACCGGTAAAGGATGGCCATGAAGTATCTTCAGGGTTCGTCAGAAAATCCATTAGTTTAACCCTGCCTACCCCGGCGCGTCCAACTTCCTGCCCGATCAATTCATACATTTTGCGAAGGCTCCTTTTTTCCAATGGAGACAATTCCCAGTGTAACGAAGCACGCGGAACACCCAATCCGTCCCGCTCGCTATCCAGGGTCACCCTGTTATCCGGGTTGGGCGCCTGTTCCATCCTGGTGAAAAGTTGGAAACCCCGGCTGCCGGAAACCGGCAAATCCGTTTCCTTAGCAGCTTTGGCGTAACTGCCCATAAAACGATCCGCACTGACTCTCGGATCTTTCTGGTTCCAGGCTTCAATGGCAGGTTTTAATTTTTTTGCAACTTCCAATGGCAACAAGGAAACCGTACCATTGAGCATTCCAAATTCTTCCTGTTTTTTTTCATGAATAGCCAGTTCCGCACGCGCCTTCGTGATCCCAAAAGTAAAGGCATAGAGTTTCAATGCATCTGGTTTTAATAACCAGAGTTCTGCAGATTTAATTTCCAGGTGCTCCATAAAAAATCTGCCGACCAGGTCATTTGCGTTTCCAAGTCCCTTTGGAAATTGTTGATTTGATGCCAGGAGCAGTCGCGCATTTTGTATCGCACAACAGGCCAGGATATATTTTTTCGCCCTCACCCTATGTTGCCTGCCTTCAAAATTTTTAATAATCAGTTCCTGTACGGCCGAGCCTTTTTCATTTGTAAGGATTTGCACGACGTTCGCATAAGTGTATAAATGAATATTGCGTGACCGCACAATATCATTTCTATATTTCTCACCGAATCTTGTCGGCGGACTGAATTGCCATATTTTATTCCAGATAACTGTACTCTGATCCACCAGCGGCCGAAGCGCCGGATCTTTTTCTTGCCAATATTCGGCCGAATACTCATAGGGCCCCAGCTCCAGATTTTTTTGTGCTCTTTCATAAAAGGGATCCAGATCAGCACGTCTGATGGGCCAGCCGCTATATTTTATCCAGTCTCTTTTTTGAAAATCTATGGGATCGAATGGTGAACAAAATCCTGCCCAGTGACCCGTTGTTCCCCCGAAATAATGCAGCCTGGCCGACATCAGGGGATAGTATGGCTGACCCGTGGTTTTGCCCGCATACAGGTCCTGAATTTTTGGATCGTACGCAAAACCCCCGCCTTCCAATAGAATCACTTTGTATCCTGAGTTGTTCCAATCGAGCGCCATGCTGATACCCGCCGCACCTGCACCTACGATACAGATATCTCCTTCAATGACCGAATCATTGTCTAAATATCTTCCGTCTGAATGCATGCCGTGGGTTTTATTGATTATGAATTGCAAAGAGGGCGCACTGTCGGGCTTCTGTAATAGCGAGTACCCATCCGCGGACCACCACGGTATTGGCTTTTTCAAAATCCTGTTCAACTTTTTTACTGATCAGGGTCTGAACAATCTGAACATCCGCGGAGGAAGAAAGCGGGTGACCAACAGAATCTGTCAGCAATAAATCTTCCAGTTTGCCGGCTTCTTTTTCTTCCGGTTTTTGCAACCGGTAAGCCAACCCGATCTCCCGGATCGTTTGCTCATCACAGATAAAGGACAAGGGTCCGGGTTTCGCCAAAACGCTGTAGATCGCGGACTGGCGTGGATTGCATTGCGGTCCTGCAAAGACTGTTGCCGTGCCGCCGATTGCAGTGAGCAGGATAAAATTTCGCCGTTGCATGATCTGATAAAATTAATTATTATACCAACACGATCGGCGCTGAAAAATGCAGTATTTTTAGTAACTGCCAGTTAAACTAAACGAAGCTATATGAAACAAGAAATGGACAAGCCATCCAGCTCCCCCGGCTTGCTAACAGAAAATACAGAAAACACTTCAGAAAAAACTTCCTCAGTCAGCCGACGGAAATTTGTAGAGTTCATGGCTACCTCGGCGCTGACTTTTACGATCGTACCGAGGCATGTGCTCGGCGGAAAAAATTTTACAGCCCCCAGTGATATCATCACATTGGGTTATATCGGCATCGGTACACAAGGCATCCGGGAATTACTGCCCCTGCTCGCCAATACACAATTCCGGGTGGTGGCCGTCTGCGATCCAAACAAAGAAGCCATCGGATATAAGGACTGGTCGAAGGACTGGCTGAAAAGTGAAATTCGTAAAACGATTCAGAAATCTGATTGGGAGCCCGGCGGCGATAATTCGGTGCCCGGCGGAAGAGATAATGGTAAATCCATTGTAGATACTTTTTATGCTAAGGTTCATCCGGAATTGAAGTATTCAGGCTGCACCGCTTATGCTGATCCCCGTGAACTTTTTGATAAGGAAAAAGACCTGAATTCAGTTAAGATCATGACGCCCGATCATCTCCACGGAATCCTCTCCATGGCGGCCATTAAAAGAGGAAAAAATGTTTTGGTGCATAAACCACTTTCCAACCGCCTGCTGGAAGGAAAAAAAGTGATTGCCATGGCCCGCGATAGCAAATCAATCACGCATTTGATACCCTGGGATTCCAACGGCTCTATGGATACCGTAATGGCCTGGATCAACGCAGGCGCGATTGGAAAATTAACCGAAGTACATAACTGGACCAACCGCCCCGTCTGGCCGCAATATCCCACACTGCCTGTTGAAACACCTCCCGTGCCCAATGGATTTGACTGGGATCTCTGGCTCGGTCCCGAAGCCAATCGCCCCTATAGTCCCAATTACACCAATATGGTGTTCCGCGGCTGGTATGATTTCGGTGGAGGATCCATGGCGGATATGGGACACTATAGTTTGTGGACGGTATTCAATGCACTTCAGTTACAGGGTCCCACAATCATTGAACCCAATTTAAGTCATGTATGTGGTATGCATGATCCGGTTCCTTTTCAGATCAAAAATGATTTCTCTTTCCCCATGGCGAGTTCCGTTCGTTTCCATTATCCGGCAAATGGTTCCAGGCCACCAGTAGATCTTTGCTGGTATGATGGCGGTATGCGACCGCCAATTCCGGTTGAACTGCTTGCAGACAATAAAGAATTACCTGCAGAGGGCATGATGTTTGTCGGAGATCAAGGCAAAATTCTTGCAGGTTTTAATGTGCAGAATCCCCAAATCATTTCAGGTAAAAAAATGGATGCCCCGAATAATACTGCCGACAAACGCAGCCAGGTGGAACAAACTTCGGCTGCCCTGCCCCAGTTCGTCGATGCATGCAAAACCGGAAAGCAATATCCGGGCAATTTTACTCAGGCGGAATATATTACAGAAGCGATTAATTTATATGCACTCGCTTTGAGAACCGGTAAAATGTTAAAGTATGATCCGGTGAATTTCAAAATCACCAATTATGCCGACGCTAATAAATGGCTGGACCGTGACTATCGCGCAGGTTGGGATCCGGCATCCATCTGATGTTGGTTTAGGAGTCAAAATAAGGCATCATGAAAAAAATAAACAGAAGATCATTCCTTGGGAAAACATCTGCAGGATTAGGTTCTGCTTTCACCCTGTCGCAGCTTTCCCTTCCCATGTTCCTGAAATCCATTCGGGAAATCTATGACATGCCCGTGGGATTCCAGTCTTTCGCCGTTCGGGATAAGATAGCCAAAGATTTTCCGGGCACCTTGAAACTCATGTCGGGTCAGGGCTTTCAACTCATCGAAATGTGCTCGCCGAAAGGTTATACCGCCCTAGGGTTCGGATCGCTGGTGGATATGAAACCCTCCGATATGAAAAAAATAATTAACGACTCCGGACTGAATTGTCCTAGTTGCCATTTCGGATTCGGCGAACTAACGGATCACCTGGATGAACGCATTGAATGGTCCAACCAGCTCGGTCTTACCCAAATGATCTGCTCTACATTCTGGCTTCCAAAAACCGCCACACTGAATGACTACCTGGCGGCTGCGGACAAACTGAATATTGCCGCAGCCAAAATAAAAAAAGCCGGCATGCAGGCGGGATTTCACAATCATGACTTTGAATTCGCTATGCTCGACAACCAGCTGATTTACGATGCGCTGATGGGCCGTTTTGATCCCGACCTGGTGAAAATGCAATTCCAGACCGAAGTGATCAACCTGGGATATAAAGCTTCAACCTATTTTTATAAATATCCGGGAAGATTTATTTCATCCCATTTATCCGATTGGACAGCCGACAAAAAAGAAGCGGTGATCGGTCAGGGAATTATCGACTGGAAGGAATTTTTCATAGCTGCAAAAACAGGTGGCGTAAAGAATTATTTCGTGGAAATGAATTACGACAAGATGGAACCCAGCGCCGCTTATCTCCACCATATGTAAAGATCTTTCGCCGGATCCTATTCCCAGCGGAACACTTTTACGGTAACGATACCGATAAAGACGGTCCAGCAACAAAGTCCCAGCACCTGCATGGGCATCTGCGTGATGTGGATACCCTCAAAAGCTATTTTCCTGAAACCATCCACCAGGATCGTCAAAGGCAGAATTCTACAAAAAGACTGAAGCCAGTGCGGATAGTTTTCGATGGGAAAGAAAAGACCACATAAAAGGATCTGCGGTAAGGTAACGGTGTTGGCGACAGGCGACAAAGATTCTTCGTCCCGGATCAGGCTGCTGATGATAAAGCCGATGCCCATAAAGATGAGCAGGCCGAAAATCGAAAACAACAGCATTTCTAAAAATGTGATCAGTCCATTGACCAGCGTAAAATCAAAAACGAAATGACCGAGGCCCACCATAATCATAAATCCAATCACCTGAAAAAGAAGCCGGCTGATCAATTCGCCCAGGATTAGATAACTCCTGATAATTGGCGTGGCAAAGATCCTTTTCAATACAAGGCTTTGCCTCAGGTTGAAGAACAGGAAAGCCGAACTGAATACACCGGCCATCAATAATGAAAATCCCAATTGCCCCGGCAGGATAAAATCGATCTGCTGGTAAACCCTTCCCGGAATGCGATTCACCTTCACCGAACCGGCTGTTTGATTTTGAGGAAACAGCCTTTCATTGAGCCTGTAAATCGCTTCCTCAATTACCGACTGCAGTATGGCAAACTTATCCGCAGCTGCATTTGCCGAGGTCAATTGTACAGCATAGTGGGGACGGGATTTCCCCGCTGAATCGTTTACAATATCCACAATCGCCGTGATCTGACCTTTTTTGAGCGCATCCTCCATGCCTTCGGGTGTCAATTGTGTTTGGGGCTGAATGGCTTTGATGCCGGTAATCATCTGGTACACGATATTGCTGGTATCACTGCCCGGTGTAAACGCGATCTTCATTTTCAGGCTGGCATTGTCCACCATCGAACCAAATACCACAATAAATATGATGGGGAAAAGAAGTGAAAAAACAACCGCTGTCGCACTCCTCAGCATGGAGATCAGGCTGGCTCTGGCAATCGCAATGGCAGCGTTCAGGTTATTACTCATCATTTTATGGGGCGTAGCACAAAACTGTTTTCAAGCAACAACTGAAAATCATCCGGGTCGTTGATGATCACATTGTGTTCCCGCAAGCTGTGCACAAATAAAATATAATTATCTTTTATCGTTTTTGGATTTAAGCCGATTTCTTCAGTAAGCAGGTAATGATCAGAATGGTTTTTGAGTTGCTGCATCATAAAATCACTCACTTCGTCCGTACCCCCTCCATGATTGGTATACCAATGAACGAAGTGATGCGACCAGTCCTGGTGTAACCAGTTCTGGTATTTGTCAACCTCGGCATAAAGAGCATCAAATAAAAATACCTCCTGTACCGGCTCCTCCCCGTTTTGCAATATATAGGCAATCACCCGGAATGCACCACTGTGACCCGCCAGCACGATATTTCCGGCTTTTGCAGGTTCTGAAATATACCCGCCTTTTTTCAAAGCACGCAACACATCGCCGGTCAGCAAACTGAACATGCCCGGCTGTTCTAATTTCCCGCCGTAACTGTCCGGCGAATTTTTAGCTGTCTCTGCCAACACGAGAATAGCATTACGCCCGGAAGCTATGAATTGCCTGGTCAGTTTATAAAATTCTGCCGCCGTATCAATATTATTACGCCAGCCATGAAACCAGAATACCAGGTCAACCGTTTTTGTAGTTTTTAATTGCCTGGGAATGATCAGCAAAACAGAACTGTCGGAATAATGTTCCGCCGTCGTATACAAAACGCTGTCGTACAGATGGCCGCTGGCACGGCCCGTATCCGGAAATGCCGTATGGGCAGAAGTCAAATGCAATGCCCTGTAGTCGCTGAAGTCCTGCGCTTTTGCTGCCGGGACGATTAAACCACAGATCAGCAGGCCGGCGAAATGTTTTATAAACATCTTGTTCATTTTTCTCTTTGCCCTTTAATTGAAGATAGTTATTTATCAAAACCATTCCCTGTTTGGGATCTGTTTATAATTGAAAATACAATCGCTTTTTTTCAATCCCCGATCCGGTACATTTTCCTGGTGGTATCGCCCATCAGGTTCACTGCGCGCTTAATGGAATACATTCTGTTCATCAGAAAGCAGGCGATTTTATTGGATCCTCCGCTGATAAAAGACGGGGTCTTCCCCATTTTTGAAAAACATTCTTTTACTACTTCCCCCGGCAATTGGGGTTTGGGCGCGAAGGGATTGATTTTTTCCGGCCTGGACTGAATAAAATTGGGCGTTAAAATCGAACCGGCGATGCAGCCGATCACATCCACTCCTTTGGTTTTCCATTCATACCAGAGACTTTCCGCGAGTACACGATTAAATGCCTTAGTGGCCGCATAAGTTGCAAGAAATCCCGCTCCCTGGTTGCCCGCTAAAGAAGACATTAAAACAATGCCTCCTCTTTTTTCTTTCACCATCTGCCCTCCAAAATGATGAACCATCTTTAAAGGCGTGAGCATGTTGACACCGGTTATATGTATATGTTCTGATACCGGATGATCCAGAAACGAACCAATATAAGGTCTCGCCGCATTGTAGACTAGGAAATTGATCACACGGTCGCCAATGACTTCCTGAATCCGTTCGGTCGCATCCGGATCATTCAGATCACAGGAAACAGGCCAAACCTCGATGGGATATAAATTGGTCAGCTCCCATGCTGCAGATTTGAGCCCTTCGTTATCCCTGGCAACGATCACCAGGTTAAATCCCTCCTTTGCCAGTGCATGGGAGAAAGCAGCACCCAATCCCTTCGATGCACCGGCAACCAGAGCCTCAGGTCCGTACCTTTCTTTGAAAGTCATATCAATCCTTCTCATTTAAATTCGCAGACATGGTAAATGGAGTAACTGATCGCCACATACGCCAGAGCACGATCACCGGAAAAATCAGCCAGGCTGCATTGGAAAGAAAAACCCGACCCAGGTGGGGCGATGCATGATCTCCCCTCACTTCTTCAAAAAGGATGATCGTCACATTGGTCAGCATAACCGAAGCCCAGATGATACTGCCAAAGCGAATCCAGTTCCTTCCTTTGACGTACGCGTAAATGGCATATACATAAAATGGTCCGAAAAATAAAGCGTCGATCCAGATCGTCGCACGCCACCAGGCCCGCCTCGCCATCAGCACCGGATCGAAATTTCCGCCGTACCAATGGACCAGGTCAACAAGTTTTGCCGGCGGCCACAACGGATAATTAAAATGATAGGGATCCGTAATGACCAGCTGCTCCAGGTCTACAATGTATGTGATGATTAATAAATTGATGAAAAAGAAAACAATGATCGCGATGTCAACCGGACGTTTCGACAGCGGAATGCGGGTCAATGGCAAAGCAATGAAATTTAAAAGTTGGTTTCTAAATCTAATTAAGATTTCCCATATAATGTTACCGTTAGGATTCAGGAATTTTTTCTGTGAATGGAATGGTTTTTTCCGGATCGATTGCCAGCCAGAGCAGGCACCCGGTTAAAAGAAAGCCAGCCACCACATACAAAGCGAATTCAAAATGATGGGTCACCTGCACGATTTTTCCAAATGTAATGGCGAGAAAAAAAGCACCCATCTGTCCGCAAAAATTCATGGCACCCGTAACCGTGCCGGCATTGTTCCTGCCAATGTCGGCGCAGACGGCATAGGATACCATCACACCAAAGGCAAATGAAAAATTGCCACCGATCAGTGCGGCTACCGTCACAAAATCGTTGGTGGAAATGGCCGCCGCGAGTAAAAAAAATCCGCAGCCACCCATGCCCAGCATGCCCGTTAGCCTTCTTCCCTTTTTCAGTCCCCGGTTTTTTAAGAACCAGTCCCCCGCGGCACCGCCGGTCAGGAATCCGATAATGCCCACCACAAAAAGCAGGGACATGATTTTCTTCATCGAATTCTCGGAGAATCCACGACCCTCCTGCAGGTAGACCGGCATCCAGGCAACAAAAAAATAATTTGCCCACTGAATACAGAAATACATACCCATCAGCGGCCATAGGGTGCTGTTGCGAAAGATCAATTTCCAGTGCACCAGCTTTTGCCGGTGATCATGCCGACAGGAAGATTCAATCAATTGTTTTTCCTTAGCTGAAATATTTTTCTTTAACGAAGGAAAATCCT
>Ga0075521_10000074_pt1 | contig 20487 bp, 25 predicted proteins | sample NGEPerD_FD_74785 | JGI IMG/M metagenome (GOLD analysis project Ga0075521, IMG submission 74785) | Arctic peat soil microbial communities from the Barrow Environmental Observatory site, Barrow, Alaska, USA - NGEE PermafrostAB12-D | ecosystem: Environmental > Terrestrial > Soil > Wetlands > Peat ...
CCCTAAGGATTCGGTCTTGCCAGCAACGGTTGTCACCCGAGGATTGACCGGCAGCGTCGAAGTCACCTGCGCTTGGACCGGCGTCGCCGGAGCTTGCCTGTCCCGCCACATCCGGGCCCCGAGAAAGATTCCGACGATGAGCGCGGCAGCCACCGCAGCATAAGCACCGACTTCAAAGAAGCGGCTGAGTTTCCATACCGCGGGCGCACCGCGATCGGGTGCGATGGCTGCTACCGGTTCGAAGCCCTGTGTGCGGAACGCTTCCAGGACCGCCAGTTCAACTTTCGGACCAGCTTCGCTCTGCGCGGTGTGGGCGCGCAGGACCTGCAGCGCATTGCCCAACAGGCGTTGCGACTCCATCCACTTGCCGCAACCACCGCATTCGCGCGCATGGGCCGACATCGGTTCGTCTTTCGTTCCCAGCAGGCGTAACTGCAATGGTGTTAAGGACTCCGCAGTCTCAATAAATTCTCGGCATGTCATGACAAGCACCTCGCAGCATCACCCGAAAACCCCGCTAACGCCGGAGCCGAGTTCTGCAGCTTTCTCACCAGCATTTCGTGCGCTCGATGCAGGCGCGAGCGAATCGTCCCAATCGCGCATCCCAGGGCTTCAGCGGCCTCAGCATAGCTCAGGTCCTGCAAATCGCACAGCACCACAGCCTCGCGATAATGTTCTGGCAACGACAGCACAGCCTTCCAAACTGCCTTCGACGTCTGCCCTCGCGCGATTTCGCCCACCGGATCGAAGTTCGTAACCAGCAGCGGGTCGTCATCCTCGGCGGGAGTCGTCATCGCCGCTTCGGAATGACTCTTCTCCATCGCGCGACGGACATAATTTCTTGCCACCCCGAAGAGATACGCACCCACGGCCCCGCGCGAAGGGTCAAACCCACGGCCCCTCTGCAGCAGGAACATGAACACATCCTGCGTCACTTCCTCGGCCACCTGCGGCGACCCGCTCATGTGCAGCGCGAAGCGATAGACAGGCCCCTGCCTCCGCCGGTAGAGGGCGGTGAAGGCGTCTTCGTTTCCGTCCAGCGCCTGTGCCAGGAGCTGTTCGTCGGTTTGCTCGGTCAGCAACGCCACCTCGGCGATAAAGCTGATGTCGTTTCCATTAGTATTTCACCCGGACGGGCGAGAAAGTTCCGCAGACTTTCCACCTGCTCCATGTTACTTACCCACTCACACATTAACCCCTTACGTAGACGGAATGTTCGTGATCGGCGACTGTAATTCGCTGAAAATAAAAGAAAACTTTTAACTTGACGGAATTTGTAAGGCCGCGACTTCGACCCCGCAAATGCACCGGGGAACTGGCGAATGAACCGAGCGGCCGAGCCGCGGCTGCGTTTGTGTGTAAACGGGGTGCAAGACCCGGGGATGTCTGTTTGGTTTTCCATCGGGATGCGCTCCCGCTAGATTCGCGGCATGATCGTCCCATGCCTGTACACTCAAGCAAAGACCACAATTTCGCAACCATCGCTCGACGGGTTGTGGAGCAAACGATTGGCGAGACCCTGACAGACGAACCTCTCTCCGACCCGAACGCCGTTAAGAATTCAGCATCCGTAGCACTTGGCAAGTTGGGCGGCGCTAAGGCCGGCAAGGCTAGAGCCAAAAAGCTGACAGCATCAGAGCGAGATCGTTAAGCCTGCTGCGATAAAGCGTTGGAGCGGCCAAACTTGAACGAAAACTGTTGAACACTTTCATCTTCTACGATTTCCATTATTCTGCTGGCGACATACATTCTGCCACGCTGCCTTCCGGTGACTTCCTGTAAGATTCCTTCCTGCACCAGCCTGTCGATATTGTGTTGTGCTGACGGCTGCGAATGTCCCAAAATCTTCTGTGCGGACTGTACTGTTACCATCGGGCGACTAAAAAGCTGATCAGCCAATTTAATTAGTGCTGCTGACGATCGGGAGGCCTGCAACTGACCTCTGTAGAGGGATGAAAGTTGTTGAAGCTTGTTGGCACGGACGATCGCATCTTCTGCTTGCTGAGCAACGCCACGCAAGAAAAAAATTATCCATTCAGTCCAGTTCCCGTGTTGGCTAACCTCAAGTAACAAACGGTAATAGTCACTCCTGTGGCGTTCAAAGAACGCACTAAGGTACAGCAACGGTTGTGGGAGCAGTCCCTCTGTAACTAGCATCAGGGTAATCAATAAGCGTCCGATCCTGCCGTTCCCATCTACAAACGGGTGAATTGCCTCGAAGTGGTAGTGCAATAGGGCCATTCGTACAAGTGGAGGGAGATCCGAAGGTGCATGTACGTACTTCTCAAACTCACCCAGCGCATGATTCATCTCAGCGACCGGGGGAGGAACATACGTAGCATCGACGATCTTGCATCCGGGATCGCCAATCCAGTTCTGCCTTTTCCTGAATTCTCCCGGTGTGAGTTCACCGCCACGAACCCCGCGCATTAATCGTTCATGCAATTCGCGCATCAACCGGAGACTCACCGGAAGCTCCGCAACTCGTTGCAGCCCATATTCCAGAGCTGTAACGTAGTTGTGAACCTCACGAATCCCGGTATAGTCACTGCGGCTCTTCCCTGAGACCTCATAAGACATTAGATCGGAGAGTGATGCTACAGTGCCTTCGATTTTGCTCGAAAGAACAGCCTCCCGTCTGCTAAATGGACCGATCAGAAGATGGGGGTTTGGAAGCGTGCGGGCTCTTCCTGCCAGTTCGCTCAGACGCCTGTCCGCCTCGCTGATCTCCCGCGCCAGTTCCCAAGTTGCTTGAACAGTTGGCGGCAACTCGGCGGGAACAAACGACCAGCATCGTTCCGAGTTTTGTACAAACTGCGCCGACTTGTTTTTCCCAAAAGACGAGCGTTCCACTGCAATAAAACCTTGCTTATGCTACCAGAGCCTAATTAAAGTTTTCAACGCTAAAGTTATATTATCTATTGTCTCTCCGCACCGTCGGACATTGGCCTGTGGAAAACCAAACAGACCCATCACCCAGCCGTGCTCCAGCGAAGTCGGACCTCAACTCCGCGGATATCGTCATGCACGTTATCCTGAAGCTCCCTACCTTGGAGGCACCGCATCGGCAACCGCCAGAAACACGGCACCCACAAAAGCAAAAACAATCGCCATGGTTAACACGATGAGCGGCAGTGCAAAATACGTCCGGTTCCAGCCCACGCCGATGCGCGCCTGAGCCGGACTCGCCAGGTCGTAACGGACCGCATGATGGCTGCCAACCGGGAACTGCTCGACCCGCCGCAGGGTAGCTTCGTAATTCGTACTCTCGAAGCTGGTTAGGTCAGTTGTGATGGGATTGCCACTGACGGTATAGAGCACTTGCAGCTTCGCCCGGTACACCATCTCGTGACCGGCCGATGGCTCCGTCACCACTTCGCTGCGCAGCACTTGCGCCTCAACCTCGGGCCAGTTGCGCAGCACCTGTGCTTGCCGCCAGAAATACGGCAGGCTGAACACCACAAACAATCCGCAGAAGATGAAGTTGGCCGCTGCAATTACTCGCAGGGTTCCGCGCTTTTCGCTGCTCACGCCAGTCTCCTCACGAAGACCGCTTGAGGTCCTTCATCTCTTCGCGAACCTTGCGATATCGGCCGAGCAGATAGCCCAGGTAACCCAACTGGATCACCCAAGTAACGATATAAGCTGCCTTCAACGCTACCGCTCCACTCATCGCGAACCTCCCTGCAGGGCCAATTGCGCATGTGCGGCTTCCACAGTCTCTTCCATCCGCTGCAGGCGATAACGGACCATCACCAGCAGCAGTGCCAGGCACGAGAAAGCCAGCCAGTTCCACAACACGGCATGCCACATTGTGGGATCGAGTCCCGAACCTTCGCCCCCGCCTATCACCGGCGACGGATGCTGGGTGCGGAACCAGCGAATTGCCATGAACACGATAGGCACATCCACGAATCCAAAGATTGCCAGCGCCGCCGACAGCACTTGCGTCTGGCTGCCCGCGGCAAAACGACGCAGCACCAGGTAGCTCACGTAAATCAGCCATAGGACAAGCGTCGTCGTCAGCCGCGCATCCCATGTCCACCAGATGCCCCACACCGGCCGCGCCCAGATCGGCCCTGTTACCAGCACCACCGTGCAGAACACCACTCCGACCTCAGCCGACGCCACGGCGATGGCATCGCTGCCAGCGCTGCGTTTCCACAGATAAACGATGGACGCAATGAAGTTCACGAAGAACAGCAGAAACGCCGTCCAGGCAGAGGGCACGTGATAATAAAAGATGCGTTGCACATCGCCCATGGTCTGCTCCGTGGGAGCGACCACCAGCGCCTGGTAGAGGCCAAATCCCAGCAGCGCGACCGTAATGAATACGAAAATCCAGATAACACTTTTCATTCCGCGTTTAACACACTTTCGAACAGCAGCAGGCAGACTGCGGTGAAGACGACATCGTAAACCAGCAGTAACTTGATCCAGAAATCAGGCGAGGCCTCGCCCGTCAAAATGCCGGTGGTGGAATCCACCATCGCCACCAAAGCTGGAATCGAAATGGGGAAGAGAATCAGCGGCAGCATGATCTCGCGATTGCGGGTGCGGATCGACATCGCCGCAAAGAATGTTCCATTGACCACCAGCGCCCACGTTCCCAGCAATGCAACCACCACCAGCTGCCAAACCGGCCCGACCGAGCGTAGTTGATAGAACACCACGAACAGAGGCGCCATCAGAGCTTCAAGGATTACCACGAACAAAAAGTTGCCCAGAGCCTTCGCCATGAAAAGTGCATGGGGCGGGGCGGGTGACACCCGGTACGCATCCAGCACCTGGTTGCGCAGCTCGCGCGCCCAGGTCTGATTCAGCGCGACCACCGCAGCGAACAAGAACGCCACCCAGATCAATCCGCCGGCGATGAGCCGCGACTCTTCGGCCGTGGGGTTAAAGGCGAAGCTGAAAATCACCACCACCAGCAGCGAGAAGAACAGCATGGAGTTGATGGCGTCCTTCGACCGCCACTCCATGCGCAAGTCCTTCAGCAACGTTGCCCGGGTCACGCTCAACGTGCTCATCGCGTACTCCCCAAATTGCCGGCTAGAGGGACCGCATGCCTCGTCATCGTTTCGCGTTGCACAATCTGTCCCGCCGACATGTGGACGAACTCGTCCGCCACGCCTTCCATCAGCGGTGCCTGGTGCGTGACCACAAAAATTGTCTTGCCCTGGTCGCGGACGCGCCCCAGCACCGCCGCCATCTCGCGTGCGGAATGGACATCTACGTTAGAGAACGGTTCATCCAGCAGCATCAACTCGGGATCGTGTAACACGGCACGAGCCAGCGAGAGCCGCTGCCGCATCCCTTGCGAGTACTGTCCCACCCGCCGCGTAAGTTCAGGATCGAGTCCCACCATCTGCATCGCGTTGCGGCAGGTGCTTTCGTCATGCAACCCATAGAGCCCGCCGAAATAGCGCAGGTTTTCCATGCCGCTCAGCTCGTCATAAAGCAGAGGAGCATGTCCCATATAGCCGATGCGGTGAGCAACTTCGCGCGCGGTCTTCGCTCCCAGCAGCGTAACCGAACCCTGGCTGGGCTGCATCAATCCCGCGACCACTCGCAGCAGTGTACTTTTGCCCGCGCCGTTGTCACCCACAACGACATACAGCCGTCCCGGCGCGAAGCTGTCCGTGATATCGCGCAAGGCGGCAAACCGCCCGAAGAACTTTACGAGGTTTGTGAGGACGATGACAGGCTGGCTGGACGAATCGGTTGTGCCTGTCATGGGTTGCGTTGCCGTGAGGCCGTCTGGCGGCAAGCTACTGGCCCTGGGTGCCAGACTGGGTTCCGCTCAACTCCGCCTTCTGGGGATTCTCGCCCGCCACCGGAGCCGCTCCCGGCTGCTTGGGTGCATACTTCGAGGCGCATTTAGCCTGGATGTTGGTCGCATGGAACACGCCATCGTGTCCCCACTTGCCTTCGGCCAGTGCCTGAGCATTGTCTTTAAAAGTGTCTGGAGGAGCCTCGCTGCCCGCGTAAACCACGGGAATCGTCCGCCCTTCTTCGGCCAGCAGAAATTCGAGATGAGTCCCCTGGCGCTTGATCGATCCCGGAGCGACGTTGCCGGCCACGCGCAGCCGCTTGCTGTAGGCGTCCGGGCCCATGCCGTTGAGTTCTTTGATGGTGACGTAATAACTTTTGCTGTCGCGCACTCCCGTGTAGGCGAGATAGGCCAGCGACATCACGATAACAACGATGACTGCGCCAAAGCGCAAATATCTGCGTCCCTGCACTGACATACTGCGTTAAACCTCGTGGAACCGGACTTCCGTCCGCAGACGGCGACCCGCCGTTCCCACTGACGTTAAGGATACTGCGTTTAGCCAACCGATGCTACGTGATTCAGATCACATCGACCTGTGACGGTTCAACTGGGAAGCCGACCTCGCTGGTTTCCCGGGAGGGGGTATTGGGAGCCGACCCCTGCCGGGACGGCTCCCATGATTGCCATGTTCGTTTGAAGTTGTGGCTTTGAATTTGGCCCACAGTTACCTGACCCGCGAACCGAGCCCGGAAAACCGGCCATCGCAGGATGGTCATACCACTAAGAACTGCCCGTCGGTCAGTCTGTCTTACGCGACCGACTGGCCATGAATCTCTGCTACTGCCTGGAGCCAATCCTGTTCGGGAGAGCCTCCGTGACCGCCGCGCTGCAAAAACAACTCATAAGCGCGTACGCGGATCTTTTCTTCAATCGAATGCGATGACTTGATCTGTTGAACAGGGGCAGTCGTCACCGTTTCCACCACTTCCGTGCCATTTCCGGCTGCCGCTGGCTTGGCCTTGGTGGTACGTTTCTTCGGTGTCGTGCTGTCGGTAACCTTGGTTGCTTTCGCCATTTCTTCGTTCACTCCTGTTTCTGGTGATTAAGTTTCTGGTGTTTTGCAGTGGGTCGACGCCCCAACATCGGTTGCCACCCATTGCGTTGTTTCCATGATACCCAATCTGACGGGACTTTGCCGCATCGAGGTGCCATTTTCCTCAACATTAATCCGACTCGTAGCAGGAATCCGCGATTCATCACGAATCTGGCCTAAGTTGCTACCTTTGCAAGGGTTGTGGTGTCTAATGGTCTAGTTAGGAGTCACTGTCAGCTTTAGTCAATAAGTACGGGAACCAACCTGCTTCCGCATTCGTATGGATCATTAGGGTAGGGTGCAGTCCAGCGATGATATTTTTCGAGATCCTCCGGCAAATGTTACGTACCCTCTGGGCGCATAAGCTGCGCTCATTCCTGACCATGTTCGGGATCGCCTGGGGTGTGGGGTCACTCCTCCTGCTGGTCGGACTCGGCGAGGGATTCCGCTCCGGCAACCGCAAAGAGCTGAACTCTCTGGGCGAAGACATCATGTTCATGTTTCCCGGACGGGCCCCGGCGGTCGCGGGCAACATGAGTTCCGGTCACCCCTACAAACTCACCTTCCAGGACTATCTCGACATCCAGAAAGAAGCCCCGCACGTCCGCGCGGTGGCCCCGGTTCTGCAGCGCCAGGACATTCGCGAGGTCAGCGATTACGGCAACACCAACGGACAGGTTGTCGGGATTCCTCCGCATTTCAATACCATTCGCTATCTACCCCTGGCTGCGGGCCGCTGGCTGAACGAGGCCGACGACACTCAGAAGCGCTTTGTCTGTGTCATCGGCGACGAGATGCTGAAGAACCTTTTTCCGGGAGGCCGCACCGCGGTTGGCAACTCGATCTTGCTGAATGACATCCGTTTCGAGGTGGTCGGGGTCGTTCAGCGCGTGGGCCACGGCGACGACAATTCGACTAACAATCGTGTGTTCCTGACCTACAGCATGATGCACCAGTTCTTCCCGCTCAAAGCCGATCAGGAAGAAAATGCGATTTCATTCTTGAACTATCGCCCCAGGGTCAGGGAAGAGCACGAACTGGCGCGGCAGGAAGTCCGCAAGGTCATCGCCCGCAACCATGGCTTCGACTGGCACAACGACGACGCCTTCGAAGATTGGGACACGGTCAAGAACGCCGAGGCCGTGGGCAAGATCTTCGACGTAATGGACATTTTTCTCGGCGGCGTCGGTCTGGTTACCCTCGCCCTTGGGGCTATTGGCATTGTCAATATCATGCTGGTAGCGGTCAGCGAACGCACCCGCGAAATCGGATTGCGCAAGGCTCTGGGCGCCACCAATCGCAGCATCCTGTTGCAGTTTTTCCTGGAAGGCGCATTTCTCACGCTGATCAGTGGCGCCATCGGAATGGGCGGCGCGGCGTGTCTCATGGCCGTGATGAGCGGAATGGCCGGGGGCGCGCCGGGCTTTGATCCCCCAACCATGTCCTTCATGTCGGCGGCATTGGCCATCGGAACGCTGGCGCTCGCCGGTACGGTTGCGGGATTGTATCCTGCACGCAAGGCGGCCATGCTTCAGCCCGTGGACGCACTGAGGCAGGAGTAGCTATGGTCGCCGATATACTCTCACAAGCCTACGAGGCGATGCGCTTCAACCGCCGCCGCACCACCCTGACCATGCTCGGAATGGCCTGGGGCATCGCGACCGTGGTGCTCTTGCTGGCGTACGGCAACGGCTTCGGTCGCGCCATCGAGACCATCTTCGCTCAATGGGGAACCCGCATCATCGGCATTTTTCCCGGGCGCACCTCGCAGCAGGCTGGTGGACAGAAGGCCGGCACCCAGGTTCGTTTCACCATGGACGACGTCGATCGCATCCTGAACGCTGCGCCGATGGTCCGCCGCATCTCTCCCGCGGCCTATAAGCAGTCAACCGTGCAATACGACGTCCGGAGCTACACCTTCAACGTTGAGGGGATTTATCCCAGCATGTTCAAAATCCAGGCCATGCATATCGACGAAGGCCAGTTCTTCAACGAACAAGACGAAGAAGCCAAGGCGCGCGTCGCCGTGATCGGCTCCGAGACCAAGACCAAGCTGTTTTCCGGCCAATATGCCCTGGGACAGTACATCCGAGTCGATGGCGTTAGCTTCAAAGTGATTGGCGTTCTCGCGGCGCGCATGCAGGAAGGCGACGACGGCGTCAACCGCGTCATTGAGATTCCGTTCTCCACCATGGGCGACTTGAAGAACACCCATTATCTGGATGGCATCTGGGTGGCCTACGAGGGCGATCAATTCGAACAAGTCGAGCGCCAGGTGCGTCAGGTTCTCGCCGATCAGTACCAATTCAAGCCCGACGATAAGCGCGCGGTATACGTCTTCAACATGATGAAACAGCTTCACCAGTTCCAGGTCATCACCATGGGCCTCAAAATCCTGCTCGGATTCATTGGGACGCTGACCCTGGGCATTGGCGGAGTCGGCTTGATGAACATCATGCTGGTGTCGGTGACCCAGCGTACCCGCGAGATTGGCGTCGAAAAGGCCCTGGGCGGACGCCGGCGCGACATCCTCTTCCAGTTTCTCGCCGAGGCTCTGGCGATTACCGCTGTCGGCGGTATCGCGGGAATCATCCTCGCCTATGCTGTCTCGATCTTCGCCGGGCGCATTACGTTTTACAGTGCTATGGCCAAGAACGCGGAAGCCGCTGACATCAAGTTAATCATCGATCCGACCATCGTGGTAGTGGCCACCATCATTCTCGGACTCGTCGGCCTGGTCAGCGGAATGTTGCCCGCGATCAAGGCCTCGCGACTGGATCCCATCGATGCGTTGCGCTACGAATAGAGCGTTCTAAGATTTACCGCGCTATTGAGCCGGTGGCTGCTGAGACTTGGAAATAAAGCAGTTGACCATCGAGGAATACTTGACTTGGTGTTCTGCGATGGGCTTCGTCACCTGGAAATTGACGTACTCCCAAGGCGCCGTCGGCGGACCCATGACCAAACTGTCATCGGCAGTTCCAACTCGAATCTGTGGAATCATCTTGCCCGGGCACCCGGGAACCATGCCGACTGTGACACCTGTGGCGAAAGGCCCGCCGCTGACCGCTCCCTGGATGAACGTAAACCCGGTGGCGGCGGCACGAGAACTGGTTGCATAGTCAGGATCGGCACTGCTGCGATAGGACGAGAGAAACATAAAGCTCTTACCTACCTCGACAGTGCTGTGGAATTGGGCGGCGCTGTCCGGGAAAAGGTCGTTCAGCGTTCTGACGGTTTCCGCAACCAGATCGTTCACTTTAACTCGGAAGTCCCGATACTCCTTCCAGACATCATCGCGGCTGATCGACGGGACCAAAGCGTTGTACTCGGCCGCGAAGGCGTCGTGGTGGGAGCGAAAGTCGCGAAGGGTTGCGCTCAACTTCTCCTGGTCCTGGAAACTCAAGTTGCCAAAGGCTTCGCGCCAGTACGCGCTACGGGCTGCCGTCTCCATAGCGGAGTCGTGCGGAGCCGGCGACGCACCTAGCAGCCAAATCAACTGCGCATTGATATCGGAAACAGTTTCGGGGTTGGTTTTGCCCGGGGTGGTGACGGTCGGCAACCTGTCACTCGCGGATGGCAGTTTGGATTGTCCTATTGTGAGCAGCGGGCTCACGACGATCAATAGCAGCAGGATGCTGACTTTGGCCACGATCTTCTCCGTTTGCCTGCGATTGTAGAGGCGTGTCAGACATGATGCCAGAGGAATACGGACGAAAATGAGGGGCTGTCCCAAAGTGGAATGTTTCATCCTCACCTGGAGCTAGGACACTACGAAGCCTTCGCGAGCCTCACTCTTAGATGCACGCCTTCTTCACGTTGCAGAAACGCGATGATCTCGAATAGATTTTGCGCCTGCGGATTCCCGTCCGGGCCGAGCATCCGCATCAGGCTCTTGGGTGACCGCTTGACCGCCTTGGCAAGTTCCCCAAAACCGACGGTTGCGTTAATGCAATCGCGCAGCACCGCCTTTCCGGTATCGACATCGCCACCGAGAAATGCCTCGACTCCTTCGATCAGTAGGGCCTTGCGGAAAGCCGAATCACGCTGAACCCGGGCCCGAACAGTTTCCTTAAAGTCCCGCGTAAGTGCCATAGTTATGTTCTCCGGAGTTTTCGCTCCTGATAATCGTTCCATCGGACTTTCGCATCTTGAATGTCCTTCGACTGTTGCTTTTTCGACCCACCACCGAGCAGGATGATGACGGTTTTGCCGTCTTTGCCGAAATAAATGCGACATCCGGGACCGAAGTCTATTTTGAATTCAAAGACACCGCCGGCCAAGTTTTTTACATTCGAGAAATTACCCAGCGCAAGTCGCGTGATGCCGATTGTCACTTTTGCCGCAGCTGTTTTGTCGAGTTGGTCGAACCACCGTCCAAAAGGACTTCGGTCGCGACCGTCCAGATACTCTCGGACCTCAAACATTCTGCGATGGTAACACAGATGTTACCATTAGAACAGAGAGATTCCTCGTCTACAATCCTTGCATGACTCCCGACCGCCTGGCGCGTGTGCAACATCAGCTTCGCCTCTACGAACATCCGCTGGTCGAGTTCGATGCCCGCCCCAAGGGCGAGTCGGTCGAGGTGATCATCAAACCGCGGTTTACTGATCTGCCGGTTCACACCTACTACTTCGAGATGCACCCGCGCGATCTCGACGATCCGCAATTCGAGTGGGCCTTCCAGCGCCAGCTCTTCGACTGCCTGCACGACTACCTGGTCGAAATGTTCATCCGCACCCCGCAGCATCGCAAGGAACATCAGCAAATGGAGCGTGAGGGCAAGTTGTGAGTCTTCGCCAGTTCATCGTGGACGAAATCCGCCGCGACGGCCCCATGCGATTTTCGCGCTACATGGATCTTTGCCTCTACCATCCCGAACTCGGCTATTACTCGCGTGCGACCGAGCAGTTCGGCAAAGCAGGAGACTTCTATACCTCGAGCGATGTTCACGCTGTGTTCGGCCGCCTTCTCTCGCGCCAGTTCGAGGAGATGTGGCGCATGCTCGATTCGCCGGAACGCATCGACGTCATCGAACTCGGGCCGGGCCGCGGATTATTCGCCGCCGACGTGCTCGACTGGTCGGCGAAGCAATTTCCCGATTTCTCGCGCGCCCTGCGCTACCAACTACTCGAGCAATCTTCGAATTTCCGCGTCCGACTGCACGAACGGCTGTCCGGTCACATTGCAAATGGCAAAGCAACAGTCTTCGAATTGCTGGAGGAAGCAACCGCAACAGCGGGCGACGCCGTCATCCTCTTCGCCAACGAGTTCTTCGACGCTCTACCGGTCGAAATCGTCGATCATCGTGGCTCGGTGCGAGTGGTCGAGAATGACAGAAGGTTCGCCGAGCAGTTCGTTCCACCGTCGCCGCTCGAACTGGAGTTCCTCGATCGCTACAGCGTCCAACCAGAACCCGGAGAGCGCGTCGAGATTCCGCTCGGCTCACTTCCATGGATGGACCGCATTGCCGCCGCGTTCAACGGCCGACGGGGTTTCGCCATCCTGATCGACTACGGCTACACCCGCGAAGAGCAACTCGCCGGACGCCACCGCGACACCCTGATGACCTACCGGCGACATCAGGGGAGTCCGTCGCCCTATGAAGCTCCCGGCGAACAGGACATTACCGCGCACGTGAACTTCACCGCACTTCGCGCCGGCGGCAATGATCGCGGGCTTGAGCCGATTGCTCTCCTGACGCAATCCCAATTCCTGATTGGCATGGGAGAGGAAACCCAGTTCGCCGATGCGTTTCAGGATTGCAAACTCCCCCAGGAACGTGCCAAGGTCGCACTGCAACTCAAGCACCTTATCAGCCCAGAAGCCATGGGTGAAACCTTCCAGGTGCTGCTAATGTCCCACGATGTCCCAAAAGAAAAAGCCGCCCGATTGAGCGGCCTGAAACTCACCCACTAATTGCTTATTACTTATTACTCTCTTCCCCTACTGCCCGCTCGGCAGGCTCTGCGGTGTGAACGGGGCCTGCAGGTACTTTCGCGCTTCATCCAGCGCGCCGGCCGTGTTGTCATTGGTCTGCAGCGCCTGACGATACTCGTTGCTGGCGCGTTCGCGCTGTCCCGTCAGGTCGAAAATCTTGCCGAGTTGAACGTGGCTCCAGACTTCAGTCCATCGCGGCTCGCCATCGCCGTTGAGTGCTTCGCGATAGGCGTTCGCCGCCGACTGGTAGTTATGCTGCAGGAAGAACACTTCGGCGATGCGATAGTGCGCCAGTGAGCTGTTCTTGTTAACGTCGAGCCCCTTCTGGAATTCCTTGAGCGCCTCGGTCAGGTCGCCTTGCTCCACGTCCTGCTGGCCGCGCACAATCGAGGTCCGCACCTGCAGTTCCGGCGAGTTCTTCAGCACGCGATTGTTGGGATCGACCGTGATCTTGCGGGGCTTGCCAAACGTCTCCACCGCAAACGCCGAATCCGTACCCGAAACTTCGATGCGTTTGGTTTCGGTCTTGCCATCGGTGTCGATCTTCAACTCCACCGGCATACGGAATAGGTCGAGGTCCTGCTGGATTTCCCCAACGACGCGGAATCCCTTCTGCGTGCGGTAGATGGTGTACTTCGTTTTAAACTCTGGCGCGCCCGTTGAGTCGAGCCACTGGGTAAAGAACCACGTCAGCGACTGCCCCGACGCCGCCTCGGCAACCTTGCGCAGATCGTCCACCGTGGCACCTTTACCCGCGTATTGCGACAGGAAGGTGCGCATGGTCTTGTCGAATGGTTGGTCGCCAATGACCCATCGCAGCATATTCAGCACGCTGGCTCCCTTGTCCGTCACCAGCGACTGGAACTCCGGCGAGAACACATCCAGCTTGCCCACCTGCGACAGCGGAACACTGATGTAGGCCAGCGCTCCGACCGCCATGTCCTTGGTCACTTCCTCGAACCCAGCCTGCCCCGCGATGTACAGCACGTACAGCGCTTCCGAGTACCGCGCGAAGCCGTCGTCGATCCACCAGTCGTTGCGGGTCGCCGGACTGACCATCGTCCCCCACCACTGATGCGCGATGGTGTTGGCCAGCAGGCGATAGTTCACCTTTTGATTGAAGGCCCGCGCGGCGATCGCGGCGATTTCCGGAGCCCATGCCGAAGGGACTGTGTCATTCGGAAGTTCCACCACATTCAATTTGCCGCTGTAAGCCGGTCCAAACGTTGACGTGAAAAAGAAGAACGCTTTCCCCGCCGCTTCGGCATACGCCTGCGCTACCGGTTTATTCGCGGCGGTAGTGTAAACCGTAATGTCGAGCCCGCCCTCGCTACTCTTTGTCTGGTCGTACTTGCCGATCAGGATGGTTCCCGGAAAACTCAGTTTCTCATACGTAAAGGTGTGGGTTGAGTTTCCCTCAGGAATCGAAAGCTTTCCCGGGCCGGAGCCCGCTGCGCCTTTCTTAACGCCCGCCCGCGGCGCCTTCGCCTCGCTTTCAGCTATTCCCAGCGACGGCATCGCCCCAGTTGAATCCTTGCCGCTTCCGATCACGGTGTAGCCCGTCGGAGCGCTGATGCTGATGGTCGAACTGAAGCGGTTCGTTCCGTATCCGACCATGGGAAACCATGCGCCGGCATATAGCAGGTACGTGATCGGATCGCCAATATAAGCGAGCTTCAGTCCCGGAACCGGACTGTCGTCGGCCGACTGAATCGTCCCCTCATATTCAAACGTCAGGGTCGAACTTGCGCCTTTACTCAGGCCGTTCGGAAGCGACACACGCACCGTCGAATCCTGGCTAATGCGTTCCGCCGACAGCGTTTGGCCGTCCGCATCGAGCACCCGCGTCGGGCGCAGTCCGTTGTGCAGCACGAAAGTCGCAATACTGATGTCATCGAGCGCGGTGAATTTTACCCGCGCAATTGCCTTGATCTGATGGGTCTGGGGAGAGACTACCGCCTGGATAACGTAATTCTCAACCTGAATGCGCTGCCGGTCGGCAGCATACGAGGCCGGTATGAGAGCCGCCAGAGTGAGGATGACTACCACGCGTCCTAAGGATCGCGCTGCGATGTGCATTATGGAGAGAACTCCTGCCCTTCTGACTATAAATGATGGAAAAACTACTTGGAAGGATGCGTGCCGGGCCTTCACGATGCCTGTCCCAAAACGGTCAGCACAGCCCGCGCCGCGCGCTCGCTGGCGCTGCCCTCCGTGTCCGACGGACGCAACCGATGTCGCACTTCGTCGAATCCCTGCATCATCGCATCGCGCGCGCTGCCGTCAGCCAACACTGTCTGCAACTCGGCACAGACCCGCGCCGCAGTGAATCCGTCCTGCACCAGCTCGGGCACCACATCGCGCTCGGCAATCAAGTTCACCATCGCAAACCGGTCCACCTTTACTAGACGGCGTCCGAACGTCCAGGTAAGCGGAGACACCTGATACACCATCGCGAACGGCGTGCCGATCAGCGCGGCTTCCAGCGTCGACGTTCCGCTGGCTACCGCGGCCACGCGAGCGTGACGCAACGTGGCCCGGGCATCGTTAGTAAACGTAATTGGCGGACCCGTGTGGCTTTGCAGAAGAGACGTCATCCAGTGGATATCGAGCGTTGAGGCTACTGGCACTATATAAACGTAGTCCGGCCCTAGAAGTTGCGCTGCTTCTAACAGCTTGGGAAAGATGCGCGACACCTCGCCCTTGCGGCTTCCCGGCAACAGCGCAATCCACGGACGCTGTGCATCGATGCCGTACCCAGCGGCAAACTCGTCGCGCGTGATTGACGGCAGCGGCAAGTCCGCCAACGGATGCCCCACAAACTCCGCTTCGATGCCGCGCTCGCGATAAAACTTCTCCTCAAACGGAAAAATCACCAGCATCTTGCGGACGTACTTCCGCACCAGCTCGATGCGCGATTGCCGCCACGCCCACAACTGTGGGCTGACGTAATAGATCACCGGGATGCCGCGCGTGTGCAGCTCCCGCGCCAACCGAAAATTGAAGTCCGGGAAGTCGATCAGCACAGCGGCATCCGGACGGCGTCGCTCTGCCTCGGCCACCACCCGGCGAAAGCGTTGATAGATCCTCGGCAAATGTTCCACGACCTCCGCCAGTCCCACCACCGCGATCTCGTGCGCGTTGACCACGAGCTCGCATCCCGCCTGCTGCATGCGTTCGCCACCCACGCCGAAGAATTCCAGCGCAAGTTGCGGAGATCGCTGGGGGCCTTCCTGACGAAGGGCCTCGATCAGCTTCGCCCCATAAAGCTCGCCAGAAGCCTCTCCCGCGGAGATTAGGATTCGCACCTAAGGATTATGACATTCGGGCGATTAGCCGCCCTTCATCGCCCTTATAGTATTGTCGAACACCGTGCGATCCCGTCAAGGAGGCTCGATGTCAGCCGCCAACTCCCAACCGCTTTCGGCCCTCGTCCGCGCCCTCATCTCCGGCTACGTCGATTCCTACGCGCTGTTGAACTTCGGAGTCTTCGTCTCGTTCATGACCGGCAACACAACCGCCGGCGGCCTCAGTGCCGGACAAGTCAATCTCGCCGCCGCAGGACACAGTCTTCTCCCCATTCCGTTTTTCTTGCTCGGCATTCTGGGCGGCAAGTTCCTGGTGCGCGTAGAACAACATCACGCGTTGCGCAGGATTTCTTTGCTGGTCGCCGTCGTGCTTGGCGTCGCCGCCGCGAGGGCTTACTTCGCTTGGCCGGGATGGCTCGGCATTCTGCTACTCAGCAGCGCCATGGGCCTCATGAACACCTCCGTCACCCACGTAGGAGGTCAGCCTGTAAGCCTGGGCTTCATGACCGGAGACTTAAACAATCTCGCCCAACACCTCGCCTAGGGAATCCTGTGCGCGCCCGTCGCCCAGGCCCAAGGTGCTCGCGACACCCATTGGCGGCGCGCTGCCCTGCTGGGTAGTTTGTGGATATTTTTTCTTGCCGGTGCGGTCCTCGGCAGCGCACTCGCCTCGCGCATCGCGGTGTGGACCCTGCTGCTGCCGGCCGCGACGTTGCTGCTCCTCGCCGTGCTGGAGCCCGCCGCGACTCCTGCGGATTAGAGTCGCGAAACTGCCCATTGGTTCGCGGCGTAGCTCGCCTGCGCCAGGTCCTTACGCTGGAATTGGAACCAATGATGGATACAACTCAGATCGGTCCCTGATACCGCCGCAGCCTGACCGCCCCAGCGAGGAATGCCGCGGCAATCAACAGCCCGATCCACAGTCCTGCGCTGCTCAAGAAATGGACCGGAGTGAGGTGCGTCATAGTCGGATCCATCGGGACGCCACCCGGCGCTACGACCGCTTCCGCACCACCGCCCATGCGGTTCGCCAGCATGGCGCCGAAATACGAAGTGTTAAACGCGATCTTCTCCACCAGCGCGATCGCCAGCACCGGTATCGCGGCCCATAGAATTGCCGCGCGCCGCGCCCAGGCTGAGACCAGCAGCAGCCAGCAGAAGATCGGCGCATACCACAGCGCATGCACCGTCACCAGGTGGTAGAGCAATCCCAGCCACGAGTCGGACAACGACAGTTGGCTCCATAGCGTTGTGACGCTTTGACCTTTCGCCAGAAAAACTGCGCTGCTCATCAGCAGCATGATCCATTGCGTGACCACGGTGATCGCAAAGGTGAGCAGCGGCAGAACCACCAGCGGAATGCTCGCCTTCGAGAGCACGGTCATGAGGTCAGAGACCGGCAGCGACTTCCAGAACAGGATACTGCGATCGCGACGTTCGCCGTGCAACGCGTCGAGACAGTAGAACACCCCGACGATAAAGGTGGTTCCCATGATCAGAAGCGCAGCGAAGTCGTACGGCTGCGCCAGCATCTCGCGCTCCGTTAGTTGGCGCGCCGACATGATGCCCAATCCGAACCACGTATGAATCGCATTGCTCAAGTAGCCGAACAAAATCAGGCCCGCAACCGCCAGCGGCGCGATATAGATCGAGCGGTTCTCCCACAATTCGCGTTGCACCAGCCAGTGCAGGAGACGGCTCTCCGGGATGACCGCAGGCGCGAACCCCTGCGCTTCGACGGGAGTATCAGGTATGGCGTTGGACTGAGTATTCATCGCGCCGCTCCTTGTGCCCGGCCGGGCTGACTGCCAATCACTGCAACGAACAAGTCGGCAATGCCGGGAGTGCGCACCTCGCCAAGCGCTGCGAGTTGCTGACGGTCCACCCCGTCGAACAGCAGGATGCTGCCCCCGATTGCCTGGTGCTCATACATTGGCCTGAGCGCTCGTGCTGCCGCAACCTGCTCGGGACGCACCTTCACTTCCGCATAGCGCGATTCCAGATCATCCATGCTGCACTCGAACACGATGCGTCCGCGGTCGATGAACATCACATCGGTGAGCACGTGCTCGATCTCTTCCACCTGGTGTGTCGCTACCACGATGGTGCGGTTGTGATCGAAGTAGTCATTCAGCAGGGAATCGTAGAACTGCTTGCGATACAGGATGTCCAGTCCCAGCGTCGGCTCGTCCAGCACCAGCAGTCTCGCGTCGATGGCCATCACCAACGCTAGGTGGAGCTGTGTCACCATGCCCTTCGACAACTCTCTGACCTTACTGGTGCGATTGATGGTGGTCTTCGCTAGAAAACCTTCCGCCTTAGCACGATTGAATCGCGGATGCACTCCGCCGACGTAGTCGAGCAGCTGCGAAACCCGCGCCCAGCGCGGCAGCACGGCGACATCGGCAATGAAACAAACATCGCGCATAAGCTGATCGCGCTCGTTCCACGGGTCGCGTCCCAGCGTCCTCAGTTGTCCTTGGTAAGGCGTGAGGCCGAGGATCGCGTCCAGTGCGGTGGTCTTACCCGCGCCGTTGGGACCGATCAACCCCAGGATGCGGCCCTCTTCCACCCGCATATTGATACCGTCCAGCGCGATGGTCGTGCCGAAGGCCTTGCGAAGGCCTCGAGCCTCTATACATGCCATGGCTTCAACCCTCCTCATTCTTGCGGGGATTCGATTCGGTGGCCTCCGGCTCTGCTGGTTCCTCAGGCGAGTTATGTGGTTTATTGTTCAGCAGGTCTTCCGCGTTCAAGCCGAGCCGCAAAATCGTCTCGTACACCCTCGGCCATTCTTCCCCTAGAAACTTTTCCCGTTCCAGCTTCAGCAGCAGTTTCCGTGCGCCTGGGTTGACGAACATGCCGCGGCCTCGCCTCGACTCCACCAGGCCGTCGTCCACCAGTTTCTGATAGCTCTTCAGGACCGTGAGGTGGTTGACCCGAAATTCAGCCGCGACGTTGCGCACGATGGGCAGCGGATCGCCGTCCTTCAGAACGCCATCGAGGATCATCGCAACGATAAGGTCGCGAAGCTGGCGGTAAATCGGCTGACTGTCACTCCACTCACGGTCCATCAGTTTTTCCAGATAACCTTTACCCAGACCTTACCAGAGATACCGCGCGCGCTAGTTCACCTTATGCAGGTCGAAGTGCGCGTGGATTGGCTTGTCCTTCATCATGAACGTCCAGTCCTCGGTGTGATGGTTGGCGTCGATGATGGTGAACACCGAGTTGTGCATGTGGTACTCCGTGCTCCCGCTGATGTCCTTGAACTCGAACTCGATCGTCTTGCCGTCCGGCGACATCTTGCCTACCATGCGAGGCCGGTTCCCCGCGTCACAATAGTGAACCAGCGTGAGCTGGTCTCCGTCCACGTAAAGCATCGTGACCGGATGGTCGTACTTTGTCGCATCCAACGGCGTTCCCGCTTCCTGCAACTCGTGCACTAGGACGTGTCCCCGCGACGTCACGCGCAGCGAAGCATGCATCAGCTTGCCGCCTGGCATGTCCGGCATCTCCGGGACGGTGATCGGGCCTTCCCATTCTCCCGCCAGGGTTTTTATGGTTGTGAAGGACTGCTGTGCCGCGGACGGCACCGAAGCAACGGATGCTTTTTGCGCGTCGGACTGCGCGAAAACCATGGTAGTGGAGAGCGCTATCAGAACAACCGACAGCAGCAAACGAGGGTGTTTCATGTTCATTCTCCTCACGAAGCTCATTTCGTCTTTTGCGGTCGGGCTGAGAGGCCTGCAATCGAGCAGCTGAAATAAACTTCAAACTAGTTATATACTTAGCTATATAACTATATATCTAGTCAAGTCTTTTCTAGCTTTTCTTTGCAGAAAAGCCAGCCCGAGGGTTCTGTTTCATTCCGGGAACCGTGATTACCTTCGTAATGTCGCCATGTCGATTTCCCTTGGCTCGACTTACTGGCATTCTTTATCAAGGGGTTAGCAGGTTCTGCGCTCTGAATACCAGCGCGAAACTAGACGCTCGTGGTGGGCGACGGGTGCAGGTTTGCGATTGTCGAGAACGACGCGGTGCCCACAATTGCCTGCCGTTTGCTAATTGGGGGCCCCTGAATCGGCCCAAGCGAAGCATCGCCAGCCCGCCCAGTGCGGTCTGCCGTGCCAGCTAAGCTCTTGGAATAGAAGATTTTGCCTGTAAGTCACACAAACGACGTATTTTGCGCGAGAATTCTTCCTAAATCCATGATTCGACGGATCTTTGACAAGTGAAAACTAGAGCGTGTTAATACTAAACAGGAATCGGAGTGCTTCCACGATCAGCGCGAAGTGGATGAAGCCCACGAAGATCACATCGAGTTTCTCGAAGCGCGAGAAGATGCGACGGAAGCCCTTCAGTCG
>Ga0075521_10000075_pt1 | contig 20473 bp, 21 predicted proteins | sample NGEPerD_FD_74785 | JGI IMG/M metagenome (GOLD analysis project Ga0075521, IMG submission 74785) | Arctic peat soil microbial communities from the Barrow Environmental Observatory site, Barrow, Alaska, USA - NGEE PermafrostAB12-D | ecosystem: Environmental > Terrestrial > Soil > Wetlands > Peat ...
CGGCGTATGCGCGCTGCGCGCCCGACGCGATATAGATCTTCGCCGCTCCGAGCGCATGCGCGGTCACGACACCGGTGCTGGACACCGTCGCAATCGTGGAATCGCTCGTGCTCCACGCTTCCGGCTGTCCGGTGATGTCGCGCCCTGATGCATCCTGCATCTCGACATCGAACGCGAGCGATGCACCTGGGGCGATGGTCGGAGCCGCGGGAGAAACGATCACCCATTTCGCGAGCGAGTGTGGCGTGCTTGTGGAAGTCGCGGGATCCGTCATCGCCGAACACGCGACGAGCGCCGCGCAGCCCACGAACGTGAGCGCCTTGCGAGAGATCGACATGGTCCAAAGTCCTTAGAGGCTCTTCGGGCAACCCGACCGACATAGTGCGCGCTGCGCACCTTAGTCTCGTTGGCTTTGCGTCCCCGTCTTTCGGCGAGTTTGCCTTTGTCGCTGGGCCCAGAGCCGAGCTCAGCCCCTAGCGATCCTGCCGTACTATGGGTTAGTAGGATGATCGTACTAGCTTGACGCGTCCGCCTGGTCCAAGCAACTCGAATCTACATTGTGAATTTCTCATCCGCAGCAGGCAATTTCGTCCCGAGTGAGGTAGAGCGAAGCGATCACCGCGCTGCAGTCATCGCGGGCTTCCTCGGATGGACTCTCGATGCATTCGATTTCTTCATCGTTGTCGTCACACTGACCGCGATTGGAAAGGATTTTCACGTCTCTGATGCCGATATGGCAAAGACCATTGCAGTGACGTTGGCCTTCCGGCCAGTGGGTGCATTCATCTTCGGAATGCTCGCCGACCGATTCGGCCGACGAATCCCACTCATGATCAACCTCGTGTTCTACTCCATTCTCGAGGTGGCCTCGGGGATGGCCACGTCGTACACGATGTTCTTCTGGCTGCGCGCAATGTTCGGCGTCGGCATGGGCGGCGAATGGGGCGTGGGCGCATCGCTCGTGATGGAGAAGAGCCCCGTCAAGCACCGCGGCATTCTCTCCGGATTGCTCCAGGAGGGCTACGCGACGGGAAATCTCCTCGCGTCCGTCGCCTACTTTCTCATCTTTCCGCACTACGGCTGGCGCCCACTCTTCTTCATCGGCGGCCTTCCCGCGCTTCTCGCGATCTTCGTGCGCATGAGGGTGAAGGAATCGGAAGTCTGGAAGCGCACGCGTCATCACGATTTCAAGTCGCTCTTCCGCGCGATTCTCTCGCAGTGGCGCCTCTTTCTCTATCTTACGTTGCTGATGGCGCTGATGAACTGCGTCTCGCACGGTACGCAGGACATGTACCCGACCTTCCTGCAGCGCGACTGGGGAATGTCGCCGCGCATGCGCTCGGCGCTCAACGCCTTCGCCGCCGTCGGCGCGATCATCGGCGGCGTCGCCTTCGGCTATCTCTCGGATCGCATCGGGCGCCGCAAGTCCATCGTGCTCGCACTCGCGCTCGCCGTGTTCATGATTCCGCTCTGGGCATTCGCGCCCAGCATCGTGCTGCTCGTGGTAGGCGCCTTCCTGATGCAATTCATGGTGCAGGGCGCGTGGGGCGTGATCCCCGTGCACATCAACGAGCTCGCGCCGGACTCCGTGCGCGGCTTCATCCCCGGCTTCGCGTACCAGTGCGGCGTGCTGATCGCTGGGACCGTCGTCTACATCGAGGCGACGCTCGCGGGGCACATGTCGTACGCCAAGGCGATGGCCATTACGGCGCTCACCGTCTTCATCCTCGCCGCTGTGGTCGCCGCCCTGGGCCGGGAGAATCACAGGGTGGCCTTTGGCGCCGCGCCCTGACGATCACGGGGTCCTATTCGCGGACCGGCGGCGCCTGCTATACCTTTAGGGCAGGTATGTCCTTTCTAGAGTTGTACCAATCGCAGCAGGTTGCGTCGTCTCCCCGTGCTCCGCGCTTAAGCCGCGGCCACCGGCGCGGAAGAGCGTGGATGCTCATCGCATGCGCGGCATCGCTCGCGGCGAGCGCTCCCGCACGCGCGCAGGCAACCACCACGCCGGTGCCCGTCGCTCCCGCGCCCCCGGATCCCGCGCTCGCTTCGCCGCGCGCAGCAGTCACCGCCGCCTTCGACGCGATGTCGCACAAGCAGTGGGCGCGCGTCGCCGCACTCTCCGATTCCGCGTTTCTGAGCCAGTGGCGCGATCAGCAGCTCGTCTACGCGGACGCGGACAAGATCGAGCGCGACAACAAGAAGAAGCATCAGAAACAGTACGGACTGCCGAAGTGCGTGCAGAAATACTTCGAATCCCAGGAATCGCACTACAGCGACACCTTCCTCAAGGGATTCGCCGGCGCGAAGTCGATCACGCAGCTCGAGGGGCTCACCCCCGAGCAGCTATTCGCGAGCTGGCTCGCCGGCGGCGACGAGGTGAAGTCCAACGAGCGCACGACGACGCGCACCATCCTCGGCGAGATCCCCGAGAGCGAGTATCTCATGCACGTCGTCTACCGCATGACGCCAACGCCGGCAGGCACGAGCGACGACGGCGTCGAGCGCATCACCGTGCGCCGCTACAATGGCGCGTGGCACGTCGTGCCCAACGACGACATTCGGCTCGCGGGACGCTCCTACTCCTGGCAATCGAGCAAGTGATCGGCGCCTCGTGGCGATGAGGCGACGGAGCGAGGCGATTGGCCCGCTCCCGTGGGTCGGCGTCATCATGGGCAGCAAGAGCGACCTCGAATATCTCGCGCCCGCGGTCGAGATTCTCACCGAGCTGCAGATTCCGCACGAGGTCCGCACCGTCTCCGCGCACCGCACCCCCGTCTGGATGGCCGAGTATGCGACGAGCGCGGAGTCGCGCGGGCTCGAGGTGATCGTCGCAGCAGCGGGCGGTGCAGCGCACCTCCCGGGAATGGTCGCAGCGCACACGATCCTTCCCGTACTCGGCGTTCCCGTTCCGGCGACGATGCTCAATGGAATCGACTCCCTGCTCTCCATCGTGCAAATGCCGCGCGGCGTTCCGGTCGGCACGCTGGCGATCGGCAAGCCGGGCGCTGCCAACGCCGCCCTCCTCGCTGCCGCAATCTGCGCGGCGAAGCGACCCGAGCTCCGTGAGCGTCTGCGCGCGTGGCGCGCGGCGCGCACCGCCGAGGTGATGGAGGAGGAGCGCTCGCGGTGACACCGGTTCTTCCCGGCGCCACGATCGGCATTCTCGGAGGAGGGCAGCTCGGACGGATGATGACGCTCGCCGCGCGCGTGCTCGGCTACCACGTCATCATCCTCGATCCCGATCCCAACTGCGCCGCCGGCGCCGTCGCCGATCGCGTGATCGCCGCGCCCTTCGATGACATTGCCGCCGCCACCGAGCTCGCGAACGCGTGCGACGTCATCACCGTCGAGATCGAGAAGATCGGCGCGAATGCCATGGCCGCGGCGAGCGCGATCGTCCCCGTGCGCCCGGGCGGGCACGTGCTCCACATCATCCAGGATCGCGCGCGCCAAAGGCGCTGGCTCAATGAGCGCGACGTTCCCCTCGGCCCTTTCTGGGTTGCGAACACCGCCGAGGAGCTCGGGCTCGCGATGAAGGCTGCCGGCGCGCATGCATTCGTAAAATCGTCGTTCGGCGGCTACGATGGACGTGGGCAGACGCGCACGTCGCCGCGCGATGACGCAAGCGAGGTGTGGAGCTCACTCGGCTCGTCGACGTGCGTGGTCGAGAAGGCACTCGATCTCGAGGGCGAGATCTCGGTGATGGTGGCGCGGCGTCCCGGCGGAGCGTGCGAGACATTTCCGCCGGCGCTCAATCATCATGTGAGCGGTGTGCTCGACTGGTCGGTGATCCCTGCTCCGATCTCCGGCGCCGTCGCGCGCGACGCCGTGCGAATAGCGCGCGGGATCGCGGAGCAGATGGATGTGGTGGGGCTGCTCGCGGTGGAGATGTTCATGTTGCGCGACGGACAGCTCGTGGTGAACGAGCTCGCGCCGCGACCGCACAACTCCTTCCATCACACCGAGTACGCGTCGCTCACGAGTCAGTTCGAGCAGGGCATCCGCGCCGTCTGCGATCTTCCACTCGGCGACACCGAGAGCATCCGGCCGGCGGCGATCGCGAATCTCTTCGGCGATCTCTGGCTGCACGATGGAGCGACGCCGCGCTGGGAACAGGCGCTCGCGCTTCCCGGCGTGCACATTCATCTGTACGGCAAGTCGCCGCGCGCGGGACGAAAGATGGGACACGTGGGCGCGGTGGGTGCGACGGCGGAGGAGGCGGTGACGCTGGCGATCGATGCCCGCGCGCGACTGATGCCGCGGTAGCTGTGGTTGTAGTTCGGCTGCCGTAAGCGCTATTGTCGTCTACCCGAATTGCTCGTCAGTCGCTTTACTCGGCAAACGCCGAACATTCCTGCACACAAATGTCCGCACCCCCTGTAGTCATTTCACTGTTTGGGCAGTTTCAGCCAGGCTATGCGGATTATCCCTGTTTAACCAGGCAAGCATCATAAACGGAATCTGTTATGACTAACCAGCAGAAAGCTACACCGTCCGAAACTGCGATGAGCGCGATGGATGCCATCTATCATCGCCGCGCCGTGCGTGACTATGCGCCTCAGAAAATCGATCAGGCCGTGATCCGCACACTGCTCGAGGCGGCCGTCCACGCTCCCACCGCCGTGCATGAGGAGCCATGGGCGTTTGTCGTCATTCAGGATAAGAACATCCTGAGTCGCCTGTCGGATACCGTGAAAGAACTCCTGACCCGTGGAACTGATCCCATTCATCCTCTGGGGGGAAGCCATACGTCTGATCGCTTCACGACCCCGGAATTCAATGCCTTCTATAACGCCGGAACGCTGATCGTTATCTGTGGAAAGCCGATCGGACCGTTCGTCGTCTCCGACTGCTGGCTGGCGGCGGAAAACCTGATGCTTGCCGCCTGCGCGAATGGGCTTGGCACCTGCGTCATTGGCCTCTCGGTCACGGCGCTGAACACGCCGCAGTGGAAGAAAGAACTTGGCATCCCCGCTGAAATGACCGCCTTCGCCCCGATCATTGTCGGCGTGCCCGCTGGCGTTACGCCGCCCGTACCTCGCAAGCCGCCGGAAATTCTCGCCTGGAAATGATGCCCATGGCGAAAACATCCTTACCCCTATCTCAGGTTTATCGCCTGATCGAACCGGGGCCGGTGGTCATGGTTTCGACCATGAGCGGCAAGCAGGCGAATATCATGACCATGTCGTGGCACATGATGATCGATTTTGAGCCGCCGATTTTGGCTTGCGTCATCAGCAACCGTGACTACACGTTCGACATCGTGAGGAAAACCAAAGAATGCGTTATCAACATACCGACAGTGGAGCTTGCCAAAAAAGTCGTGGCATGCGGTAACAGCTCCGGGCGAACTGTCGATAAATTCAAAAAGTTCAGCCTGACGCCCTCCAAAGCTGCCCATGTGCGCGCGCCGCTTATCGACGAGTGTTACGCCAATCTTGAATGCAAGGTCGTCAATACCACGCTGGTAAACAAATACGGCATCTTTATTCTTGAGGTGGTGGGAGCGTGGATCGACCGCTCACAAAAACATCCCCGCACCATCCATCATCAGGGCAAAGGCGTGTTCGCGGTGGACGGCGAGATCATCAAGTTGCCTTCCAGAATGAAATAGAATGAAATAGCCGGGGGTGTCCATCGGGAGACAATCCTACATGCCGGCTCGTCCCAGCGCCTGTGCTTTTCCCAGATAGCGTTTGCGCCTGGGCGGGTACACCCGAATCTGCTCCACAAGGAGCTAGTTATCCTTGCAGGAAAACTTGATGGCGAGAAACCTGGTGCGAGGCGCATCGCAGTCGGAAAAAGGATAGGCACGGTCGAAGCACATATGAACGATGACGTGTCGAAGATATATGAATTGTCAGATGAAGAGAAAACGACGGTCTACGCTTGGGCAGAGCAAAAGCGTTCGAAATGATTTCCCTGCAGGGGATGGAACGTGCAGCCATTCATTTGCGCACGGCACGAGGGCTTGTCAAATGGCTGCGCGGCTCAGGCTGCAACTGAAGCTGTCTGTTCACGCCGTCGATTGGTCGCGACTTATCGCAGCCGCAGCGGCAGCGAGCTCGCGCACGATCTGCGCGACCGGCTCGATCTCGTTGATCTCGGCGACGCTCTTCCCCGCCTGCCAGTAGTCCGCCTTCTCATCGAGCGACGACTTCTTCAGCTGCCGCAGCGCGCGCAGCGCGTAGTAGCTCCGCATCCAGTGCTTCGTCTTGCGCCCGCGAAATAGCTTCCGCGCAAAGGGCCCGACCGTCGTGCCCATGCGCTCGATGAACGGCGTACGAATCACCGCCACCGGCACACCGGTGATCCGCTCCGTGAGCACGATGTCATCCGCTCCCGCCTTGATGATCGCGCGCTTGTACGCGTCGCTCGCTATACACTCCGTCGTCGCGATGAAGCGCGTGCCCAGCTGCGCGCCCGCGTACCCCATGCCGAGTACCGCGGCGAACGACGCGCCGCCGCCGATTCCACCCGCGCAAATCACCGGTAGCCCGAAGTCGCGCACCTCCGCGAGCAGCGCCTCCGCGCTCTTCGTTCCCGCGTGCCCGCCCGCGCGCGCGTTCACCGCGATCAGCCCGTGCACGCCACCGTCCACCGCCTTCTGCGCCCACTTTCGCTCGGTGACGTCGTGGTACACCACGCCACCCACGCCCTCGACGCGCTGCACCACCCACTTCGGGTTGCCGAGCGACGTCACGAAGAAGCGCACGCCCTCCTCGAGCGCGATCTCGATCCACTTCTCCATGCGCTCGCGATAGATACGCGACGACTGCTCGATGAGCGCATTCAGCCCGATCGGCTTCGATGTGAGCGAGCGAATGAGCTTGAGCCCAGCACGATACTCGTGGCCGTGCACGTACGTGAGCGAGATCGGCTGCACGACACCTATCGCGCCCGCCTCCGATGCCGCCGCGACGAGCTCCGGATTGCTGCACGGATACATCGCGCCGCAGATGAGTGGCACCTCGATACCCACCTGCTGCGTGAACGCCGTTGCAATCGATGCCGAGGTGTACGCCGTGCGCGCATCCGACATCACTTCGGGGGCACCGGCCCCACGAGCCAGTGCGCCGTCGCGCGCGCGACGACGTCGCCCTGGGCGTCCACGATGTCCGCGAGGAAATCGTGCTTCCCGCTCACCGTCGCATCGAATGCCGGCGCAGTGCACTCCGCCGTGAGCAGCCCGCGCGCCTTCTTCAGATACTCCATCGACAGCCCCGTCACGATCCCTCGCGCGCCATCCGGCATCGCCACGGTCATCGCGAGCCCGGTGGTGAGCTCGCCGAGATTCATGAGCGCGATCGCGTGCACGGAATGCAGATGATTTCGCACGGCGCGCCGGTCACGCATCTGCACCTTCGCGTACCCGGGCCGCAACTCGACCACGCGTGGATTGATGCTCCCCGAGTACGGAATCGTGAAGCCGAGCAGCTTGCTGAACAGCGCGCGCCCACCCGGAAGCGGGCGAAGCCGCTCCCACTGCGCGCGCAGCTTCGTACCTGGTGATCGAGAAGTCGCCATCCCCGGATGCTACCGGCGCAACGATGTCGCGGCAAGCGCGCGGAGTCGATCTTCGCTCGCGATGCGCTGGTACGGAAATGGCCACCGAATTCCGGTGGCCGTTTCATCACATCATCTGAGCAACTGCAGTCGATCAGCCGTTCGGTGGTATCGTGAGCGTCACCGTCTGCCCCGGTTGCACCGACAGCGAGTTGCTGATCGGCGCGCGGTTCGAGCCGATCGGCTCGCAGAGAAAGCGAACGGAATTCGCGGGACCGACGATGTACGACGGAATGACAAATTCCTGAGTCGTGTTGCCTGTGACAGTGCCGAGACGCTGGCGCCCTCCACCGTTGCTGATGATGTAGACGGTCATGTCCAGGAAGGCCTGGTTCTCGACACGAACGCGCGATTCGAGCTGCGGTCCATTGTCGTCGCGCCCTGGCTTGGCGTTGTGGCTGCATGCTGCAACCGTCGCGACAATGGCGACCATGGTTGCGAGCCTCGTGAGCTGGGATCTCATATCGTGCTCTCTTGCCTCGGTTGGAGTGATGCGACGCATCTGATGTACACCGCAATGCACCCGACGTACCACGGCAACGCCGCGGCCGCGACTCCCGACCGTTCAGTCCCCGTTCGCGCGCCCTTCCTTCTTCCCGCGCCGCGCGCCGATCGCCGACGGCCCCCACGCCGGCGCATCACTCGCCGGAAACGACTCCTCCGACGCCTCGTCCACTCGCGCATTGCTCGACAGTTGCGCGAGCTGCTCGATGAGCGCACCACAGAGTGCCGGAAGATCATCCGCCGAGCGGCACGTGATGAGATGCTGGTCGCGATTCACCATTCGCTCGGTGTAGATCCCGCCCGCCGCCTCGAGCGACGCGCGCATCTCGGCCGGCACCGCGAGCGTCCGCCCGCGCACGAGCTTCGCAGCGATGAGCAGCGAGCAGGCTGAGCCGATCGCCGCCACCGTTCGATCCAGCTCGAAAAAAGCAGTGACGAGCGCCTTCGCCCCGTCATTGCCCGCGAGCGCGCCGAGGCTCTCGCCTCCCCCCGGAATCACCAGCGCCGCAAAGTCGCGCGCCTCGATATCGCCTACCAGCGAATCAACGTCGAACGAATCCGCGCCATCATGGCCGTCGATCGACTCGATCGCGCCCTTCTCGATCGACGCAATGCTCGCCGTCGCTCCGGCCTGCCGCACCGCGTTGAGCGGCGCCTCGAGCTCGATCTGTTCGACGCCATTGGCGCACAGAAAGGCGACCTTCACCTGCTCGAGCGGTAACGTCATGATCAGTCCTCGTCCGGTTTGGCGCGCCGCCACATCAAGCGCGCGCGAATGCACGGAAATCTATGCTGGCAGATTCGGTGCCGCTCGCTTCAGAGGTCCAACGCTTGCATTTGCAACCGCTAATCCAATTAGGAGTCGTATGGCCGCGAGAAAGCAAAAAAGCAATGGCAAGTCGACGACGCGCGCGCGCGCGCGCGACACATTCGTTGCGGCGCAACGCCATGCCGATGCGAACGACAAAAAGCACAAAGGGAAAAAGGAGAAGACGAGCTCTCAGCAGCCCGCCATCATGAAAGAGCCGGCCCTTCCCTACCCGAAACAGCACCAGTCGCATCCCGGCATCGAGGCGGCGATCACGCCGCGCCCGCGCTACGAAGGTCGCGCCTACATGGCGGCCGGCAAGCTCCAGGGGAAAATCGCGCTCATCACCGGCGGCGACTCGGGCATCGGCCGCGCCGTCGCCTTCTTCTTCGCGCGCGAAGGCGCCGACATCGCGATCGTCTATCTCGCCGAGGAGCAGCGGGACGCCGAGGAAACGCAGCGCGCCATCGAAGGCGTTGGCCAGCGCTGCCTGCTCATCCCCGGCGACGTCACCGACTCCGCCTTCTGCAAATCCGCCATCGACAAAACGAACAGGCACTACGGGCGCTTCGATATCCTCGTCAACAACGCGGCTTTCCAGCAGCACCAGGATTCGCTCGAGGACATCTCCGACGAGCAGTTCGAGCTCACCTTCCGCACGAACATCTTCGGCTACTTCTACATGGCGCGCGCGGCGCTCAAGCATCTCAAGCGCGGTGGCGTGATCATCAACACGGGATCGATCACCGGCCTCGAAGGCGAGAAGACGATCATGGACTACGCGTCCACCAAGGGCGCGATCCACGCCTTCACGAAATCGCTCGCGCAAAATCTCATCGAGAAAGGGATTCGAGTGAACTGCGTCGCCCCCGGCCCCGTGTGGACGCCGCTCAACGTCGCCGACAAACCCGCCGAGAGAGTCGCGCAGCACGGCAGCGACGTTCCGATGAAGCGGGCCGCGCAGCCCGAGGAGCTCGCGCCGGCGTATGTGTATTTCGCGTCGGAGGCGGACTCCAGTTTCGTCTCGGGCGAAGTTCTCGCGGTGCTCGGCGGGAAGACGGTGGCTGGGTAGCATTAGAGGCAAAAGCGAACTGCAACTACGAGCACGAAAAAAACTAAAAAAATCACGAATCGAATCATGTAAGGCTGGCCGCATCGTGGCGGGCCGAAACTCGCCCCGGGTCGGGTTCGATTCGTGCTCTTTTTTGTTTTTTTCGTGCTCGCAATTGGCAGTTGCCGTTTGCGCATTGAATCACGCCTATCCGCCGGCCCGCGCGCGCCCGATATTCCTCGCGTGCCCCTCGTCCCTTTATTCGGCCACGAAGCGCTCCGGCGCCGCCTCTCAGAAAGCGCCTCGAAGTCCGCCCTCCCCGCTAGTCTCCTCATCGAGGGACGCCGCGGAATCGGCAAGCAACGTCTCGCGCTCTGGCTCGGGCAGCTCCTGCTCTGCACCGGCGAAGGCGAGCGCCCATGCGGCAAGTGTGTGAACTGCCGCTACTCCACAGAACTCGTGCATCCCGATCTGCGCTGGTTCTTCCCGCGCCCGCGCGAGGCCAATGCCGATCCCGCCGCGCAGGCCATCCTCGAGGATCAGGCCGAGGCCGTGAGCGCCCGCGTCGCCGACTTTGGATTGTACGCGCCGCCGAGCGGCAGCGACGCGATCTTCGTCGCGACAGTGCGCGCGCTCGTACAGTTCGCAGCTTACAGCCCGAGCGTCGCGAAGCGAAAGGTCATCGTCGTCGGAGACGCGGAGCGCATGGTTCCGCAGGAAGGCGCGGACCAGGCCGCGAACGCATTCCTCAAGCTCCTCGAGGAGCCGCCCGCCGACACCACGATTATCCTCACGTCGAGCGAGCCGGGCTCGCTCCTTCCGACGATCCGCTCGCGCGTCGTCTCGCTCCGCGTCGCACCGCTTCCCAACACCGCGATCGCCGCCTTTCTCCACGATGCGCACGTCCAGAAAGCGCTCGGCGATCTCGATCTCCCGGACTCCGAGAGCGAGCGAATAGCCCTCGCCGCCGGCGCACCGGGAACACTCCTGGGCGTCACCGCGAGCGGCGAGGCGATGAAGCTCGCGAAGACGATCCTCGCCGCCACGACCGGCGCGCGCGCTGACCGGATTCGCGCGGCTTTCGCGCTCTCCTCAGCAGGGGCACGCGGCGGCTTCTCGGAGCTGCTCGATGCCCTGACCGTCGCACTGCACGGCCGCATCCGAGAGGCCTCGATTTCGGGGAATGCCCACGCGGGCGAGGCCGCAAGCAGGGCGATCGATCTCGTGGAGGGGGCAAAGTTGCGCGCGAGCGGCAACGTCAACCCGCAATTAATTGCGAGTGCAATGATTCGTGCCATGAGCGAGCTCTAGTATGGCAGAGCTCAGTCATGCAGATTCCACTGGTCAGGCAAAGATGGTGGATGTATCCGATAAGCCTGTTACGGCGCGATACGCGCGGGCAACCGGCAGCATCCGAATGAAGCCCGAAACTCTCGAGGCAATTAGCAGGAACTCACTCGCCAAGGGAGACGTATTATCTGTAGCCCGGGTCGCCGGAATCATGGCGGCCAAGCGAACGGCGGAGCTAATTCCCCTTTGTCACTCCCTGCCGCTGAGCGATATCCAGGTCGAGTTTACCCTCGATGCAGAACTTCCTGGGGTTCGTTGCGAGGCCACAGCGCGTACAAACGCCCAAACCGGCGTCGAAATGGAGGCCATAGCGGCCGTAGCTATAAGCCTGGTCACGATTTACGATATGGCGAAGGCGATCGATCGAGATATGTCGATATGTGACATATGTTTACAGGAGAAGGCCGGAGGCAGGAGCGGGAGCTGGAAACGGCCGGTCGAGGCATGACCGTTGCCTAATGGCAAGGTGGTTCGGGGATCGCGTTCTAATGCCCCGTTCGCACGTCTGGGAACCCCAGCAGGCGGAGTCTGAATGAGCTATACCAGATCAAACTATGCGTACCGGGGACAGCGTCTTCGCCGCATCGACAGGATACGGAAAAGTCTGATCGTGGTGGGATTGCTCGTAGTCGTGGCGCTCCTGCCACGCGAGGTTCCGCGCGTCGCCGAAGCGTCCTCGACGGCATCCAGTGCCTTCCCCTTCGGGATTGCCGATGCCCGGCGCATGCACGCCGATCTCGATGCTACCAAGGACCAGCTGACCGCGGCACAGGCGCAGCTCGATCGCGCCAACGCGGTGATTCAATTCTCGACGCAGTACAAGGTGAGTGCCGACATCGCCGGATCGGTCTATGATGTCGCGCTGGCCGAGGGGATCGAGCCCGATCTGGGCTTCCGCCTCGTTCGCGTCGAGAGCGAGTTCAAGGACCACGCAACGAGCCCCGTCGGCGCGCTCGGCCTCACGCAGGTGATGCCGTCCACGGCAAGGGACTTCGTTCCGGGGATCACGCACGATCAGCTCTACGATCGCAACACGAATCTCCAGATCGGCTTCCGCTACCTGCGCGGGCTCATCGACCAATACCACGGCGACGTGAAGCTCGCCTTGCTGGTCTACAATCGCGGCCCGGTCGCGGTCGAGAGCATGCGCTCCCTGGGATTGAATCCAACGAATGGCTACGACGCAGTCGTCACCCGCGGCTACCACGGCAAGGGTACGGTCGACTGAGCGGCTCGAAGATCGCTTGAATTCAAAGGGCTCGCCGGCATCTCGCCGGCGAGCCCTTTTCTTTGCTCTTGTCTGTTTGTGTCCGTCTTCGTCCGTTTTTTTCAGCATCCAGTTGTTAACGGCTTGTGCCCCGCAGGCAGCGACAGCTAATTCGCAGCCTTTGTCTTCTTGTGCGAGCTTCGCGGCGCCGTCTTCACGATCAGCACCTGCCCCGGAATCAGCCGGCTCCCGCTCATCCCGTTCAGGCGCATCAAACCGGTGGTCGTTGTCCCGTAACGCACCGCGATGCGGCCGAGCGTCTCGCCCTTCACGACGACGTGCGTCGTGGTCGTGCCGCGCTTGGACGAGCCCCACTTCTCCACGCTCGGATCCGGAATGTCGAGTGCTCCCGCGACCACAGCGGATGACGGCAACAGTACGGGCTCGCCAATCGGCAGACGTCCGCGCTTCGTCGGCTTGAGGCTCCGGTTGTACCAGGTGAGCGACCGCACCGACACGCCCGCGCGCTGCGCGATGGACGTCATCGTCTCGCCCTTCCTCACGGAGCTCCTGGTAAACGCCGCACGGTCGGACGACGCGAGCGCCGCGTACGCGCCGTCGAAGCCATCCGCGTGCCCCTTCGGCACGCGCACCACGAACTTCTGATCCGGCGGCGTGATCCCGCGCAGCACTTCGGGATTGAGATCCTGAATGTCGGCGAGCGATGCGTCCGATGCTTTCGCGATGGCCGAGAGCGGAGTCGCACCGCTTACCTCCACGGTGTCGTACGCAAACTCGGGGAGGTAATTCACCTTGAGCCCGTACTTCGCCGGCTCCTTCGCCACGAGCGCCGCCGCGATGAGCTTCGGCACATAGTCCTTCGTCTCGGCGCGCAGATAGTTCCCAGCCGCCGCCATCGAGAAGAACGCGCTGTCGCCGCTCTCGCCCTCCACTTCATCCGCGTACCGCTTGAGCCCGCGCGACACGCGCCCCGCTCCGCCGTTGTACGCCGCGGCCGCGAGATAGTACGACCCGAACTGATCCTTCAGCCATCCGAGAAATTTGATCGCGCCATCCGTCGAGCGAACGGGATCGCGTCGCTCGTCGATCCACCAGTCGACGCGAAGCCCAGTGCCGCGCGCGGTGCTCGCCATGAATTGCCAGAGCCCGACGGCCGCCGCACTCGAGTACGCGTGCGGATTGTAGCCGCTCTCGATGAGCGCGAGATACGTCATGTCTTCCGGCATTCCGGCCGCGTGCAGCTTGCGGCGGATGATCGGCTCGTAGCGCCCGCCGCGCGCGAGCTCCTGCACGAAACGATCGCTCGACGGTCCCGTGAAGCGTCCCACGAAATACACGACGCGATCGTGCGTCTCGAACGACCGCACATCGATGTCCCATGTCGGCTCCGCCGCAACCGCCGGCGCCGTCGCCACCGAGTCGCCGAAGATCTTCACGGCCTCGTGCGTCAAGTCGCGCTGCGCAACATGCACGGTGTCCGGGCGGCCGCTGTCGAGCGGGACGTTCGCGAACGCTGTGGTGGTGTCCCTAAACGGCGGGATTACGGAGACGGGTACCGGCGACTGATCGGGCTTCGAGCCGTGACACGCGGAGAGCACCACCGCCAGCGTCACGACCGCAACTCGCGCCTTCACCAACATCCTCGCGCGGCTCGGCCGGGCGTCTCGACTGGTTCTCCGATCATTGTCGCTCCGTGTAGATGCGTGAGGCGATCGCCCTCAGCGCATCGCGATGAAATTACCGAGCACTCGGTTGGTCGCGCCGAGCACTGCGATCACGGCACCGCGAACCTGATCCTCTTCAACGAGGCAGGATCCGAGCAGCTTGAGCGGGCCGTCCGCGCGATTCGTGATCGAGACGATGATGACGTTGGCATCGAAGGCGCGGATGGATTTTACACCGGCCAGATCGAATTGGAGCACGTTGTCGGAGAAGCGCTCGATTGCGCGGAGCGCCGCCTCAGCCGCCACGCGCAAGTCTACGGTGGGGCTCGACTGCCCGGAAGCCGACCCGCGCACCTTGATTCCCTCAATCCACTCGAGCTCCACTTCGGCCGTGCAGCGGCCGCCCGGAGTGCGATGGAATTTGAAGTCGCTGAAGCGCAACCGTTGCCGGTGCTGCTGCAGCTCCTGTGGCGGGCTCGTCGTGGGGGCCATCAGCGGGTGATCCGGCATTGTATTGGGAGCGGCGGAATCGCGTCGGCGCTCGGTAGTGCCGGCATCCGTATTACGAGCGAAAGTGCGGAAAGCAACGCGCTGGCGACTCCGTGAGAAGCCAGTCATATTCGCGTCATGCTCACTTTCTTTGCAGCACTCGCGATCGCCGCGACGATTCCTGCCACCGCACCGGCGAATTCGCCGGACTCGCTCGCCTCGCAGCTCCAGGCGCGGATCGCCGAGCTCCCAGGCGCCGAGGTCGGCCTCGCCTACCACAAGCTCGGCTCGAGCGACACGCTCTACCTCAATTCCGACGCGAGCTTTCATGCGGCGAGCACCATGAAGGTGCCGATCATGATCCAGCTCTTTCGCCGCGTGGATGCGGGCGGGCTATCGCTCGATTATCCGCTGCTGCTCGTGAATCAGTTCGGCTCGATCGTCGACGGATCGCCGTACGCGCTCGACGAAACCGACGACTCCGATAGCGCGATGTACAAGCTCGTGGGCACGCGCGTCACCGTACGCGATCTCATCACGCACATGATCACGCGGTCGAGCAATCTCGCGACGAACTCGCTCGTCTCGCTCGCGAACGCCGCGCAGGCCGAGGCCGCGATGCGCTCGCTCGGCGCCATGAACATCAAGGTTTTGCGGGGCGTCGAGGACCAGAAGGCGTTCGACCATGGGCTCAACAACACGACCACCGCGCGCGACTTGTCGATCATCCTCGCGGCAATCCAGGAGAACAAGGCGGCGTCGCCGCAGAGCTGCGCGACGATGCGCAACGTGCTGCTCGAGCAGGAGTTCAACACGGGCATTCCTGCGGAGCTACCGGCGGGAACGAAGGTCGCGCACAAAACGGGCTGGATCACCGGTGTCACGCACGACGCCGCGATCGTCTATCCGCAGAAGGGGCCGACGTACGTGCTCGTGATCCTGACGAAGGGCATTCCGGACGAGCCGACGGCGCAAAAGCTGATCGCCGACCTTTCGCGAATGGTGTATGCGCACGCGATCGGAGATGCCCCGAAAACGTGATGGCGGGCACAGCGGCACCAGCTATGCGCGATGCAACAAAGTTTCCGAATTGCAACGAAATGTTGTGCGAAACGAGTGATTTCGTAGCAGGGCGAAATTAGAACATCTTATGTAACAATGGGTTACAGCGGGCACAGGCGTTGCTTGAGGGAATCCCTGTCCGCGATGTCCGCGTCTGCTTTCGGCGCTAACCCAAGCTGCGCAGAGTCCGCCCTCCTATGTCGTCAAATTCGCAAGCCCGCCGGACGGTCACTCCCGCCGTCACGAGCTATCAGCGCTCCCCCTCGGACATTGCGTCGACGGAGCCAAAGCCTGCACCCGGCGCCGAGTTCGGGCTGGAGAGCATTGTAGGCGAGAGCGAATCGCTGCGCGACGCGCTGGATCGAGCGCGCAAGGTCGCCGCGAGCCGGATGACCACCGTCCTCATCGTGGGCGAGACGGGCACCGGGAAGGAGCTGGTCGCACGTGGCATTCACTATTCGGGTCCTGCGCGCGGCGAGCCCTTCGTGGCCGTCAACTGCGCGGCGATTCCCGAGGCGCTGCTCGAGTCCGAGCTGTTCGGCCACGAGCGCGGAGCCTTCACGGACGCGCGGTCGCAGAAGCGCGGGCTCATGGAGCTCGCGGGCCAGGGCACGCTCTTCCTGGATGAGATTGGGGAGATGCCGCCGCGGCTTCAACCGAAGCTGCTGCGCGCACTCGAGGAGCGCCGCGTGCGCCGCCTCGGCGGGCTCCAGGAAGTCGAGATCACCTGTCGCATCATCGCGGCGGCGAATAGCTCGCTGCACGATGCGGTCGCGCGTCTCGAGTTCCGCGAAGATTTGTACTACCGGCTCAATGTGTTTCGGGTGGCGCTTCCGCCGCTGCGCGATCGCGAGGGCGATGTCGAGCTGCTTGGAAAGTATTTTCTCAACGAGCTCGCGCATCAGCAGGAGCTCGAGCCAAAGTCGCTCGACGCGAGCGCCGTGGCCGCGCTGCGCGCCCACAACTGGCCGGGCAACATTCGCGAGCTGAAAAACGTAATCGAACATGCGGCGATTCTGTGCGAAGGTGAGGTCATTAGCGCGTCTCATCTCATGATCCAGCAGCGGCGCACGCACTCGGCCGCCCGCACCGATGGCGCGATGCGCGAGATCCAGATTCCGCCGGAAGGCAAATCGCTCGACATGATCGAAAAGGAGGCAGTATCTGCAACGCTCGAGATCACTCGTGGCAATCGCAGTGCGGCTTCACGAATTCTTGGCATTTCGCGACCGACGTTGGCTCGCAAGATGCGCGAATACGGACTCACGACAGTGGGAACCGACAGGGCCGAGTGAGCGTACTATACTCCGGGCCCTTCGGTGCCCGGAGACTCTCCTCGATCGGCAAGGTTCACATGTCGGCAGGGCAGTATGACGGTTAGTCCGATCAAGGTTCTCGTGGTCACGCCAACCGAGCGCGATGTGCGCCGGTTGCAGAGCGTGGTCGCCGTGCCGGGCGCGAGCCATGTCGAGCTCACGCACGCGCTCGACGTCGGCGCGGCCGTGCGCCGTCTCACGGACGTGCGCTTCGACGCCATCCTGCTCGATCTCGCAGTCGCTCACACGCATCCGCTCGAGCCGCTCTGGCGCATGCACGAACACGCGCCCGACGTGCCCATCATCGTCCTCACGAGCATGGAGGACGAGACGCTCGCCGTGCGCGCGCTCAAGGCCGGCGCGCAGGACTCGCTCGTGAAGGGGCAGATCGACGGCAACCTGCTCACGCGCGCGATCCGCTACGCCATCGAGCGCCATCAGCTGCAGATGGCGCTGCACGCGATGTCGCTCATCGATGATCTCACGGGGCTGTACAACCGCCGCGGCTTTCTCACGCTCGCCCGACAGCATCTGAAAATGGCGGATAGGCTGCGCAAGCGCGTGTCGCACATCTTCGTCGACCTCGATGGGCTCAAGCGCATCAACGACACGATGGGCCATCGCCACGGCGATCAGGCGCTCGTCGAGACGGCGGAGATGCTCAAGGAGACTTTCCGCGAGTCGGACATCATCGCGCGCATCGGCGGCGACGAGTTCGTCGTGCTTGCGATGGACAACGCCGCGGGCTTGCTCGAGGAGACGTGGCAGCAGCGCGTGCAGGAAAATCTCGCGGCGCGCAATCGCCGTCCGAATCGCGCGTACGTGCTGTCGGTGAGCATGGGCGTGGCGTTCTACGATCCCGATTTTCCTACGGCACTCGACGACCTGCTCGCGCGCGCGGACACGCTCATGTACGAGGAGAAGCGTGCAAAGCGCGACCCGGAAGAAGGAAGCGCACTGGCGCATGCGCCGCGAGCGGATTAGCTGGTAGCGCTGAACCGCTGGAACTACCACAGGAACGGACGGGGACTGACAAAAGCGGATCGCTCCGTTGGGCGAGAGACTCTTTCTCGCGACGACGAGCGATCCGTTTTTTGTCCGTTCATTCCGTTTTTGTGTGCACCAACGCCGTTGTCGCCTACCGAACGCTAAAAGGGCCGACCGAAAACGATCTTCGGTCGACCCTTCTATTTTTCGTCGATCGCGCGATCGATTACGCGCCTTCGACTATGATCAGGTACTTCGACGGACCCCAGAACTCGGCCGGCTGCGAAATGTGCAGGTCGCCGGTGGGCTTGCCGTCGGATCCCTGCGCCTGCTCGATGAGCGACGGATCCTGGCGCGACACCACCTTGTACGGCTTGTCCGTAATGTGCAGCGCGATCGGCGTGTCGTCCCACTTGTTGATCGCCGTGAACGCGGAGGCATCGAGCTTGCGCGCGGGCACGAGCGCCTTGTGCCCGAAGAAGAGGAACCTCGATCCCTCCTCGACGATGATTCCGCGCGCCTTCAGATCGTCCTTCGTGCCGACCACATAGTACACCGTGTTCGCCGCTTTGCGGAGATCGGTGACCGTATCGGCGATCGCGGCGTTCGCCGAAGCGAGCCCGGTGTTCGCGGTGGTGAGCGAGTCGACGCGCACGTTCAGCGCCGCGAGATCGAGCTTGTTCTGCTCGAGCATCGCCTGGAGATTCGTGATCGTCGCCTGATAGTCGGCGACCTGGCTGCTCAGATTCTTGTTCTTGTCGCCGAGTGCGGCGACGCGCGAGCGGCTCTTGTTGAGGAGCGCCGTGACTTCCTGCACCTTGCCGAGCAGGCTGGCGCGATAGGCGGCCTGCGGATCGCCGCTGTTCTCGCCCTTCACATCGAGCGGCACATGCGACTGCAGCCCCTTCACTTTCGACAGCTCCTTGTCCATGTCGGCGAGGAGTTGCGTGGTCTGCTGGAATCCCTGCATCAGCGAATCCTGCTGCGCTGAGACCGCGCGTGCCTGCGCGAGCTGGCCGCTGAGCACTGCGACGGAGTCTGGCGCAGAAGCTGAAGTGCTTCCACCAGAGCCGATCTTTTTGCAGGCAACGAGCGTGAGGCCCAGAAGAAGGTAAATGGGCGCGCGTGATCTCATGTGGCTCCTGAACTCGGAAAGAAGAACGAACACTAACGTAGTGCGTGCGCGTAATATAGCGCGCTGAGGTCGCTGCTGCCGTGACAATCGTCACACGCCGTGCCGTTAGGCGCGAAGCAGAAAGGAGATGTCGTCGCCGGCGGAGTATTCAGTGCGCGGTACGCCGTACGAAAATACGGGGGCGGTGCCGAGGCCGTTTAGCGTAATCTGCTCGTCGGTGATGCGGAGCGAGCATCCCTCCCGCAGGCCGACCACGCGCGTCGTGCGATTGACCGTGATGTACTCTTCGAGGCGATCGGCGCGCGACTCCCCCTGATGGTTCGGCTGGACGAAGTCCGTGAAGTGCGCGTTGATCTGAAAGGGAATGAGGTTCAGCGCGCGCAGGGATTTCGGCTCGACGATGGGCATGTCGTTAGTCGTGCCCATCGTGGGCGCGGTGATGACGGCGCCGGCGCTCCATCCGATGTATGGCACTCCCGCGTGCACGCGCGCGCGAATGACGTCGATGAGGTTGTGCTCGTAGAGCGTCGCGAGGAGCTGAAAGGTGTTCCCTCCCCCCACCACGATCGCCTCGGCCGAGTTGATGGCGTGAGCGGGGTCTGGTGCGTCGCTAATCGAGCGCACCTCGTAGCCGAGCTTTGCAAAGGGAACGGAAACGCGCTCGGCGTACCTGTCGTGGGTGATGGTGACGCCGGCATAGGGGATGAGCAGTACGCGGCGCGTCGAGGGCCCGAGCAGTGATCGGATTGCGCTCGAGGCATTGAGCAGGAAAACGCCGTTGCCGTCGCGCGCACTCGAAAGGAGCAGAAGTCGTCGGGTCATCTGTGCAGTGCGCTGATGGAGGTAGTTTGGGAGAGGAGCATCAATGTACAGGGAGCGAGCATGACGGAGCACCAGCCATCGTTGGGAGAGGAGATCGCGAACGCCATCACGCATGGAGCGGGGCTCCTGGCAAGTCTGATCGCGCTTCCGGTGCTGATTTGGTCCGCGGCGCAAAGCCACGATCGTGCTCGCATCGTGGGCGCCACGATATTCGGGGTCACGCTCTGCCTACTATATACGGCCAGCACGCTGTACCACTCCTTCCCTCCGGGGCGCACGAAGCGCGTGTTTCGCGTGCTCGATCATGGGGCGATCTACCTGCTCATCGCTGGCACCTACACGCCCTTCGCGCTGGGTGCGCTCCGCGGGCCGTGGGGATGGTCGCTCTTGGCGGTGTCGTGGACGCTGGCGGTGATCGGGGTGCTGCTCAAGGCGACGGTCGGCTTCCGCTTCGAGAAGCTGTCGACGGTCATCTACGTTGGCATGGG
>Ga0075521_10000076_pt1 | contig 20426 bp, 16 predicted proteins | sample NGEPerD_FD_74785 | JGI IMG/M metagenome (GOLD analysis project Ga0075521, IMG submission 74785) | Arctic peat soil microbial communities from the Barrow Environmental Observatory site, Barrow, Alaska, USA - NGEE PermafrostAB12-D | ecosystem: Environmental > Terrestrial > Soil > Wetlands > Peat ...
CCCTGCACTTCCTCGTACGACTGTCCGCTGAATGCGTAGCCCATGCCGAGCGGCGCGTACTTCGTGTCGGCGAGATTGCGAACGGCCTTGAGCAGCTCTCCCGAGCTCTTTCCGGGAGCCGGCGTGCCGTTCACGACCGCCGCAGTAAATCCGTTGAAGCGCGTCACGATGTTCGGCGCGCCCTTGAACTCCGTCGTCACGAGCGACGACACCGGAATCATCTGGCCGGCCGCACTTCGAACGTATAGCCGTCCCACATCTTCCGGACGCTGGCGGAATTGTGGCTGCGCCTCCGCCTGCACGCGGAACGTCTTGCCATAGATGTTGAAGTCGTTGATGTAGAGCGTGGACAACATCGCCTGCTGGGTCTGGAAGAGATCCGTGAGCGAGATGCCGAGCGCTTTCACCTTTTCACGATCGACGTGCACGAAGAGCTGCGGGAAGTTGACGTTGATGTTCGTTGACAGCCCCGCCGCTTCGGGCAGCTTGTTCGCCTCACCGACGAACTGCTGCGCGAGCGCCGCGAACTTCGTGACGTCGTTCACGCTGCGATCCTGCAGATCCATCTCGAGGCCGGCGGTGACGCCGAGCCCGGGAATCTCGGGGAAGTTGAAGCCGAAGACGATCGCGTCCTTGATCTGCGAGAACGCGCCGTTCGCCTTCCCGAGAATCGCATCGAGCTGGGTGTCCGGCGTCTTGCGCTTGTCCCAGGGCTCGAGCCCCGCGAACACCGTCGCGGAACTGGTCTGCGCTGCACCGCCCTGCAGGAGGCTCAGCCCAGTCAGTGCGACCGTGCGCGACACGCCCGGCTGCGCGAGCAGATATTTCTGCACCTGCGCGACGACCGCATCGGTGCGCTGCCGCGACGCCCCCGATGGCAGCTCGATCGCGATCGCGAAGAAGCCCTTGTCCTCGGTGGGAAGGAATCCACCGGGTACCACGCGCACCAGCACGATCACGAGCGCGACGACCACGGCGAACGCCGTGAACACCGCCTTCGGGCTGCCGAGCATGCGGCCCAGCGCACCGAGGTAGCCGTTCCGCGAGCGCTCGAAGTTGCGGTTGAACCAGGCGAACGGGCCGCTCGTGGGCGGGTGATCGCCGGGGAGCAGCAGCACCGAGCAGAGCGCCGGCGTGAGCGTCAGCGCGACGATGCCGGAGATCACGACGGAGAGCACGATCGTCACGGCGAACTGCTTGTACATCTGCCCCGTGATTCCGCCGACGAGTGCGACCGGAATGAACACGGCGCACAGCACCGCCACGATCGCGATGAGCGCGCCGGTGACCTGCTTCATCGCCCTGTCCGCCGCGACACGCGGCGAGACTTTCTCCTGCTCCATGATGCGCTCGACGTTCTCGATGACGACGATGGCGTCATCGACGACGATGCCGATCGCGAGCGTGAGGCCGAAAAGCGTGAGCAGGTTGATCGTGAAGCCGAGTGCCCAGAGCCCGAGGAAGGTGCCGATGATCGACACCGGCACCGCGAGCAACGGGATGAGCGTCGAGCGCCAGTTCTGCAGGAAGATGAAGACGACGAGCGTCACGAGCGCCATCGCGATCAGCAGCGTGTTCACGACCTCGTGAATGGACGTCGTCACGAACGGCGTGGTATCGAAGCCGATCTCCTGATGCACGCCGGCGGGGAACGTCTTCTCGAGCTCCGCCATGCGCTTCACATATGCGTTCCGCACCGCAAGCGCGTTGGCGCCCGGCCGGAGATACACGATGATCGGCGCCACCGGCTTGTTGTTGTACATGCCGATGAGACCGTAGTCTCGGGCACCGAGTCGCACGGTGCCAACGTCGGAGACGCGCAGCACCGATCCGTCGGGGTGCGCGCGGATGATGATCTGCCCGAACTCCTCCGGCGTGCTCAGACGGCCGAGCGTCGTGACGGGGAGCGTGAGCTGCGTTCCCACTGGAGCCGGCTCGCGTCCGACGGAGCCCGCGGGATTGGTGTTATTCTGCTCGTTCACCGCGGCGGTGACATCGGAGACCGTGACCCCGAGCTGCGCCATCTTGTCGGGATCGAGCTCGATGTTCATCGCGAAGTTCAGATTTCCAAACGTCGTCGCGTTGCCGACGCCGGGGATGCGCTTGATCTCATCCTCGAGGTAGATCTTCGAGTAGTTGCTGAGGAACTCGCCCTGGTAGCGCGGGTCCGTTGCGGTGAGCACACCCACGAGCAGAATGTCCGGCTGCGCCTTCTGCACGATGACGCCATTGCGTCGCACCGGCTCTGGAAGCTGCGGCGTGGCAAGCGCGATCTGATTCTGCACGTCGACGGCAGCGAGATCCTGGTCGCGTGTGATGTCGAACGACACCTGCAGACTCATCGAGCCGTCGCCCGAGCTCGTGGACTTATAGTAGAGGAGCCCCGGAATGCCAGCGAGCTGCTGCTCGATCGGCGCGGCCACGGTCGTCGCGACATCGAGCGCGGTTGCGCCCGGATAGTTCGCGGAGACCTGCACCACCGGCGGCGTCACATTCGGATAGCGAGCGACCGGAAGCTGGACGAGGGCGAACAGCCCGAGCAGCACGATGACGATCGAGATGACCGCCGCGAAGATCGGGCGGCGGATGAAAAGATTCCTGATCCCCTCGGCGTCCTCGTCGACTGCCTCCGTCGGACGCGGTTCGTCCAGTGGATCGGCACCGGCCGCGCTCATCGCGTCACCTGCACCTTCGCGGCGGTGTCGCCTGGTGTCTTGAGCGTGCTGTCCTTCGACGGCTCGTATGGCGTCGCATGCACGGGACGCCCCGGACCCACCTTGAGCGTGCCATCGACGATCACCTGGTCACCCGCCTTGAGCCCATCCTGGATGAGCCAGCGTCCGTTGTCCCACGACGTGGCGGAGACATCCTTCGGCGTCGCCGTGTTGTCGGCGCCGAGGAGATAGACGAAGGTGCCGGCGAGCCCCTGCTGCACCGCGCGCTGCGGCACGAGCATCGCGCTGTCGTTGACAATGCCCATCGGGCGCACGCGCACGAACTGCCCCGGCAGCAAGATGTGCTCGGGATTCGGAATCGATGCGCGCAGCAGCAGCGTGCCCGTGTTGGTCTGCAGCGACTGATCGACGAAGGTGACCGTCCCCTGATGCGGGAAGACCGTCTTGTCCGACAGCGTGACCGCGACCTTGAGCTTGCCGCTGGCGATCATCTTGCGCGTCGCCTCGTTGTGCCGCCACGCGAGCACATCCTTGTCCGACGGATTGAAGCTCACGTAGATCGGATCGACCTGATCTACCGTGGTGAGCAGATCGCTCGGGCCCGTCACGCGCGCGCCGAGCACGAGCAGCGCGCGTCCGGCGCGACCGCTGATCTGCGCGCGAACGAAGGTGTCGTCGAAGTTCTTCTTCGCCTCGTCCACCGCGCCGCGCGACTGATCGACGCCGGCTTTCGCCTGCTGCAGCTCCGTCTCCGCGTTGTCGACATCAACCTGCGCCACCGCGTGCTCATCGAGCAGCGGCTTCACGCGATTCAGATTGCGCTCCGCATTGGCGAGCCGCGCCTGCGCATTCGCGAGCGTGCCCTGCGCGCTTCTGAGCGCGGCCTCGTACGTCGTGGGATCGATGCGATAGAGCACCGTTCCCGCCGCAACGTCGGTACCTTCCGTGTATGGTCGTGCGACGATCACACCCGTGATCTGCGAGCGAACCTCCACCGCCTTGGACGCCTCGGCCTGCCCCACGTAGTCGAGCTTTGCCTCGACCGTCTCGGGCTTGACCGTGAAAACGGTGACATCCGGCGCCGGATACGCGGGAGGTGCGGCCTTCTTGCAGGCGGCGAGGACCACGCAGGTAACGAGTGCTGCGCGGGAAAGATGGAAGGACACAGATTTCATGTGTGACGAGCTGGATTCTCGTGGTGAACGAACGACGCCGGCGGCATGTCAAGGGAGCTCATACGGGAACGAGCGCGTACCGACATTAATTAGTTCCTTGAACCAACACCTTAGCCGGAGCGCGCGAAACGTGCAGACACGACGGATCGGAAAGTTGGAAGTTTCAGTGATCGGCCTCGGATGTAACAACTTCGGCTGGCGCATCGATGAACAGTCCACTCGTGCCGTCGTCGATGCGGCCATCACCGCTGGTATCAACTTCTTCGACACCGCCGACACTTACGGGAAGACGATGAGCGAAAGCTTCCTCGGCAAGGCGCTCAAGGGTCGACGAAAGAGCGTGATCGTCGCTACGAAATTCGGAAAGAAGGTCGACGAGGAGCGCAATGGCGCTCGTCCCGAGTATGCGATTCGGGCATGTAACGACAGCCTGCAGCGACTCGGCACCGACTACATCGATCTCTATCAGCTTCACGCGCCCGATCCCACGGTGCCAATAGCCGAAACGCTTGGCGCGCTCAACGAGCTCGTTGTTGCGGGGAAGGTGCTCGAGATCGGATGCTCCAACTTTTCTGGCGAGCAGATCAACGAGGCGGAACAGACGAGCGTCAACGGAAAGCTCGCGCGCTTCGTGAGCGTGCAGAATCACTATAACATGCTCAAGCGCGACGACGAGTTCGACGCGATCCCCGAGTGCGAGCGGCTCGCGCTTGCTTATCTCCCCTACTTTCCGCTCGAGAGCGGGCTGCTCACGGGAAAGTATCGAAAGGGTGAGGACGCGCCCAAGGGCACGCGAATCGCAGACGGAGGATGGCTCGCGGAGAAGTACACCGATCGCAACATGGACACTGTCGAGGGGCTCATCGCGTTCGCCGTGGCCCACAATCACACGATGCTCGAGCTGGCGATGTCGTGGCTGCTGCGCTTCCCCGTCGTGGCATCCGTGATTGCCGGCGCCACGAGTGTCGAGCAGGTTCGCAGCAATGCGGCGTCGCCGAACTGGGAGCTGAGCCTGAGCCATATCGAAGCGATCGACGAGATTCTCAACCGCGCCTGAGCGCACTTTCAACGCGAAGCAGGAGCGAACGCATGACGACGAATTCGACGAAGGCGCGGGAGCTGCTCGCGGTGGGGACGCAGGCGCCGGAGTTCACGCTGCACTCGACGCCGGATCAGCAGGTGTCGCTCTCGGACTTCAAGGGAAAACCCGTGGTGCTCGTGTTTTACCCCGCGGACTGGAGTCCCGTCTGCGGCGATCAGGTCGCGCTCTACAACGAGATGCTCGACGAGTTCGCCGAAGCGAATGCGCAGGTGCTCGGCATTTCCGTCGACGGCGTGTGGTGTCATCTCGCCTTCGCGAAGAACGGCAATCTGCATTTCCCGCTGCTCGCCGACTTCGAGCCCAAGGGTGACGTGTCGAAGAAGTACGGCGCGTATCACGACGATCTCGGCGAATCCTCGCGCGCGCTCTATGTGCTCGACGCCGCCGGCGTCATTCGCTGGACGCATCTCTCGCCGGACGGTGTGAATCCCGGCGCCGCAGGAATTCTCAAGGCGCTCGACGCGCTCACGCCCGCGCAGCGCGGCTCCGCCGCCGCCGGGAAGGCGTCGTGAGCGCCGACGATGGCCGCACGCTCGTGCCGCCCGCGAGTGAGAAAGATCACGCGGAAGGGCCGGCCTCAGCGAGGGTGACGCTCGTGGAGTACGGCGATTACGAGTGCCCGTACTGCGGCAACGCCTACTCGATCGTGAAGCAGATTCAGAAAGAGATGGGGAAGGAGCTGCGCTTCATCTTCCGGAATTTTCCGCTGCGGCAGGCGCACGAGCACGCGCAGCACGCGGCGATCGCGGCGGAGCTCGTAGGCGCGAAGGGCGAGAAGGACTTCTGGGCGATGCACGACACGCTGTACGAAAATCAACGTGCGCTCGACGACGACAATCTCGCGCGCTACGCCAAGAAGTTTAGTGTCACGAGCGCGGAGCTGACCTCGGCGTACGAAGGCGGCCCCGCGGCCGATCGCGTGCGCGCGGATTTTCGGAGCGGCGTGCGAAGCGGCGTGAATGGCACGCCAACCTTCTTCGTCAACGGCGAGCGCTACGATGACAATTGGACGGACGTCCCGACGTTTGTCGCAGCGCTGCGCGCGGCCGCGAAGGCACACGCTTGAGGATGTAATCGCCACCCGACAATTACCGCGAATCGCGGGAACGAAACATCTCGCATGGCGCTTCATCACAGACACTCGCCCACGCAAACCCAGGATTATCGCTGATGCCCCAGGCCGCCGAGTACGTCGCAAAACAGACGAAGGCTCCGTCAACGAAAGTCGCAGCATACGCAGCACTTAGCGCGAAGACGCCGATCGAGCCGTTCCAGATCGAGCGCCGCGCTCCTCGCCCAAACGACGTCGCCATCGACATTCTCTTCTGCGGCGTGTGCCACTCCGACATTCATCAGGCGCGCGACGAATGGGGCGGCTCGATCTTCCCCATGGTCCCGGGCCATGAGATCGTCGGCCGCATCTCCGCCGTCGGTAGCGCGGTGACGAAGTTCACGGCGGGTGATCTCGCCGGCGTCGGCTGTATGGTCGACTCGTGCCGGGTGTGCGAGAACTGCAAGGATGGCGAAGAGCAGTACTGCAACAATCCGCACGCGACGGTGACGTACAACGGCCGCGACAAGAACGGTGAGGTCACGCAGGGTGGCTACTCCACCTCCATCGTCGTCGACGAGAACTACGTACTCCGCATCTCGAACAAGCTCGATCTCGCGGCGACTGCTCCCCTGCTCTGCGCCGGGATCACGACTTACTCGCCGCTCCGCCACTGGAAGGTCGGCAAGGGGAGCAAGGTCGGTGTCATGGGGCTCGGCGGGCTCGGCCACATGGGACTCAAGTTCGCGCACGCCTTCGGCGCGCACGTCGTGCAGTTCACGACATCGCAGAACAAGGTTGCCGACGCGAAGAAGCTCGGTGCCGACGACGTCGTGATCTCGACAAACGCCGCGCAGATGGCGGCGCACGCCGGCACCTTCGACTTCATTCTCGACACGATCTCGGCGCCGCACGACATCGCGAGCTATCTGAACCTGCTCAAGCGCGACGGCGTCCTTTGCATGGTCGGCGCGCCGGATGCACCGCTCTCCGTTCCAGTCTTCTCGCTGCTCGGCCGCCGTGCCTCGCTGGCCGGCTCCGGAATCGGTGGGATCAGGGAAACGCAGGAAATGCTCGATTTCTGTGCTGAGCACGGCATCGTCTCCGACATCGAGATGATCCCGATCCAGAAGATCAACGAGTCGTACGCGCGGATGCTCAAGAACGACGTGAAGTACCGCTTCGTGATCGATACGGCGTCGCTGAAAGCGGCAGCGGCACAGGGCTGACGCGCCGCGGATGTAACGAAACGAGCCGGCTGGGCTTCCAGCCGCGATTTCTCATGAGAGCGACGCCCTGAACAGCGTCGCTTTCATGCGTTTAGGCGCTATATTCGGCTTCCCTCACGTGTACCGGTGCTCTCTGGTGATTTCGCGTTCTCAGCCCGACGATTCCGACGTCGATAGCGACGAAGAGGACACCCCCTCCGGCGGCGTGACAATGCCCGAAGGTGGTGCGGTCGAGCGGATGATGCCAGTGGTCTACGAGGAGCTCCGCCGCATCGCGCGCCGGCAGCTGCGTCACGAGGGCGTCGGCCACACGCTCAACACCACCGCCCTTGTGCACGAGGCGTATCTGCGCCTCGCGGCACCATCGCATCTGGATGTCAGCGGACGCGCGGAGTTTCTCTCCATCGCGGCGATGGCGATGCGCCGGGTGCTCATCGACTACGCGCGCCAGCGCACGGCGCAGAAGCGCGGCGGCGTGCAGATGCGCGTCGAGCTCGACGACATCGAGGTCGCGGCCGACGATCGCGCCGAGCAGCTCGTCGCGCTGGACGAGGCGTTGACCTCACTCGCGGCATCGAATCCGCGTCTCGCGCGCGTCGTCGACTGTCGCTTCTTCGGCGGCATGAGTCAGGAGGAGACCGCGCTTGCGCTCCAGCTCACGCCGCGCACGGTGCGGCGCGACTGGACCAAGGCGCGCATGTGGCTCGCGGTTGCGATGGAGGCGGAGAAGCCGTGACGCGCGCGGCAGTCGCCGAGCTCTGGGAGAAGATCGAGCCGATTCTGGACACCGCGCTCGAGCTCCCGCCCGACTCGTGGCCCGCCTATCTCGACACCGCCTGCGGCAAGGACACCCCGCTGCGCGCGGCCGTCGAGCGACTCCTGGTCTCCGCCGGCAACACCGAGGCGGAAGTGGCGACGGATGCGGGCGCCGTCGCATGGGCACAGCCGCTCTTCGCCGAGCGCGAGGCCGCTGCCCCGGAGCGTATTGGCCCCTACGTGATCGACCACATGCTCGGCCGCGGCGGCATGGGCTCGGTGTATCTCGCCTGGCGCGGCGACGCGGAGTTCGCGCCGCGCGTTGCGCTCAAGGTGATGCGCAGTGGGCTCGATCAGGATCGTGTGCTGCTGCGCCGCTTCACGGAGGAGCGGCAGATTCTCGCGACGCTCGAGCATCAGGGCGTCGCGCGCCTGCTCGAGGGAGGCGTCACGGGCGACGGCCATCCCTGGTTCGCGATGGAGTACGTCGATGGGATGCCGCTGAACAAGTACGTCGAGGCGCACGAGCTCACGCGGGCGGAGAAGCTCGGACTCTTCCTGCAGATCTGCGACGCGGTGTCGTACGCGCATCGCAATCTGATCGTGCATCGCGATCTCAAGCCATCGAACATCCTCGTTACAGCCGACGGGCACATCAAGCTCCTCGACTTCGGCATCGCGAAGCTGCTCGCGCCGTCGTCGGGCGGCGACGCGCCGATCACGCGCACGGGCTTCCAGCCCTTCACTCCGGAATACGCGAGCCCCGAGCAAGTGCTCGGCGAGCCCGTCACCACTGCCGCCGACGTGTACGCGCTCGGTGTCGTGCTCTACGAGCTGCTCACCGGCGAGCGCCCGCTCAATCTCGCGCGATCGAATCCGGCTGACTGGGCGCGCATCGTTCGCGAGGCCGAGCCGAAGCCGCCGTCCGCGATCGCCGCCGACGGGAAGCCGTTGCGCGGCGATCTCGACACCATCGCGCTGATGGCGCTGCGCAAGGAGCCGGAGCGCCGCTATCCATCCGTCGATCGCCTCGCCGACGACGTACGCCGGCATCTCGACCAGCGCCCCGTGCTCGCGCGCGTGGACAGCCGCATCTACCGCACGAGAAAGTTCGTGCGCCGGCAGCGCGTGGCGGTCGCGATCGGATCGATCATCATGATCGGCCTCATGACGTTCGGCGTCGTCGCGCGGCGGCAGAACGCGAGTCTCAAGCGCGAGTCCGACAAGACCGCGGCGCAGCGTGATCAGGCGAGCGCGGTTACGCACACATTGTGGTCGCTGCTCGCGCAGCTCACGGACTCTACCGGCAAGCCGATGTCCGTGGCCGACGTGCTCGATCACGCCGAGCCGACGATCGCGCGCCAGTACGCGAAGCAGCCGAACGTGCGTGCGACGATGCAGTCCGCGCTCGGCGAGATCTATCTGAGCAACGGCGATCAGAACCGGGCCGAGACGTTGCTGCGCGAGGCGGTGGCGAGCGAGCGCGCGTACGGCCGCGACTCTGCGGATCTCGCGTCGCATCTCGAAACGCTCGGCCGACTGCAGCGCGGCAAGCTCGAGTTCGCGGCGGCCGAGTCGTCCGTGACGGAGGCGATCGCGATTCGCGCGATGCTTACGCCGGGTGTCGTCGCGCAGGAAGCCAACCTCACGCTCGCCGGCGCACTCATGGGCGAGGAGAAGTACGACGCGGCGGATCAGGTGCTCCGACGAGTGCAGGCGGCGGAAAAAGAGCATCCCACGGGCGTGCCCGGATCGTCGGCGAGGCTCCTGCTGGGCGAGACGCTACGCCGGCAAGGTCGCAATGAGGAAGCGGCCGCCCTCTTTCGCGAGGAGCTCGCGGAGATGAAGGTCGATCCGGATGGCGACTCGACAAGCGTGGCCACGGCGATCGGATTGCTGGCGGCGACGCAGATGATGATGGGTCACGGCACAGTCGCGGACTCGATGTTGATCGAGGACTATCGGATTCTCGGGAGCACGCAGCCGATTCAGTACCAGCGCGTGGCGCGCGGCGGAGTGCTCGTGAGTCGCGCGGAGATCGCGGCGCGCGCCGGTGATGACGCGAAGGCGGGACCGCTGGCGGACAGCGCGCGCGCGACGTGGAAAGGAAGTCTGGCTCCGAACGACTATCACTGGGCGGCGCTCGCGCGCGTAGAGGCGTTACTCTTGCGTGATCGGAACCAACCAGCGGCGGCGGCGGCACGGCTCGCCGCGGCGCTCGACTCGCTGCGCTCCAATCCTCATCCGAATCTCTACATGTATCGACGCACGGAAGCGACGCTGGCAGATGTTTTCGACCGGTGGGGACAGCCGGACAGCGCGGCCGCGCATCGCGCGCTGTCGCGGCCGAGGGCGCCGCTCACCGTTGCGTCGCTGTCGAAGCCGTGATAATGCGCTGGCACGCGAGGGCGATCGCGATGTTGCTCGCGATGTTGCTCGTTGGAGTCGCCGCGGGCCCGGCGCCGCTCACGCGCGCGCAGGTGGTGGCGCGCCTCGACGCATCGTCCGCCGATCATCCAGCGAGCTTCTCGGGGGAGAATCTCTCCGGCCTCGATCTCTCCGGGCTCGACTTCAAGCGCGCGAATCTCTCGAAGTCCATGCTCGTCGGCACGAAGATGATGAAGGCGAAGATGTTCGGCGTGAACTTCGACGGCGCGAGCGCGCACGGCGCCGACCTTTCAGGCGCGACGCTCGACGTCTCCACCATGCGCACAACCGACTTCACGCATGCCACGCTGCGCGACGCGAGCATGTACGCGGTGATCATCCAGGGCGTCAACTTCACCGACGCCGACCTCACCGGCGTGCGGATCATCGGCGCCGCGCAAGGCGCGATCTTCGTGCGCGCGAAGCTCGACCACGCCGACTTCGGCGCCGACCCGCGCAATCAGCCGATGGGCGTGATGCGCGTCGATCTCAGCGACGCGAACTTGAGCGGCGCCGATCTCACCGGCGCGAACATGCGGAAGGTGAGGCTCACGCGCGCGACGCTCACCGGCGCGAATCTCACCGGCTGCGATCTCTCGTTCGCCGAGCTGTCGGGCGCGAACTTCCAGAAGATCGTGGGGCGCGACGCGATCAAGGGGCTCGATCAGGCGAAGTTCCGCGACGAGGCGATCTTCGACGCTCCCTGAACTTCCCCTTTTGAAACCGGACTCGGCCTAACCGAGTAGGGGGAGCATGACCACCACAGCCTCATCAGCGCTCGCACTCACGCTCGAAGGAGTCACGAAGCGCTTCCGCAACGGCGTCGTCGCCGTGAACGATGTGACGCTGACCATGCGCACCGGCGTGCTCGCGCTCCTCGGCCCGAATGGTGCCGGGAAGACGACGCTGATGCAGATGATCGCGACGATCACGAAGCCCACGTCGGGCCGGATCCTCTTCGACGGCATCGACAGCGCGCGCGAGCCGAATGCGCTGCGCCGGAAGCTTGGCTATCTCCCGCAGGACTTCGGCGTCTACGACGGACTCACCGCGCGGCAGTTTCTCACGTACTTCGCCGCGCTCAAGGGAATTCACGGGCGCGCGAAGGTGGCGGAGATGCTGGAGCTCGTGAATCTGCACGCCGTAGCGGATCGCGCGGTGGGCGGGTTCTCCGGTGGAATGAAGCAGCGGCTGGGGATCGCCCAGGCGCTCATCAACGATCCCGCGCTGCTGATCGTCGACGAGCCCACCGCGGGGCTCGACCCCGAGGAGCGACTCCGCTTCCGCAACATTCTCTCGGACATCGGCTTCGACCGGCTCGTGATCTTCTCGACGCACATCGTGAGCGACATCGAGTCGATTGCCACCGAGATCGCGGTGATGAAGTCGGGGCGGCTCCTCACGACCGCGTCGCCGCCGGATTTCTTGCGCGTGGCCAGGGGAAGCGTGTGGGAAGTGCTGATTCCCGCGGAGCGCTTCGATGAGGTGCGCAAGCAGCTGCGCATCGTGCATTCGTCGCGCAGCAGCGATGGAGTGCTCGCGCGCATCGTGCATCCGCAGCAGCCCATCGACGATGCGGTGAGCGTCGAGCCCGAGCTCGAGGACGCCTTCCTCTTCGCGCTCAACTTCGGCGCCACGAAATGAGCTCGGCTCCAGGCGACTCGACCGCGCGGCGTGTGCTCACGATCGCGGCCACCGACCTGCGCATCCGCATGGCGCGCGGCTCGTCGGCGGTGCTCCTCGTCGCCCTCTGCATCTTCGCCTACGTCGTCATCCCCGATCTCTCGACCGGGCGCGCGCTGATGATGGTGAACGGGCACCGCGCGCTCTACAATTCCGCGACGATCGCGCTCGCCACCTCGTCGCTGTGCGCGGTGCTCCTCGGCATGGCGGGCTTCTATTTGATCAGCAACACCGTGCGTCGCGACGTCGAGACGCGCACCGGCTTCGTGATCGCGTCGACGTCGGTGAGAAACGCAGAGTATCTCGCCGGCAAGTGGCTTGGGAGCATCGCCTTCCTGTCGCTCATCGTATTCGTGTACATGATCAACGTGATGGCGATGCAGCTCATTCGCGGCGAGGCGCCGCTCGAGCCGCTGACGTACGTGATCATGTTCGCCGCGGTGATCGGACCGGTGGTCATCGTGGTATCCGGAATCGCGCTCATGTTCGAGTGCGTGCGCCCGCTGTCGGGGCGCGTCGGTGACATTCTTTACTTTTTCCTCTGGGCCATGATCCTGAGCATCCCCGCGTCGACCGCCGAGTCGACGAAGCCGGGGTTGGGATCGAACTTCGATGTGTTCGGCATGGCGTTCATCATCAACGCGGCGAAGGATCAGGCAACCGGCGATTTCCATGCGCACCCGGAGATCAGCATCGGGAGTAGCCGCTTCGATCCCGCGCTCGAGCCGTGGCGCTTCGAGGGCGTAGCCTGGACCGCACCGGTGATCGCCGCGCGAGCGACGTCGGCGCTGATGGTGCTCCCCGCACTGCTCATCGCGTGGCTGGCCTTCGCGCGCTTCGATCCCGCCCGAATCAAGGGTGGCGCGGGTGGCGCGGGCGGCGCGCGCTCCAGTGTTCGCGGGAAGATCGCCGCGCCGCTTCGACGTGTGCTCGACACACTGCACCCCGCGTCCTGGGCCGGACGCGGACTCGTGCGCACCTCGCTTGGCGAGCTGGCGCTCACGCTCATGCTGCGCCCAATGGTATTCGTCGCCGTGGTCGCGGCGGCGATCGCCGGCATCTTCGTATCCTCGAGCTTCATGCGCTCCGCGCTGCTCCCGGCCACCTTCGTCGCGCTCATCGCGACACTCGCGGAGATCCCGACACGCGACCGCGTCGCGAGGGTGGACACCATTCGCGGCGGCATCGCCGGCGTTCGCGATCTCTCCATCTTCTCGAAGCTGCTCGGCGCCCTCGGAATTGCGCTGGCGTTTCTCGCCGTTCCGCTCCTTCGACTCTCGGCAACCGCTCCCGCCAGCGCCCTGTCGCTGCTCATCGGCGCCGCGTTCGTTGCGGCGGCGGCCGTCGGGCTCGGGACGCTCGCGCGCACCCCGAAGCTCTTCGCCGGCGCCGCGCTCCTCTTTCTCTACGTGGTCATGAGCACGCCCGGTGCAGCGGAATTCGACTTCGCGGGATGGAACGGCGCCGCTACCAATGACGTGCGTGGCGCATATTTCGTCGCCGCGTTGATCCTGTCTGCGCTCGCGATCCTCGGCGATTGGCGCATCAGGCGCGCAGAGCGATAGCGCGAGTCGAACGTCGAATTGGCTGGCGAACAGCCGGGAGCAAGGGAGATGTCACGCACCGCCACGCAGCACCGATGCTCCTGGGCCGAGGGCGACCCACTCATGCAGGAATATCACGACACCGAGTGGGGAGTTCCCGAGCGCGACGGCCGCGCGCTCTGGGAAGCGCTCGTGCTCGACGGCTTCCAGGCGGGGCTCTCGTGGATCACGATCCTGCGCAAGCGCGAGGCGTTCCGCGAGGAGTTTCGCGGCTTCGATCCCAGGGTCGTCGCGAAGTTCGGCGAGAAGGAGATCACGCGCGCGCTCGCCAATGCCGGAATCGTGCGCTCGCGCGCGAAGATCGTAGCCACCATCGCGAACGCGCACGCGTACTTGAAGATGGAGGCAAACGGCGAAGACTTGTCGACGTTCGCGTGGTCGCTCGTCGGCGACTCGCCCGCGAAGATCCGCGGCGACGTCCCCGCGAAAACGCTTCTCTCCGAATCGATATCCGTCGCGCTGAAAAAACGCGGCTACAAGTTCGTTGGCCCGACTACCGTATACGCGTGGATGCAGGCCAAGGGGCTAGTCAACGATCACGCGGCGGGCTGCTTCCGTCGCAACGAGGTGTAGCAGCGCTCAGGGGCGTGGAGCCACGCGAAGCGTCGCGGTCACGAAGTCGCTCTCCCATACGGTCGCGCCGGTCGTCGACCGGCGCAGGCTCGTGCCGTTGAGCAGCCAGAGTCCGCCTCTGTCCAGCACCACCGCCGCGCGACCGGCGGCGTTGGTGCGGAAGAAGCTCGCCTTCGAGCGCCCTTCGCGAATCGCGCCCACCGAGAAGCCCGCGAGCGCCACGCCATTGCGAAGCACTCGCACGACGAGCGTGTCCCCGCCGCGCAGGGCGGTCGGATCGCGCTCGGGCACGAGCTCGAGGCCAAGTCCCATTGGCTTCGACCACGCCTTCTCGGCCATCCAGGTGCTGTCGGGCTTCGCCGGCGTGATGCGCGCGAACGTCATCGCGTGCTTCGTGTACGACTCCGTCCACTTTTGATTGTCGCCAAGCGATTTCCACGTGGCGCGAATGCCGGAGTCGGCGTCGATCTCGCCGAGGTATTCGTCGATGAGCTTCGGCGCGAGCACGAGCGTCGTCGGATGGAGCTCGATGCCGATCGTCGACACCCCTGGCGCCTTCGGCGTCCACATGTATCGCAGTGTGAGCGGCGTCGCCGATGGCGTTGGAAGCTCGCGAGTAAAATGCCCCTCGCGCACCTGCGCCCGAGAGACGCGGGCCGCCTCGATCGCGAAGTCGTCGTTGGCGAAGCTCTCGCCACTCGTGAGATCGAGGCGAAAGGGAGTGCCTACTCTGCCCACATTCGAGGGCGAGATGAGCCAGGTGTCGTGCGCGGCGGCCTGCGCGACGATCACGAGCGTGAGCGCGATGGCGCCCAGCACGATCGCCGCTCGGCGTCCAGGAATAGTGGAACGAATCGTTTTGGGCGTCATGCACACCATTCTAACATTTCCTCGCGGCCGGCGCCCGCTTCGCGTACTTTGTGGGCGGTGATTCCACGCTAAAGCTTCACGGAGGACAGCAGATGCGGTCGATCCTGCGCGCGGGCACGTTGGTGATATTTCTCGGAATTGCGGTCACACTCGGATGCCACAGCGGAGACACAACAAACAACAATTCGGCTGTTTGCCAGACTGCCGTCGATGACATCAGTAGCCCGGCCGCAGGCGTTGCCACACTTCACGGCTCTTTCTTTTCGGACGAGACGGTGATCATCCAGGAGTCCGATGGAACGGAGATCAGTCACGGCACCCCTGACACCGATAGGAATGCGTTCAGCTTCGGTGGTATTCCGTCCGGCACGCACAGCTATCACATCATCATCTCGTGCAACTCCGGCCGGGACGATCTTGGGAGCTTCACCTTCAACGTCACGTAGCCGATTCGACGTTCGCCATCGCGAGGGTCTTCATGCAGGAAATGACTTCCCCGTTCTCCTCGTGGGAGAGCTTCTACGTCATCGTCGGCTCGGCCGGCGGAGCGCTCACGGGACTGCAGTTCGTGGTGATCGCGCTGATAACCGAGCTTCGCAAGCAACGCACGACCGCGCAGATCGATGCGTTCGCGACGCCGACCATCGTGCACTTCTGCGCGGTGTTGCTCGTGTCGTCGATCATGAGCGCACCGTGGCATCAGCTCTCGAGCGCGGCGATCACGGTGGGGATCTTTGGTGTAGCGGGCATCGCGTACACGGCGGTCGTGATGCGTCGCGTGTCCAGCCAAACCGGCTACACGCTCGTGTTCGAGGATTGGCTGTTCCACACCGCGCTTCCCTTCCTAGCGTATGCGATCGTCATCGCGGCCGCGTTGACGCTGGTGAGCCACGCGGTCGACGCGGAGTTCTGGCTGGCATCGGCGATGCTCCTGCTGCTGTTCATCGGCATTCACAACGCGTGGGACACCGTCACCTTCATCGCGACCGAGAAAGGGGACTCGGGACAGGAGGAGAAGGCGTAGAAAACGGCTCCAATCGGCGCGCGAGGGCACTCTGGTGGCTCTAATCTCGCGAGTGAGCTGAGGAGCCCGACTGTTGCTTTTCGTATCGCACCATACATTGCAGTACTGCGAGTGTCTCACCAGCGCAGGACGGCAAGCTCCCCACGGGCTTGCCGCCGCATGCACGGCGCTTCTGGCGACGCCTCTCCCTCGAGGAGATCATGCGTCCCCCCTCTGACGACACGCCGAGTGTCGCCCTGCTTCGCGCTTTGCCGACGCCGGACAGCCGTCCGTTTTCGAGCACTCGGAGCGGCGATGGGTCTTGCAGCGCAAGCCATCGCCTGCGGGCCCTCGCCGCGCTGAGCGGCTCGCTCACCGACGCGCTCACGCCCGAAGAGGCCGCCGCACTCGTCGAACGGCAGGCGCTCGCCGCGCTCGGCGCCACGAGCGCAGTCGTCGTCACGCTGGGCGCCTTTCCTCCGCTTCGATCTCCGGCCGCTCCCGTGCGCGCGGTGGTCACCGCTCGTGCGCTCGTACTCGTTCACGCAATCGGCCTTCCCGACGAAGTGCGAGCGACGCTCGAGCACTTTCCGCTCGATGCGCCGGTTCCGCTCGCCGAAGTCGCGCGTGGTGGCGAGGCGATGTTTCTCCATTCTACGGAGGAGCTGCGTCGCTATCCCGATTGGGGTGCAGCAATGGTGCGCGCGGGCGCGAACGCCGCCGCGATCGTTCCCGTATGGGCGAACGGCGAGCTGCGCGGCGTTCTCGCGCTCACGTGGGGCGCGCCACGCACTTTCGACGAGGACGAGCGCGCGTTTGTCATCACCCTCGGCATCATGTGCGCGCAGGCAATCATGCGCGCGCATCTGCGCGACGCCGAGCAGAAGGCGCGGGAGGAGGCAGAGCGTGCGAATCGTTCGAAGGCGCACTTTCTCGCGACGATCAGTCACGAGCTGCGCACACCGATCAACGCGGTGATGGGCTACACGCAGCTGATCGCCGAAGAGATCTACGGCCCCGTGAGCGAGTTGCAGCGCGAGCACCTCGGCCGCGTGCGCGCCTCTGGCACGCATTTACTCGAGCTCGTGGAGGAGCTGCTCAGTTATGCGCGCATCGAGGCGGGCGAAGAGGTCGTGCGTGCGGAGCGGGTGCGGATGATGGATGTCGCCGAGCAGAGCCTCGTGCTCGTGCGGCCACTCGCGCAGAAGAAGGGATTGGACATTCTCGTGGAGGGACACACCGAGCCGTACGATCTGTTCACGGATCCGCGGAAGCTTCGACAGATCCTTGTAAATCTGCTGGCGAATGCCACGAAGTTCTCGGAGAATGGCGACATTGTGCTCCTGCTCCGGGTCGCCGGCGCGGGAGCGGATGCGCGCGTCTACTTCGAGGTGACGGATGCCGGGCGCGGGATCGCGGTAGAAGATTACGATCACATCTTCGATGCGTTCTGGCAGGAGGATCACACGATGACGCACACCACCGGCAGCACCGGGCTCGGTCTCAGCGTCGCGCGCCATCTCGCGCGCCTGCTCGGGGGTGACGTGCTGCTCGCGCGCAGCAAGCTGGCGCGCGGCAGCACGTTCGTCGTGTCACTTCCCGCGCAGTACGTGGAGCCGCTAACGCGCTAGCGAAACGAAAACGCCGCCGAAACGGAGAGTTTCGACGGCGTTACCATTCGTTGCTTTCGAAGAGCGGGCGACCGGACTCGAACCGGCGACGTCCAGCTTGGGAAGCTGGCATTCTACCAACTGAATTACACCCGCAAGGCTACGCTGGAGATTTTAGCGGTCGCGGAATGGGGCGTCAACTGGCCGAAATCGCGTCGGGATTGCCGTGCGCCGGCTCGGCGGCCGACGGCGCCTTCACGCCGCGCGTTCCGCGAGGAAGCGTCAGCGTAAATGTCGTCCCCACTCCCGGCAGGCTCTCCGCCACGAGGTCGCCCCCCATCCTGCGCGCGAGATCACGCGAAATGGCGAGGCCGAGCCCTACGCCCTGCTGGCTCACGCCCGTGAGATGGCGATCGATTTGCACGAAGGGCTCGAAGATCTCCTCGAGCTTGTCCGCCACGATTCCGCGTCCGCTGTCGCGAATGGAGATCGCGACCACGTCGCTCGCGTCGCCAGAATCGGCGTCGCACTCGACGGTAACGCTCCCATGCTCGTCGGTGAATTTGCACGCGTTCGAGAGCACGTTGAGCAGAATCTGCTCCAGCTTCTCGCTGTCCGCGCGAACACGCAGCGACGAGTCGCAGCGCGGGTAGATGTACCTGATCTTCTTCACGTCGAATTGCGGCGCGACAAGCGCGTCGACGTTCTCGAACACCGTCGAGAGCGACACGTCGCGAATGTGCAGGTCGAGCTGCCCGCTCTCGATTCTGGCGAGATTGAGAATGTCGTTGATCAACGAGAGCAGATGCTGGCCGCTCTTCTTGATGCGGCGCAGGTCCTCGCGCTGCGGCTCTACGAGCGGCCCACGTATCTCGAGCGCGAGCAGGTCGACGTAGCCGCCGATCGCGTTGAGCGGCGTACGCAGCTCGTGCGACATCGTTGTGAGAAAGAGCGACTTCGCGCGATTCGCTTCTTCCGCGCGGCTCGTCGCCTCCTCGGCAATCGCACGCGCCTCCTCGGACATCGCGGTCTGCTGCTGCAGCTCCTCCACCATGGACGTCAGCTCCTCGGACTGCATCTCGAGCTCCGTCGCCTGCTCCTGCAGCTGCTGATTCTGCAGCTCGAGCTCGACCGTCTGTTCGCCGAGGAGGCGATTGGCATCGGCGAGCTCGGCGTTCTGTGCGTCGAGTTTTCGCGCGGCGTCAGCTTGCGTGTCGGCGAAGCGCGTGAGGAGCGTATTGAGCAGGAGCGCGATCAGAATCGCGGCGATCGTGCCGCCGATTACCGTTGCCTCGACGACGAGATAGTGCCGTTCAGCCGCGGCCGTGCGCTCGGCGAGGAGCGCCTCCTGCCGATTGGCGAGCGCGTGCAGAGTCGCGCGGATGTCGTCCATCGCGCTCTTGCCGCTGTCGGACAGCACGAGTGCGAGCGCCGAATCCGGCGTCGCCGAGCGCTTGAGCCGTATCGTCTCGGCGAGCTCGGCGAGCTTGAAGTTGATTCGGCTCGACAGCGTGTCGAGTTGCGCGCGCTGCTGCGCGTCATCGCCGGTGAGGCGGCGAAGCATCGCGGTGTCGGCGGTGAGCGCGAGGAGCGCCGAGTGATACGGGCCGAGGTAGCGCTCCTTGCTCGTGAGCAGGAATCCGCGTTGACCGGTTTCCGCGTTCGTGAGATCCTGCAGCGTCGCCTGTGTCGCCTCGATCACCCGATGCGTGTCGGTGACCCCTTTGCGAGCGTCTCGCGTGCTGGTGATGCCGTCGAAGGTGAGCACGCCGAGGAGCATCACGATGAGGGCGATGCCGCCGGTGGCGCCGACGCGCTCCAACGTGGTAAGGCGGACGCCCGCTGGTATCGGATCGCGCTTCGCGCCCGCGCGCCTGCCGGCCGATCCCGATCGTAGGTCAGTCATGTGAACTCTGAGCTAACGTTGCGTTCGGCCGGCGAAGCTTCAGGGGGGAGCTCTCTGGGCTCGGAAAAGACTGGGCAAGTGGAGTGACGCGCGAAAAAACTAAGGATTGCGCGGGCAGGAGGCAACGAATCTCCCCTGTGATCGCGATCGAGCGGGCGGGCGGAGTTGTGGTCTGTTTCGTACAATGCAGGAATGCTCGCCCAGCCCGCGTCATGGCGGGCCGGTCCGTCGGCTACTCGTGCGGCAGTGCTCTGCTAGAATCGTGCAACGGAGAAAGGAACGATGATCACGCTCGTCCCCGCGACATTGGAAGGATTCGGAGTTCGTCTCGAGCCGCTCACGCTAGCGCACACGGATGCGCTCGCGGCGGCGGCGTCCGACGGCAGGCTCTGGGAGCTCTGGTTCACATCGGTGCCCGAACCGGAGGGAATGGGCGCGTACGTAGCCGAGGCGCTCGAGGGGCAGCGCGCGGGGGAGATGTTGCCGTGGGTGGTGCGCGAGCTGGGCAGCGGAGAGATCGTCGGCACGACGCGCTATCACGACATCATTGCGCAAGTTGATCGGGTCGAGATCGGATGGACGTGGTACGCGCGGCGCTGGCAACGCACGCACGTGAACAGCGCGTGCAAGCTCCTCTTGCTCTCGCATGCCTTCGACGCGCTCGGCTGCAAGGTGGTCGGGCTGCGAACGGACAACTTCAACTTCGCGTCGCAGAAGGCGATTGCGGAGATCGGCGCGAAGAGGGACGGCGTGATTCGGCAT
>Ga0075521_10000077_pt1 | contig 20260 bp, 18 predicted proteins | sample NGEPerD_FD_74785 | JGI IMG/M metagenome (GOLD analysis project Ga0075521, IMG submission 74785) | Arctic peat soil microbial communities from the Barrow Environmental Observatory site, Barrow, Alaska, USA - NGEE PermafrostAB12-D | ecosystem: Environmental > Terrestrial > Soil > Wetlands > Peat ...
GTCTCGTTGAGCTCATCCTCGATTATGTCGCACGCCCAAACGCGCGCGCCCTTCTGCGTGAGCTCATTCGCGATCGCGCGACCGAAGCCGTGCGCGGCGCCAGTGACGATCGCGGTCTTGCCGAGAAATTCGAGCATCAGCTGTCGGCCGTGCGGGAAAGCGTCGCATCGAGCGCGTCGAGGGTGCTCAGCGACAGCTCGCGCGTGCCGTTCTCGATCTCGTGAATGAGCTCGACGAGCCGCGTGGTGAGCGGCGTCGCCACGCCGGCCTCCGCGCCGAGCGTCACGATGATCCCGAGCTGCGCATCCACCTCGGTGCGTCGCTTGCGCACGGCGAGATCGCGCCAGATGCCGCTGTGCGTCTTCGTGGAGCGGCGATTGTGCGCGACGAGATCGTCGAGCGAGCGCGCAGCCGCGCCATCTGGAGCGCTCGGCAGGTACGCGCCCGGATCGAAGCCGTCGAAGCCCTCGGGCGACACACCGCGCGCCTCTGCAACCGCGAGGATCTCTCGAGCGAGCGCAATGAAGAGCTCGCGATACTTGATATCCGCGAGCGTGTCGGCGATCGACTCGTTGGTGAGCGCCGTCGCGAAGAGCATCGCGCCGTACGCCTCCTTGCCCCAGAGATAGCCCCAGATGTTCGACGTCACGATCGCGCGCGCGTCGAGCGACGCCCATGCATCGCGGATCGCCTGCACACGCGGCGTGATGCGACCATCAATCTCGCCGACGACGACCGCGCCGCGGCCTCCGTGGTGAATCACTCCCGGCTCCATGTAGTCCGCGCCGAAGTTGACAAACGCGCCCACCGTGCGCTCGGCGCCCACGACGCGCGCAATCTCGAGCTCGTTCAGCCCGTTCTGCGCCGAGACGACACAACCATTGCTGCTGAGATGCGGAAGCAGCGCGCGCGACGCGGACCCCGTGTGATGCGCTTTCGTTGCGAGCACGATCGTGCTCCACTCGCCGCGGAGCGCATCGGGGGTGAAGGCGGGCGCGCGCACGGTGAGCTCCTCGATCGGCCCGGTGATGCGCAGACCATCTCTATTGATGGCCCCCACATGCTCGCCGACATTGTCGACGAAGGTGATGTCGTGGCCAGCGCCCGCGAGATACGCGCCGAGCGTGCCGCCGATCGCGCCCGCTCCCCAGATGAGAGTTCGCATTTACGAGTGCGCCATTACGCGGCGTCGCCCCACGAGCCATCGAGCACGGATCGCGTCTCCTCGACCGCCACCTTCCAGATGGCGAGCATCTCCTCGTCGGGCCGCTGGTGCAGCCCGCCAAAGTTGCCGTCGCCGAGGTAGTCGCGGAGGGCGGCGGGATCGAGGGCGCGCACTCGCTCGAGATCGACCATCGCGCGCTGCGCGGCGGGAAGCTCGACATTCGGTAGTCGCGTCCACGGGAAGTTCTCCATCCACGAGCCGTGCGAGGCGACGCTGTCGATCGACTGCACCTTGGCCCACGTGAGCGGCGCGTTCCACCAGTTGTAGAAGATCACCTTGCGCTTAGCATGATCCGCGGCCCACTCCTGCACGTACTGTTGCACTGCGCCGTTGCCACCGTGTCCGTTGACGATGAGGATGCGACGGAAGCCGCTGTGCGCCATGCTGTCGAGAATGTCGCGTACGACGTGCAGGTGCGTCTCAACGCGAAGCGAGATCGACCCCGGATAGGCGCGGAAGTACGGCGTCACGCCGTACGCGAGCACGGGAAACACCGGAACGCCGAGCGGCTCTGCAGCCTCGACGGCGACACGCTCGGGGAGAATGCAGTCCACGGTGAGGCGCAGATGGCTATGCTGTTCGGTGCTGCCGAGCGGAAGGATGGCGCGGTCGTCGCGACCGAGATAGTCCTCCACCTGCATCCAGTTCATGTCGCCAATGCGCACGGTGATTCTCGCTCCGTTGTCGGATCTCGCGACAACATACGCGCTCGCGAGGTCCGGGGGCAGGATGGCGCGCGACGACGCGTGCGCTGGCGCTCCCCGATTGCCGGGCGCAATATGCGATGGTCGAACGCATCGCTCACTCCCTGGCCAGCGCCGAGCTTTCCATCATGATGAGTTACCGCCTGGCGCGCTCGAGTCGCGCGCGTGCGTGTTTCGCGATCCTCGCTCTTGGCTGCGTGGCGGCATGCGCTCCCCGAGCGAGCGCACCGTCGCTCGCCGGCGACTGGGACGTCTACCTCGCGCGAGGGTCGGTGGCGCGCCCCGGCTTCGAAGGGTGGCGGCGTATGGGCTACGCGCACTTCGGCGCGAACGACTCGGGGCTGGCGGGGCCGATCAACCGGCGAACCGGGGAGCCAATTCTGGCGGTCACGCACGTGGACGCCAAGGCTGACTCGGTGATGCTGCGCGGCGCGGGGAACCAGGCCATCGATGCGAGCTGGCACGGCGACACGCTCGCGGGGGTGATGCTGGCGGATGGCAAGCCAGCGGGGCAGCGCATTCGTCTGGTGCGCAGGAGTACGCCGTTCGTGGCAGAGCAGAACTATCCGTTGTGGCCGGGTGCCGTGTCGGACTCACAGTACGCGGTTACCGAGGACACGCTCGTGTTCATGCGCACACGCGATGGCGCGAAGCTCGCGAGCTTCATCGCGCGCCCCGTGGGAAAAGGACCGTTCGGCGTGGTGCTGCAGCGCACGCCGTACACGCGCATTCTGCATCCGGCCGGTGAGTATTGGGCGTCGCGCGGCTACATCTTCGTCGCGCAGCACGTGCGCGGGCGCGATGTCTCGGACGGCAACGATTTCGGCGACTACGACACCGACGTGCGCGACGGATACGATGCCGTCGAGTGGGCGGCGAAGCTTCCCGGTGCCAATGGGCGCGTGGGGCTTATCGGGCACTCGGACGAGGGACGGCTCGCGTGGTACGCCGCGGTGAGCGCGCCGCCGCATCTCGCGGCGATGGCTCCGTCCGCAGCGACCAGCGATCCCTGGCGCATCGTGCCGTACGAGGACATGGTCTTCTCGCCGATCAACGTCGACTGGGTCTGTCTCATGCGCGCGCGCACGCTGCAGAACACGAACGAGCTCGACATCAGCACTGAGCTCGCGCATCTGCCGCTGAGCGATCTCCCGCAGCGGCTCGGCTGCGGCGACGTCGCGCTGTGGGACAGGTGGCTCGCGCATCCCACGCTCGACGCGTATTGGCGCGCGCATGCGGTGACGACGAACATCGCGAAGGTGAGGGCGCCGGTGCTGCAGATCGCCGGGTGGTACGACGACTCGCGCGGTCCGATCGACTACACCAATGCGCTGCTCGCGGTGCCGGGACATCCGTTCGTGCGGCTCGTGATGGGCCCCGGCGCGCACAAGGGCGTCGACTACGTGGCGGGCGAGTTCGGCCCGCAGTCGCGCGTGGAGACTCGGCGCCTCCAGCTTCGCTGGTTCGATCACTACCTGCTAGGCAAGGACAACGGCGTCGACCGAGAGCCACCATTCGACGACTTTGTGTTCGGCGACAACACGTGGCGCAAGGAGGCGGCGTGGCCGCTCGCGCGCGCGGTGCCGACCAACTGGTATTTCTCCTCGGGCGGCAAGGCGAACACGAGCGGCGGAGATGGCGTGATCGACACGATCGCGCCGAGTGGCGCGGCGGCTGACACCTTCACGTACGACCCCGCGAAGCCGACGCCCTTTCTCATCGACTCGCGCGAGCTCGAGACATCGCTCAACGAAGACTTCACGGAGCTGAATGCCGGGCGACACGACGCGCTCGTGTTCACGTCGCAGCCACTCTCGAAGCCGATCGAGGTGACCGGGCCGATGTCGGCGACGCTCTGGGCGGCGACAGATGCGCACGACACCGACTGGATCGTGATGCTGCTCGACGTCTTTCCCGACGGACATGCGCAGCGCGTGCAGGATGGGATCGTGCGCGCGCGCTTCCGAAAGGGCTATGAGAAGGAGGTGCCGCTCGTGCTCGGAAGCGTGGAGAAGTACGACATCGATCTCTGGTTCACGTCGCGCGTGTTCGAGCCCGGCCACAGACTCAGAGTGAGTGTGTCGTCGGCATTGTTTCCGAAGTACGATCGCAACTTGAATACGGGCGGGAACAACGAGCGCGACAGCACTTTCGTGGTCGCGCATCAGCGCCTCGTGCACGATGCGACGCATCCGTCGCACGTGGTGCTGCCGATAGTGCCGCGCTAGAGCCACCGACCACACATCAGCGCCGTGCGCGCCGATCGGCCACGCCCCAGCGAATTCGTGCTACTCGTCGAATTCGCCTCGTGGCCGGTCACCTGCGAGTAACCCGTCGATCATTCCGTCGTCTTGCCGTCGAAGTGCTCAGTGTCCGCCTCGGCGTCGGCGCGAGTGCGATGGACGACGCCGTCCCGATGATTCGGCGGCGAATAGATCGTATACAGCTTCATAGGAACGGTGCCGGTGTTGACAATGTTGTGATTCGTTCCGGCTGGTACGAGCACCGCGAAGCCGGGCTTGATCGCCGAGCGAACGCCGTCGAGCACCGCCTCCCCCGTTCCTTCCTCTACGCGAAAAAACTGGTCGAGATGATGCACTTCCGCACCAATCTCCTCCTTGGGCTTCAACGCCATGACGACGAGCTGGCAGTTCTTCGCCGTGTAAAGCACTTGGCGGAACAGCTCATTCCTGACCGCGACACCCTCGATGTCTTGTACGTAGCCTTTCACAGTGAAACCTCCTTCAGAGTACTCAGTTGGCTCGCCCAAACGTTCGCTTCATACTATTAGTCTAGCTGTGACGGACATCCCCCGCCAAGCTCGCCGCGACTTGGAATTCGGGGCAGGTTGTTCGGCGCACTCGCGCTTGGCTGCCGAATCCCTCATTTTTATATTGGCGGATGAGGTCGCCGCCCAAGATGATCGGATGCAGATCCGAGAATAAGAGTCATCGAGCGAGGAGAGCACTATTCTGAACGACGACTTCGATCATGTCGCTCCCGTAAACGCCTGGCTGGAGCGAAACGCACCGGGCGCGCATCCTGACGGGCTACTCGAAGCATTCGAGCGGGCCTTCGCTGCGCTGTGGCTGCACGCGCATCGGACGCTCGGGGATACCACGCTGCCGGCAATCGTCGATCGCGTCCTGCACACCGCAGTCGAGCAATTCCCGATGATCTCCGCGCTCGAGGTCGATGCCACTGGACTCCACGGTGAAGGCCTCCGAGCGCGAGCAGCGAGCCTGCCCATTGATCATCTCTCATCGGCGATGCGTTTCGTGCTCGTGGAGTTTCTCACGGTCGTCGGCGATCTCACGGCGGAGATCCTCACCCCCGAGCTGCACGCTGCGCTCGCGAAAAGCGACGCGGAAGCATTCCGGCGAAGGGGACACGATCGGATGAGCAAGAAGACCCGCGAAGACGTGGCCAGCGACAAGGCGCGTGTCGCCGAGTTGGAGCGATCGCAGCGACGTTCGCAGCACCTCTTTGACGCTACCCAACTGCTCATGCGCTTTCAGAGCGTGGAGCGAACGGTTGCCGAGCTCGTGTCTGTCATCGCCCGAGAACTGCCCCTGCGCAGTGCTGTCTTCATGCTGGAGACGGCTGATGGTCCAACGAGAATGGTGTGGCAGGCCGACGACGACAGTGGACGGCGGCGCGTTGCTACTGCGCACGCGCAAGTCTTCTATGACTATCTTGTCCGGTCCAGCGCTGCGGTCGAGCACGATGCGGAAACGACGCTCGCGCTTCCTCCTATACCCGGGATCTCCGTTATCGAATTCACGGAGGAGCAACGGCCTTTCATCGCGCTTCCGCTCGTCGTCGAACGAGGTTCGGTATTCGGCGTGCTGCAGATCGAAGGGGCGCGCGGGCTGGAAGAACCGGATCTCCGCTTCATGAATACGGTCGCGAACCACCTGTCGATCGCGCTGGACAGTCATATCGCAAATCAGGCACTACGTGCGTCAGCGGCAAGGCTCGAGGGCATTGTTTCCATTGCCGCGGACGCCGTGATCACGATCGACGACAGTCAGCACATTGTCATGTACAACGAGAGCGCCGAGAGAATGTTCGGCTGGTCTGAGGATGAGGCTCTCGCCATGACACTGGGCAACCTGTTGCCGGCGCGCTTCCGCGCAGCTCACGGGCAGCACATTCGAAACTTTGCCTACGCACCGACGACGGGCCGCAAGATGGGAGATCGGGGCGCTGAGATCCTTGGCATTCGCAAGAGCGGCGAGGAGTTCCCCGCTCAGGCGGCAATTTCAAAGTTGAACATCGACGGAGAGTGGCTGTTCACGGTCATCCTTCGGGACATCACGGAACAAAAGAGAGCCGAGCATGACGAGGAGTTCCTGGCAGACGCCAGCGTCATCCTGGCCACGACGCTCGATTCCCGAACCACGCTCGCCAACATTGCGCAGCTGGCACTACGCGAGCTCGCGGACTTCTGCGTCATCGAATTCGTTGATGAACACGGCGAGATACGACGGCTGGATGTGGTATGCTCCGATCCGGACAAAGCGGGGATTGCTGAAGCACTGAAGCAGCTTCCATTGGACCGTGGCCGTCCACACTTGAGCTGGGAGATTCTTCGATCGAAAGAGCCACGGTTGGTGACGGACGTTTCCCGGGAATCCATGGGTGCTCTCACGCAAAACGAAGAGGAGCGACGGCTCCTCGAGCTAGTCGCCCCGACCTCCATGATGGGAGTGCCTCTCTTGGTCGGCGGCCGCATGCTCGGAGCACTCATTGTGGCGTCATGTCGCCCCGAACGACGCTATGGCGCCACCGATTTGCGCCTCCTCCAGGAAGTTGGACGGCGCGCTGCGCTCGCGCTCGAAAACTCACGGCTCCATTGTAGCACCGAGCGTGCGGTCCAGGTGCGTGATGAGGCTCTCGCGGTGATCGCCCACGATCTTCGGAATCCGTTGCACACGATCCTCTCGGCCGCCGGACTTCTTCAGATACTGGGGACGGAACGGGCACCTCAATCCAATGGCCCAGTGGATGCGATCGAGCGTGCCGGGAAGCGAATGAATCGGCTCATCCAGGACCTGCTTGACGTATCGCGCCTGGATGCTGGCCTTTTCACCCTCGAACTGGACCGGGTGCCCGCGGGCCAGATCATCTTCGATTCCGCGAATGCACAGCATACACTCGTTTCGTCGGGCTCCCTGGAGCTAAGGCTCGAGGTCGCACCGGCATTGCCGGAGATCTGGATCGACCGCGATCGACTGCTTCAGGTGTTCGACAACCTGATCGGTAATGCAGCCAAGTTCACGGCGCCAGGAGGCCGAATCTCGGTCGGTGCACGATTGGCGGAGGGAGGAATCCTTTTCTGGGTTGCAGACACGGGTGTTGGCATTTCGGCCGAGGATCTTCCGCACCTGTTCGACCGATTCTGGCAAGCTCGCAAAGCCGACTCCCGCGGTGCCGGGCTGGGGCTCTCCATCGTCAAGGGACTCGTCGAAGCGCACCGCGGCCGCGTGTGGGTCGAAAGCGTGACCGGGCGAGGAAGCACCTTCTACTTCACGCTCCCCCAAGCACCCGTGAACCATCGGTCGCCCGAGGCGCCAGCCACGAGCGCAGCGCAGGTGCCGCAGTTCGACAATTCGAGCGCGACTCAAGCGCCTCGATAGTTCTTCTCGCGCTACCGGAAGGCGTCGAAATCCCCGCGCACGACCGACTCGTCGAGCTCGCCCGCACGTCCCCCTGGATCAGGAGAGAAATCATGAATCGGATTGCACAGCCAAGCGGGCGGTCATCCACGCGCCTCCTGCTCACCGCAGTCGCCGCGATCCTGCTGATCGCCTGCGGCAAGAAGGCGGCTGACACTTCTGGCGCGGGCACGGTCGCAACGGACAACCCCGCTGGGGAATCGAATCTCGCGTCTGGCGCGGGACGGAACCCCTGCGGTCTGCTCGAGCCCAAGGAGGTCGAAGCTATCCTCGGCGTCACGCTTGTCGGGCCGCCCTACAGGTTCAACAAGACCAGCAAGGAGAGACCGGCTCCCGATGGTGAAGCCTGTCGCTACGAAACTGCCGCCTACCACGTTGTCGAGGTCGAGGTCGAATGGACGGGGGGCGCGCAGATGATGAAGATGTACGGTGCCGTGCAGCATCTCGCGGATCAGCATATGAAGGGCGTGCTCAAGCTCGCCAACGGATCACAGCTCACCGGCGGATGGGATGAGGCCAAGGTCGTCACCTGCTGCACGTTCATCGCCTTGCACGGCGACCAGGCGGTGACCGTCGACGTCTCCGGGTCGAACGCGACGCTGGAACAGGCGGCCAAGATGGCGGACGCCGCGCTGAAACGCATCGAGAAGCCGCTGCCCGTTGATGCTGCCGAAGGCATTGCCGCTGCCACGGCGCGTGCGGCGGCGCGTCCCGCGGAACGCGATCCGTGCAGCCTCGTATCGCGCGCCGAGGCAGAGGCGGCGCTCGAGAGTCCACTCGCGAAGGATCCTGTTGTCGACGGCAGCAAGTGCGACTACACCTCTTCCGAAAAGTTTGCGGGCACGATCAGCCTCGACGTTAGCTGGCGCAATGGCTACGCGCAGTTTCGCGAGCACGCGGCGACGGCGGCTGACGTGGGCAAAGTGTTCGCGGTCGGCGCCGATTCCGGCCAGCAGGAAAAAAAATCCGTTGCAGCAGACTCTCTGCTGGTTGGCCCCTGGGAGTCGGCGCAGGTGGTACAGGACCACTTCTATGCGGTAAAGAAGGATGTACTCATTACTGCCGGCTCCGTCATGGGTCGCAAGCAGCAGGAGCACGCGCGGAATCTCGTAGCGGCGGCGACGAGCAAGCTCTGATGCGGAATCGCTTCAGGGATCGCCTGTGCGCGATCACGGATCTCCTCGCACCGCACATCATCAACCTAAGGTCGATTGACTTTCACACTGAGAATACTCACCGCAGCAGTCGCGATATCGGCGTCGACGGGATGTGGAACGTCGCGCGACTCGATCCTCTTCGCAGGCGACTCATCTCATCGAATACGCCTGCTGGACGCCCACACGGGGCAGCCGATCTCGAATCTCGAGATCAGGCTCCTGTCCGAGCGTGTGAGTGGCTGCAGCAAGGCGCCCTGCCCTATCGATAGCGTGACGTGGACGGGGCGCTCGGATGCGGACGGTCGCATCGAGCTTCCGAAGAGTGCCATCGGCGCGCGGGCCACCGCAGCGACCGACTCACACGAGGCAGACCTCCTCGACAACGCGACGCACGAGGGAGGAAGCGAGTGGGTGCTGGAGCTGACGGCCAAGGATTCCAGCGGTGACGATCCGTATCCACTCAAGCTGCTCGACGAAGAGTCGAGGAAGCCGCTCGCGAGCACACCCGTGAGTCTCAAGTTCGCCGACACGCACAACGGCGAGCACGAGGTCGCGCTCACAACGAACGCACTCGGCTACGTCTTCATCCCCTCCCAGATCGCGGCAATGGGCAAGCACAGCTATGTGAAGGTGAAGCACTACAACGTGGCGTTCATCGACTTCGGCGCTCAGCACAACATTTACATCACGCCGACCGCCAGCAAGTTCGACTTCGATCACTGACGCCCGCGCTGCGTGCGCTATGCGCTACTGCTTATCGCAGTGTCTCTTACTGAAATGTTTTCTGCCACCACCCAAGCACCCGCAGTGATCGCCAAGGAGAATAGAAACTCCGTCCAGGTTGGCACGCTCGTCGGTGTGGCCAAAATCGCAGGGGGCCAGACGAGAAGGGTGAACACGCTCAGCAGTGCCGCCTCAAGCCTCGTCGCCAAGCGCGGTACGATCGAGAACAGGACGCCGATGCCGGCGGCGATTTGTGCGGCGCCAGTGATGTAGGCCCAACTATTTCGGAATGGAAGCCACGCTGGCACAAGTGAGGTGGTCTGGCCTTCATACACGAAGTGCGATAGCCCGAACGCCAGAAGAGAGAGCGCAAAGAGAATGCGTGCTATGCGCATGCCATTCTCGCCGGCGCCAAATCGCAATTGCGATCCCTCTCCTTGCTCGGCGAGTTTCGCAAAAAGAATCCATGCGCCAGCCACGAGCACGGCGAGCTCACCGGCGTTCTGCCAAATGACTTCGATGAGCGGCGCCGCCACCAACGCCGGGAGCTGCAGAAGTAGCCAGGTAAGGAGATATGGGAGCAGGATTCGCGTAGAAAGTCGCGTCGTGCGTGCGAACAGTAGTCCGGTGCCGCCGGCCAGCAAGACGACTCCCGAAGCGTAGGTAACAACTTCTCGCCACGGGACCCATTTAGGGATCGAGTACCACGGCAAGCCAAGATGGCCGTAGACGAGGGCGAGGAAGCCGAGGCCCATCATTCCCAGTGCGAAAAGAAGCTGCGCAACCTGCTGCTTTCCGCTCACGCGTTCGTCCATGCGTCCTGTCAATCAGGTGAGGAGAAACGACGATGCGCACGCGGACCGCAATTCCACCAGTGATGATGCGACGCAGCGCGACGAGGGCGATGGTGGCCTCTTCCACTTGGCTCTCTGGCTGCACGCCCGCCGCGCGCAGATGGTCCGGCGCGCGTAGTACGTCGTAGTGCCAGAGCGTCGGAAAGGCGAAGTGAGTCCACGCCGGCTCTCCAGTAATAGTGCTGCGCCAGAGGCTCAGCGGCGGCGGAACAGGGCAATCGTGAAGTGCTGTTCAACGCCGCGCGGAGTGAAGTGCACGTCGGTAATTCCCCTCTGTAGCGCAAATTCATCGCCGAACTCATCGAGCAGCCCATCAAGACTATAGCGAACGACTTCCAGACCACTGCAGTGAGTGGGTCCGTCGGCAGCGAACGTCGCCACGACAAGACTCCCGCCGGAGCGAAGTGCGGAAGCGCACGTCTCCACGTATTGTCCGCGGTCCTCTGAATCTGTGAGGAAATGGAAGGCGGCGCGGTCATGCCACACATCAAACGAGTGAGGCGTCAGTTCGGCTCGTGTGACGTCTGCCTCCATCCATCGAATATCGCTCGCTCTCGGGCCGAGCCGCGCTTTGGCTCGCGCCAGGGCAGCACCTGAAATATCGAGAACCGTGACGTGACCGAGTCCCTCATTTACGACAGCGTCGACGAACGTGGAGTCGCCGCCTCCGACATCGATGATTGCAGTCCCACGACCAGCCCCCGCATCTCGTAACAGCTCGAGAGAGCGGACCGGCTCAGCCTGATACCAGCTCAACTCGGTCGGATGCTTCGTCGTGTACAGCCCGTCCCAATGCGCCTGTCGATTCACCGAGAACTCCGGAGTCGCGGATTCAGCGAGACAGAGAAGTTGCCGCCGAGGATACTCGTTTGCACTACTCCCCCCCAAAGGCTGCAACGGGCGTCTCGCTCTGGCCCTTCGGAAGCGCCGACGACGCGTGGTGGCGCTGGCGCGCATCCCAACGCTCTTCGAGCCAAGTGTACACTGTCGGCAATACCAAAAGCGTGAGCAGCGTTGCAGAGATGAGTCCCCCGATGACCACCGTCGCGAGCGGCCGTTGGATCTCCGCCCCCGGCAGCTTCCGCGATTGGTGGCTATCCGCCCCACCGAGCAATACATTCCGCCGCGTCCCCACCCCCTACATGGCAGACATGTCGGATCTCCGATCGCGCCTACAGCAGTCGCTATCAGGCAACTACACGCTCGAGCGCGAGCTCGGCGGCGGCGGCATGTCCCGGGTATTCGTCGCTGAAGAGCACCGCCTCGGCCGGAAGGTCGTGGTGAAGCTCCTCTCGCCGGAGCTGTCTGCGGCGATGTCCACCACCCGCTTCGAGCGCGAGATCCGCGTCGCAGCGTCGCTGCAGCAGGCGAACATCGTCCCGGTGCTCGCGGCGGGTGACCTCGATGGGTTGCCCTACTATACGATGCCCTACGTCGAAGGCGAGAGTCTTCGCGCTCGGCTGGGGCGCGGCCCGCTGTCGATCGCCGAGGCGGTGAGCATTCTGCGCGACATCTCGCGCGCGCTCGCCTACGCGCACGACCACGGCGTCGTGCATCGCGACATCAAGCCCGACAACGTGCTCCTCTCGGGGCACACCGCGGTCGTCACCGACTTCGGCATCGCTAAAGCCATCGCCGCCGCCGCCGACGCGTCGCCGGGCGCAACGCTTACGCAGCTTGGCACGGCGATCGGGACGCCGGCCTACATGGCGCCCGAGCAGGCGGCGGGCGACCCCGCAACCGATCACCGCGCCGACATCTACGCCTTCGGCTGTGTCGCGTACGAGCTGCTCGCGGGACGACCGCCCTTTGCCGGCCTGCCGCCGCACAAGCTGCTCGTCGCACACATGAGCGAGATGCCGGCAGCGGTCAACACGCTCCGCCCCGACTGTCCGCCGGCGCTCTCGTCGCTCGTCATGCAGTGCCTCGCGAAGGATCCCGCGTCGCGTCCTGCAAGCGCGACCGAGCTGCTACGCCAGCTCGAGGCGGTCGCATCTCCGTCCGCGCCGCAAGCCGCGATGCCGGGGATTCTCATCGGCGGTCGCTCGATGGTTTGGCGCGCGCTCGCGGTGTATGCCGCCGCGTTCATCGGCGTCGCCATCGTCGCGCGCGCGTCGATCATCGCGATCGGGCTCCCCGAATGGGTGTTCCCGGGCGCGCTCGCGGTGATGGCACTCGGACTGCCGGTGATCCTGTTCACCGCGTACACACAGTACGTCTCGCACAGCATGGCGACCGCGACGCCGACATACACGCCGGGCGGCACGCCGTCGCTCGCCGGCGCGCAGGGCACGATGGCGACGCTCGCGATCAAGGCCAGCCCACACGTCTCGTGGAAGCGTACGGCGCGCGGCGGCATCGCTGCCGTGAGCGTGTTCGCGCTGCTCGTGGTCGCGTGGATGACCATGCGCGCGCTCGGCATCGGGCCGGCCGGATCGCTCCTCGCCTCGGGGAAGCTGTCCGCGAGCGACAAGGTGCTCGTCGCCGCGTTCGACGCACCGGCCGCAGACTCGTCGCTCGGCGCGACGATCGCCGAGGCGGTGCGGACGAACCTGTCGCAGAGCCGCGCGGTGCACGTCATGTCGACGAGCGCCATCGTCGCGGCACTCGAGCAGATGAAGCGCCCCGACACCGCTCGCGTCGACTTCGCGACCGCGCGCGAGATCGCGCAGCGCTCGGGCGCGAAGGCCGTCGTCGCCGGAAGCGTGGTGCCGGCGGGCAGCGGCTACGTAGTCACGGCGCGGCTCGTCGCGGCGGCGACCGGAGACGAGCTCGCGTCGTACCACGAGTCGGCGAAGGATGCGGGCGATCTCATCCCATCAGTGGATCGCCTGACGAAGGAGCTCCGCGAGAAGATCGGAGAGTCGCTCAAGACAGTACGCGACGCACCGCGACTCGATCAGGTGAGCACCGCATCGCTCGGCGCGCTCCGCAGCTACGCGGCCGGTCTGCAGGCGAACGATGTCAAGGCAGACTATCCAGCGGCGATTCAGTATTTCCGCGATGCCATCCGGGAGGACAGCAATTTCGCGATGGCCTACGTGCAGCTCGCGTTCTCGCTGCAGACGATCGGCGGTCCGGCGAATCGGGCCATGGCCGACACGGCGCTCACCACTGCCCTTCGGCTGCGCGATCGCCTGCCGGAGCGCGAGCGGTACGACGTGGAGGGGGCGTACTACTATTCGAATGGTGATCGCGGGAAGGCCATCCAGGCGCTCCGTCGCGCGGTGGAGCTCGACTCCACGAACACCGACGCGGTCAACTCGCTGGCCAGCGCGCTCAGCGAGACGCGCGACGACGCCGGTGCCGAGCAGATGTACAAGCTCGCGCTCGCGAACGACCCGAACGACGGCACGATCATGTCCAATCTCGGGGTGCTGTACACGACAATGGGTCGGCACGCAGGGTTCGACTCGGTGCTGGCGATGATGGCGAGCAACAACGCGTCCTTTCCGACCGCACCGATCCGTTTCGAAGAGCTTTGGACCCGGCGCGACTACGACGGCGCGGAGAAACTCGCGCGCGCACAGGCGGACACCGCCAAGCCACTCGCCGCTCTCGGCGCGCAGGACGCGCTCGTCGGGATCGCGGTACTGCGCGGCCGGCTGCGCGAGGCCGAGCGCCGGTCTGCGCAGGCGAACGAAGCGAAGGCCCGCGTGCGTGGCGACAGCGCGAATCCATACCTGGTCGCACAGTTCCACGCGATGGTGGACGGCCAGCTCCGCGGCGACGTGCCCCGCGGTCTCGAAGCACTCGACGCTGCGATTCGCGCGACGCCGCCGGCCGCCGTTCCAATCGTGCGAGACCAGAGCCTGTGGCTCGCGTACGGCTACTCGCGTCTCGGCGCCACGGCGAAGGCGCGCGAGGTGCTGAGCCAACACGAGGCTCGCCTCGACACGCTGGGGCGACGGCGGCAGGCAGTGTTCATCGCGCGCATTCACGGGACGATCGCTCTGGCGGAGGGGAAGACCGACAGCGCAGTCGCTTACTTTCGCCGCGGCGACGTGGAGGCGGATGGATTACCGAGCGGCAGCTGCACCGCTTGCACGCCGCTCTTCGTCGGACTTGCCTTCGATCGTGGCGGCCACGCCGATTCGGCGCGCACGTATCTGCGCCAGTACGTCGAGATGAGCGGCACCAATCACTCTGGCGTCGATCGCTACTATCTCGCGCCGGCGCTGTTTCGCCTTGGTGAGCTGTACGAGAGCGCAGGCGACACGAAGTACGCGACCGAGTATTACGGTCGATTCGTCGACCTTTGGAAAAATGCCGATCCGGAGTTGCAGCCGCGCGTTGCGGAGGCGCGGTCGCGCATCGATCGCCTGAATCGAGCGAATCGATGAAGGAGAGTCTGCGAGTGGGACCATGAAGGGTCAATCAAAGGCAGCAAAGATGGCGGCCTCCAAACTGATCAGCGAGAAGATTGCCTCGTTGGGTGACTGGCGAGGCAAGACACTCGCGAAAATGCGGGCCTTGATCAAGGAGGCGGATCCCGATGTCGTGGAAGAGTGGAAGTGGATGGGCACGCCGGTGTGGGAGCACGACGGTGGCATCTGCACCGGCGAGTCGTACAAGTCGATCGTGAAGTTGACCTTCCACAAGGGCGCTTCCTTGAAAGACCCTGCGAAGCTCTTCAACTCGAGCCTCGACGGGAAAGTGCGGCGCGCGATCGACATTCACGAGGGTGAGGAGATTGACGCGAAGGCGTTCAAGGCGCTGATTCGGGCGGCTGTCGCGCTCAATACGTCTGGGGAGAAGAAGTCGACGAAGAGCAAGTGAGCATTTTGCGGAAACTCGTCTGGCTCAATTGGTATCACGCGAGCGAAGAGTGACGCTTGCACGGCGCTGACTACTGAGAAAGAGTTAGCACGACATCGAGCTTGGGATTCACCGGATCGTTCGTGAGGAATTCGAGCGTTGCGCTCGAGGGCGGCGTTGCGCCCGGTGCGAGTCCGACCGCCAGGAAGCAGAAGCTCTTTGGCGCGAGCAACTCGCCTGCAAAGCAGTTGCTCTGGCCACTGTTCGCCGTGAAGAACGCGAAGGCTTTCGTATTTGCGCCCACGATATTGAACGAGTTGAGCGAGAGCGTCTGTCCGCCCAAATTCTGAATGATCAGATTGGCCGGCGCGGATGCCGGGATGAAGCTCACGGGGCCGATCGGTAGTGTTGTCAGCAGTCGGCGGCCTGGGTTGGATAATTTACTTGTACGAGCCGGTCGCACTCCGCCTGCAATCCTACATCGTCGGCACCGGCGTCATTGGAGCTTTCGTGAGCGTAGGTGTGGCTACTCCTCTACGGAGTGAACGAACAGCGTTGGTGCGAACAGTCCAATGCCGCTACGGCGTCGATCTGGAAATGAGACACAACATTGTGTTGACCATCATGTCTCTGCTCTCGATCCTCTTCATGACGATTCATGGGACGCAGGACATCCAGTCAGGAGTCGCCCCGAGAGGCATCGTGAACATGATCGGCGTGCTGATCCTGGCCGTGTGGCTGTACGGAACGCTGGTACTCGCCGGACGGCGATCCGGGTACATCATCATTCTTCTTGGGAATCTCTTCGCGTCGGTCATCCCCGTCATTCATTTCAAAGGAGCGGGAATCGCACCGTACCACGATGCCTTCTTCGTCTGGACACTCCTCGCGCTCGGCATAACCGCGATCTTCTCTGTGATTCTCTCGGCGCGCGAACTGTAGAGCCTGAGGAAGGGGCAGCAACACAGCTGAACGACGGGTCGTCAGGGTGTGGATCCACATCGTGAGACGTACACGCGCGGGCTGAATCCCGTCCACCGCTTGAACGCGCGCGAGAAAGCCGCCGAATCCGAATAGCCGACCAGGCGTGCCGTCTCTTTCACCGAGGTCTTGTTCGCATTGAGGTAATTGAGCGACAGCTTGCGGCGGAGCTCATCCAGCACTTGCTCGAAGGTCACGCCCTCCGCCTTCAACTTGCGAAAGAGCGTTTGGCGACTGCAACAGAGCCTGTCCGCAATCAAGTGCATGCTCCCTTCCCCGGTATGAAGAAGTGGAGTCAATAGACTCTCGACGTGATCGCGCGTCGATCGCGCGCGCTCCAGTTTCTGGAGAAGCCCGTCCGCATGGCTCCTCAAGACGCCGGCTACGTACGGCGATGAGGTTGGGAATTCGAAGCCCGACATGAGCGATTCGTCGATCCGAATGGCGTTCATATCGCTTCCGAACACCACTGGCACGCCAAGAATCCGATCGTACTCGGCGCGGTAGCCCGGATCGGCATGGGTGAAATGCACCGCGCTGATGATTTGCCTGTCGCCCGGGAGCTTGCGCATCGAGCATGTCATTCGTGCGAAAGTGGATTCGGTGAGCTCCGGAAAATCGTTCGGATTCCTGCGAGCATCGACGAACCAAAGCTGGCCCGCGAGGCGGCGAAGTTGAAAGCGATCGCCAGTCCCGTCTCCATCCACCTCTATTGCGAGGCGCGCGTAGCGATTCCCCAGTGCGAGGGCGTCACCGATGTTGTCGGCCCCACCCATCATGTGAGCGAGCGATATCTCGGAGGCATCGACCTCCTCTCCAAAGTGGAGCGCGAACGCGGGATCGTTGCACAACTGCTGCGCTGCTCGCATCAGCGCGACGTACTTGCTGAACGGAATTCGATTGTCCGGGTCCGCGAGATCGGGGAGCGCAATCCGCGAGCGATCTGCCAGCGTTTTGCGGCTGGCCCCCTTTGACGTGGCCAACTCCATCAAGGCGCGTACGACACTCGCCGCAACCGTCAGTTCGCGCATCGCTTCGGCTCTCCTTGAAACCAGCTGTCAACTTCTTGATACGAACCATCATGTCCCTCGGTTTCCCCCACGCGTACGGTACATCCGAGTGAGGCAATACAACTAACTGATCACCGGAAGCGTGACGATGAAGTCGACTGGAGAAGCATCACCGCGTTTCATGAGCAGGATGGCCGGCCTCTTCTATTTGCTCGTCGCCGTGTGTGGAGCACTCGCCGTGTTCGCTCGCAGCGGTCTCATTGTCAAGGGAGACGCCGCGACGACGGCAGTCAACATCGTGGCTCATGAATCGAGGTATCTGTCGGCATTCGCGGGCGATCTCCTCGTGGTTGCGTCCTATGTCGTCGTGACGGCGCTCTTCTACCGCATGTTCAAGCCGGTAAACAGGAGCGTATCATTGACCGCCGCGTTTTTCAGCCTCACCGGATGTGCGATTCAAGGATTTGCACTCGCATTCCAGCTCGCTCCCTTGACCATCCTCGGCGGCACACAGTACCTGGGCGTATTCAAGGCGGACCAGCTTCAAGCGCTCGCGTACATGTTCCTGAAACTCTATTCGCAGGCGTACGGGATCGCTATCGTATTTTTCGGATTCTATTGCCTGCTCACGGGCTATCTCATCTGCAGATCGACTTTCCTGCCACGAGTTCTGGGCGGGTTCATGATGCTCGCCGGCTTGGGTGGACTGACATTTCTGTCGCCAACATTCGCCGCAGCGCACCTTCCATACACGTTGTTCGGTTCCGTCGGTGAGCTCTTGCTGACCGCGTGGCTGCTCGTGAAGGGTGTGGACGCCGAGAAATGGAGGCTGCAGAATGCCGCGGCGAGAGTGGCGGAGCCGTCCTAGGGTGCGGAATAGTGAGACACAACGTCGTGTTGACCATCACCTCTCTGCTCTCGATCATCCTCCTGACGTTTCACCTGACGGAGGACATCCAGGCCGGGATCGCCCCTGGAGGCATCTTGAACATGATCGGGGTGCTCATCCTGGTCGTGTGGCTGTACGGAACGCTGGAGCTCGCGGGACGACGATCGGGATACATCATCATCTTCCCAGCCGATCCCGCGCACAATGGGCACCCCCAGATCCCGCGCGATGCGGATGGAACTCCAGCGCCGCCGCCGCCGACGCTCCACCTGCCGACGGCGCACCCGGCTGAGTCGACGCGGCGAGTGATGCGGCCGCGAGGAGCGATCGGCCAGGCCGCTCCCCTCATCGATCGCAGCGCGCCGCACCCATTTCGCGATCGTCTGGCGCGACACGCGGAAGGCGCGAGCGAGCGCGCTCATATTCCCGTGTGGCTGACGAGCACAGGCCACCACGTCCGCTCGCATCGCGAGCGTCAATCGTGCATTCTTGTGGATGTTCACAGGTCCTCTGGCGGTTGCCGGTTGAGTGTCTCGACAACCCCAGCTTGGCACTGCTACGACCTGTGAACAACCTCCTGATCAATTACACCTAGGGCTGTCATGGTATGCGCAACGGTGCGAGCGTAGTATCATGCGAAACACGCGATCTGGAGGGTTGTATGCGATTCCATTCTCGCGGCTCACTCCAACCGCACATCGCGCTGGCGCTCGTGATGGTCGCCATCGGCGGCTGGACCCAGTCAGCGGCCGCGCAGAACCAACAGGTCCGTGCGGCAACCAAGGCCGAGTACGACGGATGGCGCCGGTACATGACGACGTGTGCGCGATGCCACGGAGATGACGCGGTGGGCGGCGTCATGGCACCCGACCTTCGCAAGTCGGTGGCGATGGACACCATGAACCAGACGTCCTTTCAGTCGACCGTGAGTGAGGGGCGTCCCGCCAAGGGGATGCCGAGCTTCACGAGCACGCTCAGCAAGGAACACATAGACGCGATCTACGCGTACCTGCGCGCGCGCGCCGCGGGCCAGCTGCCAGCCGGTCGGCCGCGACAGCAGTAGGTGCTGGCATCGCAGGTGGCGTCAGAAGGCGCGGACCCCCATCACGATTGGTGCGCTCTGGACGGCCAGAGCGTCCTCGCCTTGCTGGATTCCAGCGCCGACCACGGGCTGTCGGAGGAAGAGGCGAGACGGCGACTCGAGCGGTACGGCCCAAATGTTCTCGCGGAGGGCACGCGACGAAGTCCGTTGAGAATGCTGGTCGCCCAGTTCACCGACGTGATGGTCCTCGTGCTCCTTGGCGCCGCCGTGGTCGCGGGCTTCCTGGGCGAGCCGGAGGACATTGCCGCGATCGTCGCCGTGGTCGTTCTCAACGCGGCGCTCGGGTTCGTGCAGGAGTTCCGTGCAGAACGCGCCGTCGCCGCGCTGAGGGCAATGTCGGCCCCGTCAGCGCGCGTGCGTCGAGACGCGCTGGACGCCGTCCTGCCGGCGACCGAGCTGGTTCCGGGTGACGTCGTCCTGCTGGAGGCGGGGAACACCGTCCCCGCAGATCTGCGACTGGTGGACGCGAGCAGACTGCGCATCGAGGAAGCAGCGCTGACGGGCGAATCCCAGCCGGTGGAGAAGACGACGGAGCGGATCGCCGAGCGCGGCCTCGCGCTGGGCGACCGTCGAAACATGGCGTACAAGGGCACGACCGTGAGCTATGGCCGCGCGACTGGCGTCGTGGTTGCGACTGGCATGCGCACGGAGCTCGGTCGCATCGCAGCCTTGCTGCACTCCACAGAAGAAACGCGTACGCCGCTGCAGAGGCGGCTTGCACGCGTCGGCCGCAATCTCGCGGTCACGGTGCTGGCCCTCTGCACGGTGATCTTTGTCGCGGGCCTGCTCCGCGGTGAGACGCCGGCGTTGATGTTCATGACTGCGTTGAGCCTTGCCGTGGCGGCCATCCCCGAGGCGCTCCCCGCGGTCGTCACCGTCGCGCTCGCGCTTGGCGCGCGAAAGATGGTGCGCCAGCACGCGCTCGTCCGGCGCCTCCCGGCCGTCGAGACGCTCGGCTCGGTGACGTACATCTGCTCCGACAAGACCGGCACGCTCACCGAAAACCGAATGCGCGTCGAGGAGATACACCCGAGCCAGCGGCCTGCGACGCCGCCCACGCACGGGGCAGCGGATGGTGCGCGCGACTTCCTTCTGGAGGCGATCGCGCTGAACAACGACGCAACGCGAAGCCCGAATGACGAGGTAACCGGCGAGCCGACCGAGACCGCACTGTAC
>Ga0075521_10000078_pt1 | contig 19962 bp, 13 predicted proteins | sample NGEPerD_FD_74785 | JGI IMG/M metagenome (GOLD analysis project Ga0075521, IMG submission 74785) | Arctic peat soil microbial communities from the Barrow Environmental Observatory site, Barrow, Alaska, USA - NGEE PermafrostAB12-D | ecosystem: Environmental > Terrestrial > Soil > Wetlands > Peat ...
GGGCACAAAATCCACGCGCAGGAGCGCGCGAGCCTGCGCGTGCTCAGCGGCAACATGCTCTGGCGCTCGACCGTGTACGCGACGCAGGGCGACTGGCGGATCTTCCTCACGATTCCGCCGGCGGGCGGGCGCTTCGAGGGCGACGGAAGCCAGACCGAGGAAGACGACAATCGCTTCGGCTTCGGCGCAACATCCGCGCTCACGTGGCAGCTCGCGCGCGCGGAGCTCACCATCGGCGCCGAGGGGCGCTTCGATCAGTCGCACTATCAGAACTGGTTCACCACCGATCGCTCCCGTGACTCTGCGCAGGCGCTCATTCGTGCGCAGCAACTCGGCGGCGGCCTCTTTGCGCAGGCGGGAATCGATGTCACCAACCGCTTACGCCTCGATCTCGGCGCGCGCTACGACGCCATCGATACACACTCCGCGCCGGACGGCGAAGAGCCCGCGAAGGACTCGCACGGCATCTTCTCGCCGAAGGCCGGTGCGCTCTTCAAGATCGTCGACGCCCTCGGTGTATACGTGAACGTGTCGCGCGGCTTTCGCGCGACGGATGGCGTCATCGAAGATCCGACGCTGCCGTTCGTCACGGTGTGGGCGTACGAGAGTGGGTTGAAGCTCAATGCCGGCAACGTGAGCGCGACGGCGGCGGTGTTCAGGATGGATGTGAGCAACGAGCAGACGTTCAATCCGCTCACGAGTGGCTCGAGCAGCGGTGGTGCGAGCAGGCATCAGGGAGTGGAGCTTTCGCTCCGCGCGCCGATGTCGAAGTCGCTCACGCTCACCGGCGACTGGACGTTCAACGATGCGCGCTACAAGCGGCTGATCACCACGCCCGAGAACGATCCGACGAAGGTCGATACGCTCTCCGGTGAGCGCGTTTACAATACGGCCAAGTACATCGGCTCCGCTGCGCTGCAGTGGGCGCCGCCGGCGTCGCCCTGGTCGCTGCGCGTGAGCACGAACGCGGTAGGCCCGTACTCACCGTTCGAGGAGCCGGGTGTCGTGCTGCCCGCATACGCGCTGCTCCACGCGAGCGCGACGCGGAAGATCGGGAAGGCGGAGCTCGAGCTCGGCGTGCGGAATATTCTCAACCACGCGTATCCCGAGCTCGTTGCCGGCGGGCTCGTGGCGCCCGGGCAGCCGCTCGCGGCGTTCGGAACCGTGCGCTACGACTTCTAGCGGCTACATCCGATCGACGATCTTCGCCTTGATCGACTCGTACTCCGAATCCGTGATCAACCCTCCAGCGAGCATCTCCTTCGCGCGCTGGAGACGCGCGAGCGGATCGTCGCCCGCCGCGCCGCCGCTCCCGGCTCCGCTCACTGCGGGGCCGCCGCTGCCGAACTGAATACCGCCCGACTTGGCGCGGAGCTCGTCGAGGTCGCGCACGCGACGCTTCTCGCGCCACGACTGCTCCTGCGCCTGCGCGGCGCGATAGACCTGCTCCGCCTGGTCCTTGCGCAGCCCCGGAGTGCCGATCGCTCCGATCGGCTGCCCAGTCGACGCGAGATCCTGTCGTCCGCGCGACGTGATCGTGAGATCCGCGCCGAAGATGCCGACGCGCAGATTGGCGTTCTCGATGTCCTGCCAGCGCATGTCGACTGGCGAGTAGCCGCCGAAGATCCCGCGATGGATCTGGATGAGACGTCCGGTCGTCGCCGCGACGAGAATGCGGCGGTGCAGCAGCGCGAACAACCTCCGCTGCACGGCGTACGCGACGAGCGATTCTCCGGGCACGAGCAGCGCAGTCAGGTGCTGCACGGCCTGCGCGAGCCGCGGATCATCGTCGCCGCCGGATACCGATGCCGGCATCGCCGCCGCAGCTGGCGCGGAGGGCGGCCGCGCCGCGGGTGCCGCCGCAGGGGCGCCCGGCCGCGGAGCCGTCTGACTTCGCCGCCGCAGCTCGTCGATCACCTCTTGCCACGCCGCCGGACTAAGCGACCCGTCCTTCTCGAGCGCGCGGAGCTCCGCGTCCGTCATCGAGGAATAGTTGGTCGGACCGCCCGGGGTGGTCATCGTATGAAACCTCGAAAAGAAGATGGCAGATCGCGTCGATTGCGCAGCCCATACGATGGCGCACGCGACGTGGTCCTGACAAGAGAGCGAGGGCAAAGTTGTGACGTGGCGGAGATTGCTCGCGTCCTTCCCCCGTGCAGCGAAGTCCTTGACAGCGCGCTTCGGCCTGCCGAGTATAGCAATGCACCCGTGGTCAGCACACAACCGTTCGGAGCTCTTTTCAGTCATGACGTTCGTTCGACTCGCGCTCATTCAGCTTCCCATTATTCGACTCTCTTCGAGGGGCGGCGCGCTCGCACACGGCTGACGGTCAACTAACCGACACCACGCGAACCGGCCCCTCGGATTTCCCGAGGGGCCGGTTTGCGTTTCGCCCCATCTCATCAACGAATGACGACACGCGTTCACCTCTACGATACCACGCTGCGCGATGGCACCCAGCGCGAAGGTCTCTCCCTGTCTGCCTCGGACAAGGTGAAGATCGCCGCGCGTCTGGACGCATTCGGCATCGACACGATCGAGGGTGGATGGCCGGGCTCGAATCCGAAGGACGCGGAATTTTTCCGCCGAGTGAGCGCACACCCGCCGCGTCGCGCACGCATTGCCGCCTTCGGAAGCACGCGCCGGGTGGGGGTGAGTTGCACCGACGATCCGAGCCTCCAGGCGCTCGTCGCTGCGAACACGCCGGTGGTCACGATCGTCGGCAAGAGCTCCGCCTCGCACGTGGCGCTCGTGCTCGAGACCACGCGCGACGAGAATCTTCGCCTGATAGCCGATACCGTCGGCTACTTTCGCGCGCTCGGCAAGGACGTGGTCTACGACGCCGAGCACTTCTTCGATGGACTCGCGCTCGACGACGCGTATGCTATGGAGACGCTCGAGGCTGCGCACGGTGCCGGGGCATCGGTGCTCGTTTTGTGCGATACCAACGGCGGGATTGAGCCGCGCACGATCTCCGAATCCGTGAGTCGCGTCGCGCGCCGGTTGAGCGCGACGCTCGGCATCCACCCGCACAACGATCGCGGGCTCGCGCTCGCCAACGCGCTAGCCGCGATCGATGCCGGCTGCGTGCACGCGCAGGGGACGGTGAACGGCTACGGGGAGCGCTGCGGCAATCTCGACCTGCTTGCGCTGATCGCCAATCTGCAGATCAAGCGTGGCGTCCAGTGCGTGCCCGATGATTCGCTCGCGACGCTCACGGAGCTCTCCAACTACGTGGCCTCGGTCGCGAATCTCGCTCCCGATGCGCACGCGCCCTTCGTCGGGCGCGCCGCGTTTGCGCACAAGGGCGGCATCCACGTCGCCGCCGTCGCCAAGGAGCCCGCGATGTACCAGCACATGGATCCGGCGCAGGTCGGCAATCGCATGCGCGTGGTGGTGAGCGAGCTCTCAGGGCGCGCGAACGTGCGGCTGCGTGCGAGCTCGCTCGGGCTCGACGCCGGCCCGGTGGAGCGCGCGGTGCTCGAGCAGGTGAAGGCGCTCGACCACGCGGGCGCGCAGCTCGAGGCGGCGGAGGGGACGTTCGAGATGCTCGTGCGGCGCGCGACGCCGGGATATGTCGTTCCGTTCGAGCTTCGCGAGTACACCGTAGTCGTCGAGCGGCGCGTCGAGGGCGGCTCGCGCGCGCGAGCGACCGTCGAGATGCGCGTGGGCGGCACGAGCGTGCGCACTGCCGCCGAGGGCGACGGGCCCGTGCACGCGCTCGACTCCGCCGTGCGTCTCGCCCTCGCGCCGCACATCCCCGCGGTGCTCGAGACGAAGCTCGTCGATTACAAGGTCCGCATCATCGACGAGCATCTTGGAACCGCAGCGACGACGCGCGTTTTGATGGAGACGGCGTACGGCGCCGAGCGCTTCAGCACGATCGGCGCGGCCGCAAACATTCTCGATGCGAGCTGGGACGCACTCCGCGACTCACTCGAGCTCGCCGTTGCTCGAGCGCTCGACGCAACCTTTCACAGTGCGCCGCACAGCATGGACAAGCGGCGTACATCTCCGGAAATTATCACGCCATGATGCAACCGATACCGCGCACGCTCTTCGCCAAGCTTTGGGACGATCATCTCATCCAGGCGGAGACCGAGTCGACGCCCGCCGTGCTCTACGTCGATCTCCACCTCGTGCACGAGGTGACGTCGCCGCAAGCGTTTTCCGTGCTCCGCGAGCGCGGGCTCCGCGTGCGGCGCACCGATCGCACACTCGCGACGATGGATCACTCGACGCCGACAACTCCGCGCGGCCGCGACGGCCGCATTCCCGTCGTCGACATGCAGGCACGCGCCCAGCTCGCGCAGCTCGAGCAGAATTGCGCCGACTACGGCGTCCCGCTCTTCACGCTCGGCTCCGAGCATCAGGGGATCGTCCACGTGATCGGCCCCGAGCTCGGCTTCACGCAGCCCGGAATGACGATCGTCTGCGGTGACAGCCACACGAGCACCCACGGCGCGTTCGGCGCGCTCGCCTTCGGCATCGGCACATCGGAAGTCGCGCACGTGCTTGCGACGCAGTGCCTGCTGCAGCGGCGCGCACTCACGATGGAGGTTTGCGTTGATGGCGTGCTTGCGCCGGGCGTCACCGCGAAGGATCTGATTCTGCGCCTCATCTCCGAGATCGGCGTCGGTGGCGCGACGGGGCACATCCTCGAGTACACCGGCTCCGCCATCCGCGCGCTCTCGATGGAGGAGCGCATGACCGTGTGCAACATGTCCATTGAGGCGGGCGCGCGCGCCGGGATGATTGCTCCGGACGAGACGACGTTCGAGTATCTCGCCGGCCGCCCGCACGCACCAGCCAACGCCGACTGGGACGTCGCGCTCGCGCGCTGGCGCACCTTCGCGGCGGATGAGGGCTCGACGCACGATCGCACCGTCATCCTCGATGCAAACACGATCAAGCCGATGATCACCTACGGCACGAACCCCGGCATGGGGATCGCGGTCGACGCGCCGGTGCCCACACCCTCGCACCTCACCGACGCATCGGAGCGTCGCGCGCTCGAGAAGGCGCTCGCGTACATGGCGCTCACCCCTGGCGAGATTCTCCTCGGCAAGGCCGTCGACGTCGTCTTCCTCGGCAGCTGCACCAACTCGCGCATCTCCGATCTGCGGCTCGCGGCCGAGGTGATGCGTGGGCAACACGTTGCCTCGACGGTGCGGATGCTCGTCGTCCCGGGCTCGCAGGAGGTGAAGCGACAGGCGGAGGCCGAGGGGCTGGACGAGATCTTCCGCGCGGCTGGCGCGGAGTGGCGGGAGGCGGGGTGCTCGATGTGCATCGCGATGAACGGCGACGAGCTCGCGCCGGGGCAGTACGCGGTGAGCACGAGTAATCGCAACTTCGAGGGGCGGCAGGGGAAGGGCGGGCGCACATTTCTCGCGAGCCCGCTCACCGCGGCCGCCACCGCGATTGCCGGCAGGATCGCCGACGCGCGCATCTTTGCCGGAGGTCGCTGAGCATGGAGCCGTTCGTGACGCTGCACTCAACCGGCGTCGTGCTGCCGCTCGAGAATGTCGACACCGATCAGATCATCCCTGCGCGCTTTCTCAAGACCACGGATCGCCTCGGGCTCGGCACCAATCTCTTCGCTGACTGGCGCTACGATGCGAGCGGCGCGCCGAGGCCGGAGTTCGTGCTCAATCGCCTCGAGGCGACGAGCGCGCAGCTACTGGTGGCCGGAAAGAACTTCGGCTGCGGTTCCTCGCGCGAGCATGCGCCGTGGGCGCTCCTCGGCTACGGCTTTCGCGCCGTGGTGAGCAGCGAGTTCGCGGACATCTTCCGCAACAACGCGCTCGGCAACGGGCTTCTTCCCGTCGCGCTGCCGGAGTCCGTCGTCGAGCGCATCTCTTCGCTGATCGCACGCGAGCCAACGGCGAGCTTCACGATCGATCTCGAAACGCAAACGTTCGCACTCCCGAGCGGTGAGCGTTTCGACTTCACCGTCGATCCGTTCGCGCGCCACTGCATGCTCGAGGGTGTCGACCAGCTCGGCTATCTCGCCAAGAAGGAAGTGGAGATCGCCGCCTACGAGCGCACGCGCGCGGGAGCGTACTGAGATGCGCGCGAAGATCGCACTACTCCCCGGCGATGGCATCGGCCCGGAGGTCGTGGCGCAGGGCGTGCGCGTGCTCGAGGCGGTGGCCGAGCGGTGGGGACACTCGTTCGAGACCACGTCGGCACTGATTGGCGGCGCCGCCATCGATGCGACGGGGAACCCGCTGCCCGACGAGACCGTCGCGCTCTGCCGCGCGAGCGACGCCGTGCTCCTCGGCGCCGTGGGCGGCCCCGCGTGGGACACTCCGCGCGCGAAGGTGCGCCCGGAGCAGGGGCTGCTCGGCATTCGCAAGGCGCTCGGTCTCTTCGCCAACGTGCGCCCGGTGACCGTGCACGAGAAGCTCGCGGCCGCGTCGCCGCTCAAGGCCGAAAAGCTTGCGGGCGTCGATCTCGTCGTGGTGCGCGAGCTCACGGGCGGCATCTACTTCGGCGAGAAGTCGCGCACATCGCTCGGCGCCGATGGCGAGCGCGCGGTGGATGTCTGCACGTATTCGACTCGAGAGATCGAGCGCGTCGTGCGCGTCGCGGGAGCGCTCGCACTCGAGCGGCGCGGCAAGCTCACGTCGGTGGACAAGGCGAACGTGCTCGAGACGTCGCGGCTCTGGCGCGAGGTGACTCATCGCGTCGTCGCGGAGGAGTTCCCGCAACTCGAGATCGAGCATCTGCTCGTCGACGCGTGCGCGATGCATCTGCTGCAGCGCCCCGCGTCGTTCGACGTGATCGTGACGGAGAACATGTTCGGCGACATCCTCACCGATGAGGCCTCCGTGCTCGCGGGCTCGATCGGGCTCCTGCCCTCGGCGTCGCTCGGCGCTTCGGTACTGCACGATGGCCGGCAGGCGACACTCGGGATCTACGAGCCGATCCACGGCTCGGCGCCCGACATCGCGGGAAAGGGGCTCGCGAATCCCGTAGGTACGATCGCGAGCATTGCGATGATGTTACGGTACTCGCTGGGGCTCGAGACGGAGGCGCTCGCGGTCGAGCACGCCGTGCACCATGCGCTCGCCAACGGTGCGCTCACGGCCGACATCGCGCCCAAGGGAACGGCCGCGAAGAGCACGAGCGAGGTTGCCGATGCGATCATCGGCCAGCTAGCCAAAGGACTAGTCTCGGCGCGCGCGTGACCAGCGACACTAAGATAGATGTTGACAGCACGTCACGGGCGTAGTATCTAATTCGGACGGATGCCCCGTGGCACGCGTTTCGGGCGCCAGGAAATTGTCTTGAATTCAAGCGAATAAAAACGTGAATCTCTCGCTCGTCCTTATTTCGCTCGTCCTTATTCCCCTCCTTATCGTGGGGCTTATTGACGTGGGATCGAGGCGACGGGCATGACACACTAAAATGCCGATCTGCCTCTCCCACCAAAACGGGAGAGGCGAAACACCAAGCCTCTTCCAACACGGAAGGGGCTTTTTTGTTTTCTGCTCACCGGGGCCGTCATGAGATCTGAAATGCGATCGGACGTCATCAAGAAGGGGAATTCGCGCGCGCCGCATCGGAGCCTGCTCCGTGCGACGGGGCAGATTCGCGACGCGCGCGACTTCGACAAACCCTTCGTCGCCGTCTGCAACTCGTATTGCGACATCGTTCCGGGGCACGTGCATCTGCAGGCGTTCGCGCGCGTCGTGAAGGATGCGATCCGTCAGGCCGGCGGCATTCCCTTCGAGTTCAATACGATCGCCGTCGACGACGGGATCGCGATGGGACACGACGGGATGCGCTACTCGCTTCCCTCGCGCGAGCTGATCGCCGACGCCGTCGAGACGATGGTCGCTGCGCACTGCTTCGACGCGATGATCTGCATTCCGAATTGCGACAAGATCGTTCCCGGCATGCTCATGGGTGCCGCGCGCGCGAATCTGCCGACGGTATTCATCTCGGGCGGTCCGATGCGCGCCGGCATGGATGCGAGTGGAAACAAGGTCGACCTCATCACCGTCTTCGAGGGCGTTGGCAAGCACGCCGCCGGCGAGATCACCGACGCGCGCCTCCTCGAGCTCGAGGAGATCGCCTGTCCCACGTGCGGAAGCTGCAGCGGCATGTTCACCGCGAACTCGATGAACTGCCTGTGCGAAGCGCTGGGCGTCGCGCTCCCCGGCAACGGGACGATCCTCGCGACGGATCCGCGGCGCGAGGAGCTCGCGCGCTGTGCCGCGCGCCAGGTAATGTCGCTGCTCGCGGACAACGTGCGCTTTTCCGACATCGTCACCGCCGCGGCCATCGACAACGCTATGGCGCTCGACGTCGCGATGGGTGGCTCGACGAACACGGTGTTGCACGTGCTCGCGCTCGCGCACGAGACTGGCCTCGACTATCCGGTCTCGCGCTTCAATGACGTCGCCGAGCGGGTGCCGCATCTCACGAAGATCAGTCCGGCGTGGGATGGCGATCGCCAGTGGCACATCGAGGACGTCGACGCCGCCGGCGGCGTGCAGGCGATTCTCGCCGAGCTCGCGCTCAAGCCGGGGATCCTGCGCCTGGACGCGCGCACGGTCACGGGGAAGACGCTTGGGCAGAATCTCGAGGGGATGACCAATCGCAATCGCGACTGCATTCGTCCTGTTTCGAATCCGCATGCGGCGCGCGGCGCGCTGGCGGTGCTCTTCGGATCGCTCGCGCCGGAGGGGTCGGTGATCAAGGTCGGCGCCGTCGATGCCCACCAGATGGTCTTTCGCGGACCTGCGCGCGTGTTCGAATGCGAGGAGGACGCGGTGAACGCGGTGTGCGCGGGCGATCTCGAGGCGGGATGCGTGGTCGTCGTGCGCAACGAGGGGCCGCGTGGCGGGCCGGGGATGCGCGAGATGCTGCAGCTCACCTCGATGCTCAAGGGGATGCCGCTCGGCGCCGACATCGCGCTCATCACCGACGGCCGATTCTCAGGCGGTTCGCGCGGGCTGTGCATCGGCCACGTCGCGCCGGAGGCGGCGGAGGGTGGCGCGATCGGGCTCGTGGAGAATGGCGACATGATCTCGATCGATCTCGGCGCCCGCAAAATGGATCTCGAGGTGGATGACGAGGAGATGGCGGTGCGTCGCGCGGGGTGGGAGCCGCCCGCCGCGAAGTACGAGCGCGGATGGCTGTCGCGCTACACGCGCCTGGTGACGAACGCAAGTCGCGGAGCGGTGCTCGCATGACACTCTCCGCGAACGCAGGTGGCGCGAAGGATCCGGGCGCGGACGGCTCGCGCACCGGCGCGCAGCTCATCTGCGAGGCGCTCGTGCGCGAAGGCGTCGAGATCATGTTCGGCATACCCGGCGGCGCGATCATGCCGTTCTACCACGCGATGTGGGAGTATCGCGATCAGCTGCGCCACGTGCTTTGCCGCCACGAGCAGGGTGCAGGGCATGCAGCCGAGGGGTATGCGCGCACCACGGGGCGCGTCGGCGTGTGCATCGCGACGAGCGGGCCGGGCGCGACGAATCTCGTCACGCCGATCGCCGACGCATGGATGGACTCGACGCCGATGATTGCGATCACCGGGCAGGTGTCGAGCGCAGCGCTGGGCACGGATGCGTTTCAGGAGACGGACATCACCGGCATCACCGTGCCGATCACGAAGCACAACTATCTCGTTCAGAATGTCGAGGATATTCCGTATGTCATCAAAGAAGCGTTCTACCTCGCGCGAAGCGGGCGCCCCGGTCCCGTCCTCATCGACGTCACCAAGGATGCGCAACAGGCGAGGACCATCCCGCGATGGGACCGACCCCTCCGCCTGCCACGCCACAAGAGTGTCGGCGTCCTCGATCGCGGAGCGGTCGAGCGCGCGACCGCGCTCCTCGTCGGAGCGCAGCGGCCGCTCATCATGGCGGGGAACGGCGTAATTCAGTCGGGCGGCGCGGCGGAGCTGCGCGCGTTCGCGGAGCGCACGGGGATTCCCGTGATCACGACGCTGCACGGCAAGGGCGCCTTTCCCGAATCGCACGAGCTGAGCCTCGGCATGAGCGGGATGCACGGCTGGGTGCACGTGAACAAGGCGATCCAGGAGTGCGATGTGCTCTTCAACATCGGCGGCCGCTTCGACGATCGCGTCACGGGGAAGGTGTCGACGTTCGCGCCCCGCGCGCAAATCATCCACGTGGATATCGATCCGTCGGAGATCGGGAAGGTCGTGCCGACATCGATCGGGATTCGCGGCGATGCGCGCGCGACACTCGTGTGCATGCTCGAGGTCGCGCCTGCAGGGAACAAGCAGGAGTGGCTGGGTCGCATTCGCGCGAATCAGCGCGAGCACGAGCCGCACCAGGCGTACCGTCGTCGCCCCGACACGCCAACGCTCATGCCGCACGATGTGTTCGCGTCGATCGATCGCGCCTTCCGCCAGCGCACGGGCTATCGCGTGGTGACGGACGTCGGTCAGCACCAGATGTGGGCGGCGCAGCTCATCGAGTGGGGACGCCCGCGCACGCACATAACGAGTGGCGGCGCGGGGACGATGGGCTTCTCGATCCCCGCCGCACTCGGCGCCGCGCTCGCCTTTCCGAACGAGACGATCTGGGTGATCGTGGGCGACGGCGGCTTTCAGATGACCAATCAGGAGATCGCGACGATGGTGCAGGAGGATGTGCGCAACGTGAAGATCGCCGTGATCAACAACGGCTATCTCGGCATGGTTAGGCAGTGGCAGGAGCTCTTCGAGGGCGCGCGTTACAGCGGGACGAAGCTTTCGGGGCCTGACATCACGATGCTCGCGCAGGCGTACGGCGTGCTCGGCATCAAGGTCGAGCGCCCGGAGGATGCGGATGCCGCGATCGAGAGCGCGTGGGCGCACGACGGTCCGGTGGTGATCGACTTCCGCGTCGAGCGCGAGGCGAACGTGTTTCCGATCGTGCCGGCCGGCCAGAGCATCAGCAACATGATGGTTACGGCCACGGCGAACGCATGAAGCGCGCATCGGGTTTTCCGCGAACGCACACGATCGTCGCGCTGCTGCAGGATCATCCCGGCGTGCTCCATCGCGCCGTGAGCCTGCTGCGCCGCCGCGGCTACAACATCGCGAGCCTCGCGGTCGGGCGCTCCGAGGTGGAAGGGGTGAGCAGGATGACGCTCGTCGTCGAGCAGGAAGACGTCGTACAGGTAGTCAAACAGTTGAACAGACTCGTGGAGGTGTTGCAAGTGGATGACGTGACGCACGACCCGACCATAGAGCGCGAGGTGATCCTCGTGAAGGTCGCGGCGGGAGGGAACATGCAGTCGATCGTGTCGGTGGCGCTCGGCTACGGGGCGATGATCGCGGACGTCGGGATGGGGACGATGCTGCTCGAGCTGAGTGGATCGCCCGCGAAAGTCGAGGGCTTTCTGCAGCGGCTCACGCCGTTCGGAATTCTCGAGGCCACGCGCACGGGCCGGATCGCGATGGTGCGTGGTCGCACGACGCACTCGGCGTCGGAGCTCCTGTCCGACCTCGTCGCGTCCGCGCCGATCGCGCAGAGCCCGGAGCAGTGGCTGTCGCAGGCCGATGGCATCAACGGTACGAACTGACAATCACGATAGTGGAGAAGACATGACGCAGATGTACTACGACAGCGACGCCGACCTCGCGCAGCTCGAGGGCAAGACGATCGCCATCATCGGCTTCGGCAGCCAGGGTCACGCGCACGCGCTCAACCTGAAGGACAGCGGCGTGCACGTGGTGGTGGGGCTGTACGATGGCTCGAAGAGCAAGGCGAAGGCGGAGGCGGCGGGGCTGAAGGTGCTGAGCGTTGCCGACGCGACGAAGCAGTCGGACTTCATCTTCATTCTCACGGGTGACACGTCGCAGAAGGAGATCTACGATCGCGACATCGCGCCGCATCTCACCGCGGGGAAGACGCTGATGTTCGCGCACGGCTTCAACATTCGCTACGACCAGATCGTCGCGCCCGCGGGTGTCGATGTGAGCATGGTCGCGCCCAAGTCGCCGGGCCATCGCGTGCGCGAGGTGTACCAGCACGGCGGCGGAGTGCCGGCGCTCGTTGCGGTGCACGTGGATGCGTCGGGGCACGCGCTCGCCGATGCGCTCGCGTACGCGAAGGCGATCGGATGCACGCGTGCGGGCGTGCTGCTCACCACCTTCGCGGAAGAGACGGAGACGGATCTCTTCGGCGAGCAGGCGGTGCTCTGCGGCGGCGTCTCGGCGCTCGTGAAGGCCGGCTTCGAGACGCTCGTCGAGGCAGGGTATCAGCCGGAGCTCGCGTACTTCGAATGCATGCACGAGCTCAAGCTCATCGTCGATCTGTTCTATCAGGGTGGGCTCAACTACATGCGCTACTCGGTGTCGGATACGGCCGAGTATGGCGATTATGTGGCGGGGCCGAGGCTGGTGACGGATGCGACGCGCGCGACGATGCGCGAGCTGCTCGAGGAGGTTCGCAATGGAAGCTTTGCGAAAAAGTGGATTGACGAGAACAGGAATGGACGTCCGGAATTCGCGAAGTTCCGGAAGAAGGACACGGAGCATCCAATCGAAAAGGTCGGTCGCGAGCTCAGGCGGAAGATGCCGTTCGTGGAGCCGCGCGAACGAGTCCCGGGGCAGGGAGGCGCCTGATCATGGAGGGTGCGGTTCGAGTCTTCGACACCACGCTGCGGGATGGCGAGCAATCGCCGGGATGCACGATGTCGCGCGACGAGAAGTTGGTGATCGCGCGGCAGCTCGCGCGGCTGCAGGTCGACATCATCGAGGCGGGCTTTCCCGCGGCATCGCGCGGCGACTTCGAGGCGGTGCAGGCGATCGCGGGTGAGATCGGGACGTCCGATGGGCCGGTGATCTGCGGGCTCGCGCGAGCGAATCGCGAGGACATCGACAGCTGCTGGCGCGCGATCGAGACCGCGTCGAAGCCGCGCATCCATACCTTTCTCGCGACGTCCGACATCCATCTCCAGTACAAGCTGCGGATGACGCGCGCGCAGGTGCTCGAGGCCGTGCGCACGATGGTCGGCTTCGCGCGCGAGCGGTGCGAGGATGTGGAGTTCTCGCCGGAGGATGCGGGGCGCAGCGATCCCGCCTTTCTGCACGAGGTGCTGACGGCGGCGATCGAGGCGGGGGCGACGACGCTCAACATTCCGGATACCGTCGGCTACGTGATGCCCGATGAGTACTTCGCAATGATCGAGGGGATTCTCGAGAAGGTTCCGCGGGCGCGGGATATCGTACTCTCGACGCACTGTCACGACGACTTGGGCCTCGCGGTCGCGAACTCGCTCGCGGGGGTGCGCGCGGGCGCGCGGCAGGTGGAGTGCACGATCAACGGGATCGGCGAGCGTGCGGGGAATGCGTCGCTCGAGGAGATCGTGATGGCGCTGCACACGCGCGCGCAGCACTTCGGCGTCGCCACGAACATCCAGACGCGCCAGCTCGCGCGCACGTCGCGGCTGCTCGCGGCGATCATCGGCGTGCCGGTGCCGCCGAACAAGGCGATCGTCGGCGCGAATGCGTTCGCGCACGAGGCGGGAATTCACCAGGACGGCGTGCTCAAGAATCCGATGACGTACGAGATCATGCGTGCGGAGACCGTCGGGCTCGACGGGAACGCGCTCGTGCTCGGAAAACATTCGGGGCGACACGCGCTGCGCGCTCGGCTCGAGGGGATGGGGCACAATCTCAGCGACGACGAGTTCCGCCATGTCTTCACGCGCTTCAAGGACATCGCGGACAGAAAGAAGCTCGTCGAGGAGCGCGATCTCGAGGCGCTGGTGGTGGGCGAGGTGCGCCGTCCGCCGCCCCTGTTCGTGCTGCGGCACGTGCAGGTGTCGTGCGGCACGGAGCTCATTCCCACCGCCACGGTGCGGCTCGTGGGGCCCGATGGCGAGGTGCGCACGGAGTCCGCGCAGGGCACAGGGCCGGTGGATGCGGTGTGTGCGGCGATCAATCGCATCGTCGGCGATCCGGGCGAGCTCGTGGAGTTCGACGTCACCGCGGTCACGGAGGGGATCAGCGCGGTGGGCGAGGTGACGATGCGCGTGCGCGAGCGCCGGGCGCAGGAGTCGCTGCATTCGACGGAGGCGCCGGACGTGCACATCGCGGATCTCGAGCGCAACGAGCGCTTCCCCGTGTATAGCGGGAACGGTGTGCACGTCGACATCGTGGTCGCGGCGGCAGAGGCCTATCTCTCGGCGCTCAACCGGCTCTTTCATGCGAGAGCGGGAGCGTCGGGCGTCGAGATGCACAAACGCCCCGCGCTGAATCAGCGCGAGGCGTTTGTGCGTTCTGGGTGAGCTGCGGGAGCAGCTCCTCAGATCACGGGTCGCAGGTGATGATACCGTCGAGGGTCGTCGCAGAGGCCTGGCTACCGAAGCCCGCGTAGCACTTCTTGGTCGTCGCGCTGTGGCTCGACGTGCCCTTCCAACCCTTTGCATCAGCGACCATACCCGTGATCGACACGCCCTGTGAGGTCGTGAAGTTCATCGCGCTCTGATCGGTCGTGTACGTCTGGTTGCCGGAGAAGTACGCCTCTTCCGACGTCGCCATGTTGCGCAGATCCGACTTCTCAGAAGCCAGATACGCCTTTTCCTTGGTGCTGGCGAACTTCGGAATCGCGATCGCGGCAAGAATACCGATGATGACGACGACGATCAAAAGTTCGATCAGGGTAAAGCCCTTGCGCAGACGAAGCATGTGTAGCTCCTGAGACAGAAAGAAAGCGTTCACGAATCGCCCACATCCGGGTGGGTGCCGTTTGATTCACGCCGGAGAGTAAGGCACGGGTGGGGCCAAAGCTGAGGCCGTCGCTAACTCATTCAGTTGCATGGGCTTGTAACTTTGGTACCAGAATTTACTGGCTCAATCTCACCGCAGCACGCGGTTCACCGTGCAGAACGCCCGACGCAAATACCTTGGTACGGCACCCGCGCCCGGCTCGGCGCGACCTCAACTCCAGACTGTCGCTGGCAACCGCGTACATTGGATGACGATCCAAAGATCCCTTTAGTGCCCTTCTGGCGCATGAACGTCCGCTAACCGGCGAAGGGCAGGGTGGCGGGGCTGATGAAGCAAAACGCTCCGCGCCGAGTTGGCGCGGAGCGTCTTGGTGCTTCATCGTGCGCGCATCACGTTGGCCACGCGTGGGATCACGGGTCGCAGGTGATGATCCCGTCGAGCGTCGTCGCAGCTGCCTGACTACCGAAGCCGGCGTAGCACTGCTTGGTCGTCGCGCTGTGGCTCGACGTGCCCTTCCAACCCTTCGCGTCCGCGACCATGCCCGTGATCGACACACCCTGCGAGGTCGTGAAGTTCATCGCGCTCTGATCGGTCGTGTACGTCTGGTTGCCGGAGAAGTACGCCTCTTCCGATGTCGCCATGTTACGCAGATCCGACTTCTCAGACGCCAGATACGCCTTCTCCTTGGTGCTCGCGAACTTCGGAATCGCGATCGCGGCAAGAATACCGATGATCACGACGACGATGAGAAGTTCGATGAGTGTGAAACCCTTTCGTGAGTGCAACATGATGATCTCCCTGTACCGGTCTCGAACGGTGGTTGCCTGCCCACAGCGGGTGGGTGCCGGTGTTCTTGTCGGCAGGCGAAAAGGCACGGGAGATACCATTTGAGTTTGCTTTCATAAAGCATTGCGTGCGCTGGTGTTGCGGAATTCCTGGGAGCGTGCATAGGGATATTTTCGCGGGCGCTTCGCCAAGCTTCCCGCACATCACGTCATCCAAATTCTTTACGGACGAGCGGCGTTAAGAAGCCCATACGCCCATTAAGTGGGCTGCGAGCGTGGGCTCGGCGAAAAAAAGCGCCCCACGCTGAGTCAGCGCGGGGCGTGATTGCGATCTCGAGCGAGGGGCGCATCCGCGCCCGTCAACTCACGGGTCGCAGGTGATGATCCCGTCGAGCGTCGTCGCAGCAGCCTGACTACCGAAGCCGGCGTAGCACTTCTTGGTCGTCGCGCTGTGGCTCGACGTGCCCTTCCATCCCTTTGCGTCCGCGACCATGCCGGTGATCGACACACCCTGTGAGGTCGTGAAGTTCATCGCGCTCTGGTTCGTCGTGTACGTCTGGTTGCCGGAGAAGTACGCCTCCTCCGACGTCGCCATGTTGCGCAGATCCGACTTCTCGGAAGCGAGATACGCTTTCTCTTTCGTGCTCGCGAACTTCGGAATCGCGATCGCAGCCAGAATGCCGATGATCACGACGACGATGAGCAACTCGATCAGGGTAAAACCTTTGCGAACGTTGCGACGCATGGTCGAGCTCCTTTCCTACGCGAGGGTTAACGCGCCAGCGTTGGCGCATGAGTTTGCCGAGAACAGTTGCCGTTGCTCTAAGGACGCGTGATTTACAAAGAAATCACAATGATACGGGGCAACGACTCTAAATCTTTGCGAGACAATTAGTTGCGCTTCATCTTGGCGTGAAAAGAGCCGAATCCCTTACCGCCGCTGGCACTTTTCGTCACTTTTCCGGCCATGTCCTCTCTCACCTCCGCCGAACAGTCCGCCGCTCCGGTGCTCGGCCGCATCGGTCTTCCCGAGCCGGTGGCTGCGCTCGCGCGCCGCTCCTGGGATGTGATCATTGTAGGGGCCGGCCACAACGGTCTCGCCTGCGCCGCCTACCTCGCGCGCGCGGGCAAGCGTGTGCTGGTGCTCGAAGCGCGCGATCGCGTCGGCGGCGCGTGCACAATGGATGAGCCGTTCCCCGGCGTTCGCTTTTCGCCGTGCGCCTATGTGTGTGGATTGCTGCATCCGAAGGTCATCGAGGAGCTCGCGCTCGAGGCGCACGGCTTTGACTGGATGCCCGCATCCGGCGGACTGTTCGTGCCGTTCGAAGATGGCTCGAGCGTGCACCTCTGGAACGACGACGAGCGCTGCGAGGCGGACATTCGCAAGCTCGCGCCGGCGGATGTGAAGGGATGGAAGGCGATGTTCGACGTGAAGGCGCGGCTGCGCGAGGCGCTGCGCCCCGCCAACGATCGGGATCTCTGGCTCGATCCCACGCCCACGCGCGAGGAGATCGATCGCCGCATCGGCAATGACGATGACGCGCGCGCACTGCTCAACGACTGGTCGATGCTCGAGTGCGTGCAGCGTTTCATTCGAGACGAGCGGTTGCAGATGGCCTATCTCGGCCAGGGCGTGATCGGCACCAACGCGTCACCGTCGGATCCGGGGACGGCGTCCGTGTGGTTTCATCACGGCTCGGGACGCATGTACGGGCAGCCCGGCGCATGGGGCTACGTGCGCGGCGGCATGGGGACGATCTCGTTCATTCTCTGCGACGTCGCGCGCGAGGCCGGCGCCGTCGTGGCAGCAGGGGTGAGCGTTGCGCGCATTCTGCCGGGCGAGGGCGTGGAGCTCGAGTCCGGCGAGCGTATCTCGGCGCGCCACGTCGTCTCCAATGCCGATCCGCGCGTCACGCTCCGCCTCCTCGGCGACGCCGCAGATTCACAGTGGCGCAGCGATGTCGAGGCGGTGCCGATCGATGGCGTGACCGTGAAGGTAAACATGACACTGCGCGAGCTGCCGAACTTCCGCGCGCGACCCGGTATCAATGAGCCGCATCACACGGGGCAGGTGAACACGCCTCTCACCGTCGCCGAGTGGAACGAAGGACATCGAAAGGCGAACGCGGGCGAGCTTCCGGATCGCATTTGGACCGAGCTCTATATGCACACGGTGTACGACCAGTCGGTGGCGCCGCCCGGAGTGCACACGCTCAGCGTTTTCGCGCAGTACGTGCCCACGACGTTCGCGCGCGGCGACTGGGACTCGCGCAGAGCGGAGGTGGGCGAGCGCGTGGTGGCGTCGATCGCGCGTTTCACCTCGAACTTTCCGGACGCGATCATCGATCTCGAGGTGCTCGGTCCTCCCGACATCGAGTCGCGAGTGGGGCTCACCGGCGGCCACATCTTTCAGGGCGACATTCTCCCCGCGCACATGTGGGAGAAGCGGCTCACCGCTCGCACACCGATGGATGGCGTCTGGCTGTGCGGTGCCGGAACGCATCCGGGCGGAAGCGTGATGGCGGTGAACGGGCGGAACGCGGCGATGGAGTTGTTGGGGGCGAGCTAAGAGCGACGGGCCTGCAACGGCGTGCGTTTCAATTACTCAGCCCTAATAGATGTACACGCCCGTCCCTATCGGCACATTCGTGTAGAGCCACGTGATGTCCTCTTCCTTTAGTCGCACGCAGCCGTGCGTCACCGCATCGCCGACCGTCGACTCCTCAGGCGTGCCGTGGATGAGATATCCGTCGCCCATGTCGAGGCGATAGCTGCCGAGCTCACCGTAGATGCGCCGGTTCTTGGAGCCGAGCGGCGGCATGTAGAGCGTGTCGTCGAAGACGACTTCCTCGTCGAGCGGAAGTGGTGTCCATCCGGAATCCGGAACGATGATTCCGACTTCGCGGTGGCGCACCTGCAGTTTGCGGCCGTTCGCGATCTTCACGACGCCCTTGAGAGGCAAGCGCGCGAGTGCGAGATGATTCTCCTTCGCCACTTCGGCGTAGTGCCAGTCGGGCGGAATCCAGAGCGGATTCTCGGACTTGCCGTGAATGGTGCGCTTGCCGCGTGGAGTGTCGAACTTCCACGAGTGACCCGCGTACGCGAGCGTCGAGTCCATCGCGACGGCGGCGGGGGCCGAGCGAAGCGTGTCGGTGCCGTTGACGACCCAGAGGTGGCGGTCGAAGAGCGAGACGATCACGCGATAGCCCGACGCCTCGGCTGCGAGCGTGCGATTGTTCTCGAAGTCGATACTGTCGGCTTCGGAGTCGAAGTGAATAGCGTGCGCGCGCGCCTCGGCGGCGATCTCACCGGCTGCGGCGACGCTGTCGACGATGCGCGTGCTGTCGGCTCGTTGGGCAGAGTCGGCGAACGCGAGCTGCGCCGCGCGCGCGCTGTCGGCTATTGCGATCGCGGGGTCGGGGAGTAGCGCTGGGTGCGCGCAGGCGCCGACGGTCATGCAAAGGAGCAGGCCGGCGGACTGCGCCAGCGATCGCGCACGGGTGTTCTGAAGAGTGGGAATCATCGCAATTGATCTATGCAATCGACGCGCCGAACTCGACATGTGAATCGAGGTTGATCGCGCCCTAGGGGGCGCGACCAGCGTTACTGAAAGCTGATGCCGTCCTCGATCATTCAACACCGGCACGTTCCGTTGCGATCCGCCATTCCAAAATGACCGAATTTGCGGGGCGTGGGTGCCACGCAATGGGTCGGCTATGGCGCGCTCAGCAGGCGCTCCGATCTTTGGGCCCTTGCCCCCGTCGCGCTCGCATCGCGGCTCATCATCAGAATGAGGACGCCCATGCCTCCGCTGAAATCTCTGGCGCGCATCGCTGTCGCCGTCGCACTTCCGATTGCGATCTTCGGATCCTGCAGCGCGGACACTTCGATTCCGACGGGTCCCGTGACTCCGCCACCGCCAGCGTCGCTCAAGTGGTCGGATCCGAATAGCTGGCCGTCGAAGGCGGTGCCGGTCGCGAACCAGGACGTGGTCATCGCCGCGGGCACCACGATGACTCTCGATATCACGCCGCCTGCGCTCAAGAGCCTCGCGATTCTCGGCTCGCTGACCTTCGCGGACACCGACCTCGCGCTCTCGGCGAACTACATCCAGGTAAAGGGTGCGCTGCAGATCGGGACGGAGGCCAGGCCGTATACGCGCCGCGCGACGATCACGCTCACGGGCGACGACTCGAACGAGGGCACGCTCGGGCTCTCGAGCAAGGCGCTGTCTGTGAGCCCGGGTGCGACGCTCGAGCTGCACGGCGCACCGCGCGTCGTGTGGACGCATCTCTCGGCGTCGGCGCCGAAGGGCGCGACGCAGCTGATGCTCGAGCGCGGGGTCGACTGGAGGGCGGGAGACAACATCGTGGTCGCGTCAACGGACTTCGATCCGGCGCAGGCCGAGCCGCTCGTCGTGCAGACGGTGGCATCGTCGCAGGTGACGGTGACGACGCCGCTCAAGTACGC